>Ga0206130_10006491_pt1 | contig 13380 bp, 10 predicted proteins | sample Helgoland_Spring_9_FD_148637 | JGI IMG/M metagenome (GOLD analysis project Ga0206130, IMG submission 148637) | Pelagic subsurface seawater microbial communities from Kabeltonne, Helgoland, North Sea - Helgoland_Spring_Bloom_20160512_1 | ecosystem: Environmental > Aquatic > Marine > Epipelagic ... | reverse complement strand
GGAGAAAAGTATATAAACTAAAAAAGCCTTAGTAAAACTAAGGCTTTTAAAGGCTTTGCGTGGATTTTTTAGTTCCACTTAGCGGTCCGGACGAGACTCACAGCACATTTGTAATTTACTGAATTTCAGTTTAAAAATGAAAATTAAAACATTAAGTCCACCGATTAATCCACTGATTATGATAAATGTATTAACTACTTCAATGAACACCATTAATAAACCTCAATAATAGTGAATCTAACTAAACCAATCTTTCAGAAACCAAATTTTAATATTAACGACACAATAAATTTTGGAAATCTAGTTAAGTCTGTGCAGGTATTACTTAACTCTTAATATGTGAAGACTACTAATGCCTAGAAACAACTTAAATTATTCCTAAGTGGCGGCTCTTAGTGTTTAGTTTATCAACTAGTATTTGTATAGCAATCTCTTTTTTAATTCTTAAAATATTTAATAGAAGATCGAAGACTTTCACTTCCTTTATAGTGAATGGCTTTAGTTAAAAAGCCTTGATCGTTATATTTATATTCGATGTAGTCCTTTTTGTTAATAGTCCCATAATCCACTTTTATAAGACGGTCTTTTCTATCATAATAATATGTTCTTCTTTTTATCATCTCCTTAGATGGGTAAAAGAAGCCAATTTCTTTAGTCAGCATGCCTTTTTCAGTATAATCAAACTCATACCAGGCAGATTGAAAACCATCACGGAAATAGGTTGTTCTAATTATTTGTGAGCTGTCATTTAATTCGGAATAGCCTGTATAGATCAATGAACTATCTTGGTCAACTCTGAGGTTGATCATTGTTGAATCATTAGGATAACTGTATTCATCCCAATAACTGATAGAATTCTTAGGCCCTCCCCTTGTTATGTGTTTAACCTTTCTATTCAACGAATCATAAAGCGTCTCTGTAGTTGTCGTATAACTTTCATTTTGGTACTTGTGCCTAGTTTCAGTCAGTAACAATCCTTCATAAATGAAATGAGTTTCACTTTTAAGTTTACCTGTGCACTCATAATCATAACTGGCAGAATATATCTTTATTCCCTCATTATTAAACTCACTTTTTGCAAGTACAGTTGAGTCAGAACAATGTTCTATTAATTCTTTAAAGTGACCATTTTCATTGAGAGTATAGATGAATCTGTTGTTCCCTTTAATTACTATTTGATTGACCTTTTCAGACGCAAAAAAATCAGCCTGATTATAAAATATTTGTTCCACACCTGTATACTGTCCTATTCCATAAATAGGAATCATTAAAAAAACGATTAAAACTTTCATCATGCGCTGTTACAGCTTGAGAACTTCAAAAGATTGTGCTTCTCCTTTTTGAGAAACAATTCTGATCAAATAGATTCCTTTTTTATACTCTGATAAATCAACAATTCCATTTTTATATGAATTGAGTTCTTTACCTGATTGGGTATAAACCTTAATAACTGAATACTTACCTGATATGTTAATTATACCGTTAGTAGGATTTGGGTAAACTGTAATATCATTTGCCTCTAGATTGACCTCAACGAAGTTCAAACTTGGCCTCCATATTGAACCTACATCTTTACCCCAGATATACTCAGCAAGTTCAGGATAGTCTATAAAAGGGTTCCTGTTTTTTTGAAAGTCATTATATATAATGGTATTTCTATTTCTCTCAAAATCATTTACAGGATCTTCTAAATGCCATTTCAATAAAGTTGAGGTGACTGAATGTAAGGGTCGTTTATCCGTTTTAGACAATAGAGCAGTTGTAAGCTCTAAATCAGGTTCTGAACCATGACCTTCATACCTAATGGCCATATAGAAGATCATTCTAGCTACATCGCCTTTAACCTCATCTCTAGGTTCAAAGATCCATTGATCTATATCTGTTTTAGATCCTGTATTAACTCCATCGTCAATTACATCAGAACAATTGGAACAATTATCAAAATTTCGGTTGTTTCTAGTAGAGTTTACACTAACATCAGCAGGTCTTAAGTGATGGACGTCAGTTCCTGGGCCTTCAGAAGTTCCAAAATCACCCCTAGATTTAGCCCAAACATGTTCTCTTGACCAACCACTACCACTATTGTATTCTTGAGCTGCATTTACACTTCTTCCTGAATAAATAAGGATAACGTTGTCAGAGTCATTTTCATCCCTATCAGTATCCTTCAGAATATCCCATACATCAGTTGAAGAAGAGGTATAGGGAAATTCTGTGTGATTTTTGATTATTTGATTTAGCCTGAATTTTAAAGAATCTCCAGAATGATTGTAAGCCGCTTTATAATAGTCCTGTCCTTGTCCAGTGAAAGAGCAAAACAGACATATTATAATTGCTAAAGTTTTTATGTTAGGTCTCATTTTAGAAGCTTAGAAACATTAATTAAGTCAAGATAAGGTTCTAGTCGATTATGGCTCAGCGAGTATACCGCTTCAAATTTAATAATTGAATATTAATGCAAAAGTTAAGGTTAGCTTCCTTTAGTCCAGCTGTAGTTATTCCAATAACCTCACCTTTTGAGTTAAATAGTGGACCTCCACTACTTCCGTGCGTTATTTCAGTAGTTGTTTGAATAAGACTATTCCCAGCCCTATATTGAGAAATTATACCGCTAGAAAGTGTATGCTCTAAGCCTTCTGGATTTCCTATGGCAAATACACTACTGCCAATAGCTGGAGAAGCCAATGCAACTTTTAAAGAACTTGTGTTCTTGTAATTTTTTAGTTTGAAAATAATATAATCGTTTTTCTTACTTTTTTCAAGCACTTCAGAAATCTTATATATCGAACCATCATAAAGTTTAATTTGTTCCAATCCCAGACTAGTACCTTCAAATACGTGGTAGTTACTTACACAAACTCCATTTGACGAAACTATAAAGCCACTGCCTTGATAAGTGGTTTCATTGTCCTGGGTATAAATAAGAACAACGAATTTTCGGTTTTTATCAAACAATTTAGAAAGAGTTGAATTGGCAACTTCAATTTGTTGTGATTGGTTTTCTGTCGCGTTATCTTTTTCGTTAAATCGTTCATTTGTTCTTTCTGTCTCGACCCCAGAATTATTGCGAATTTCGCGTGCTTTTCTACCAGACTCTGAACAGCCAGAACAATTGGTGAGCATGGCCGATGTAACTACTAATATGATTGAAATACGGACTCTCATATTAGTTAATCTCAATTGCCCAAGCATCTTTAAACCCGAGGTCTTTTAGTTTTGCTGTTTCTATTTTAGCTTGATAACGAGTGGAATAAAATTTACAATAGGAATATCCTTTTTCCGTTTTCACATAATAGACGCTTCCTTTTACCTTTAAAATAACTTCATCACAGACCTTAAGTTTCTTTGAACTCAACCAAAAAACGGCTCTATATCCTACCGAATCTTTTGGTAGCTCTTTTATGAAATCGAAGCATTTGCTTTGTTCCAATTTTTGAAGCTCTCGAATTGGGGCTAATGGAATAGTTTCAACTGAAATCAATGTGTCCTTTTTGAGGATTGTGAGTGTTTTTATCGATGGCTTAATTTCTTTTTTTGGCTCCTCTGAATTGTTATCTCTAATTTTTGGAACAAGGTTAATTAGAAATCGCTGATTCTGACTTTCTGGTTTTATTATTCTACCTACGCCACCCCAACCATTGCCCGCTATATGAACATCAATTATATCATGATACTTTTCTTCATCGAAGTCAATCCCATTTACTTGCCAATGCTTATACAGATGATAAGCCCTTCTATAGCTTCTTTCGTACTCTTCGAACTCTATATCACCCTTCAAATTAGAGGCGTAACCACTTATCACTAGTAGGTATGAAACATCACGCAAATTGGGATCTGTTTGTTTCTGAATCATAAGCTTATCAATAACTATCTTAAGCTCTTTACCGGCATCAATAATTTTTTTATTGGTAGTTTCAAAATTTGTAATTGACTTATTGCTAATTGTTGTCATGGCTGTTATGAAATGAACACCGAAAGCAAGATTGAATCTACTGTAATCAACATCATAGTTAAATGTTTCTTTCGATTTTAAAGGTCTTAGACTTTCTTGAACGGTTTCAAAAAGACTAAGTTTTTCTTTTAGGTCTATTACTTGTATGTTCTTTTGAACCACCAAGGCAGTAATTGTGGCGATAAACAAAATGAGCATGATAAAGAACAGGCTTGTCATCAAGTCAGAGTAGACAGCCCAAAACGAAGTGTCATTCTTCTTGCTCATTGCTATTTAAAGATATTCATTATTCTATTTAATAGACTCCCCAATTGGTGAAGGATATTATAGCGCTGATTTTGAGCATTTTGATCGTTTAGTTTTTGCAAACTACTATTTACATCTTTCATGCTTAGCGCAAATAGTTCGAAGGCTTGCTTTTGAGCGTCAGAGCCTTCTTTAAAGGCTATTGAAAGAGTCTTAATATGCTTTAGGTTATCTAAACCATTTGTATTTGAATCTAAAATGTCTACAAACTTTTTCGTCTCTATACTCGTCGCTAAATCTAACTTCTCTTTATGTAATTTTGTAAATGATTGAAACTCCGAAATCAAATCTGATATTGCCTGACTATTTTTAATCACTATTTCACTTAATTGAGATTTCTGGTCATTTAATGTCTGTTGAAGACCAGATGAAATTTCCTTAATTCCAGTTTTATGAATATCACCAATTTGTTCAATCTGAACAAGATTGTGGTCTATATATTTGCTAATTTTTGTGTTGTAAAGAATGCTTTCTTGGATGTTTTTTGCAATTAAATCTATGTTTCCCGTTTTTTGCAAAATCTGTTTAGCATTATCTGAAAAGGTATTCATATCGTTTAAAAACACTGCTAATTTTTCAAATTCAGAAATGTTCTTTTTTAACTCTTTAAGAACTATAACATTTCCTTTAGCCAACTTTTCAAGATCAACATTTTTAAGCTCTTCAAGTATTGCAAAGTTTAATTCAGAAGTATTTTTAGTGTCTTCTGTAACGACAGAGAATTTGTCTAGATTAGTTGCAAATGAGTCATTAAATCGTGTAAATGATTCACTTAGCGTAAGCATATTAGAGTTTATGTTTAAATTTAAACTTGGAATTAGTTCCACTTGGAGAAATGTCAAAAAATAGTCAAGCCTAATCTCCATTTTTTTACGTGATGGTCTGCGTTGGAATACAGAAGTGATCATTGTAAGAACAATTCCTGTGAAAGTACTGTATAAAGCGACTTTTGCGCCACCAAGCATGCCTTCAACACCATTTAAAAAATCAGTTAAATTATCATTAATTTGATCTGGATTTTCCTCAACAAGACCTGACATTTCAGGTAATAACATAAAACTCAGAATAAGGCCTAAAACCGTACCGGTTAATCCCAGGTATAAAGGTATGGGAGCCAATCCTTCTATTTCATCCTCTAAAGAATCCAATCTTCTGTTAAGCATATCTTTAATTACATGAAAATCAGCAGATACACTAGAGTTTTTAATTAGAAATGTATTTAGTACTTCTAAATATGTTGCAAATTGACGTGAAGTGGCGGTCGATGAACTTATAAATGTAATCTCTTTTTCTTCACCAGTTTTTTTGCAAATGCGTTGGCGATCAAGGTTGTTCTGTGCTCGCTCTTGTGCCTCTTTATTGGAAATTTCATTAGAGTTTTTATAATTAGTTCGTAGTTCAACGATTTTCTTTGAATACTCAGTTGCGCTTATGTAGGTTTTAGTGCAGTGTTCTTTAATAATTTCTGGTTCGAAACCTACTTGTAATAACTTAGTAAAGGAATCTTTAGAAATAGTTAACCGGTTTACTTTTAGTGAATACAACTTCAAAGAATCAACATCAACAGGTAAGATTTTAGCTAAGGTTTTGATCTTTTTTTGGGTTATAAAAAAAATGAACAATTGTAGACCAATCACTAATAAGACGATACATAGAGAAACTAGATTATTCATCAGTTTTAACCTTCAATTTTTATTTGGATTTTTTCTTCTGTCCGATAGTTCCCATTTTCTTTTACCAATAACCCCGCTTCTAAAACAGTGATTCTATTCCCTTTTAATTCAGAATTTAAATCAATATCACAAACTGGATCAAGGAAGATGTCATCATAATTAAGAGCTCTAATCCAAATATTTTCATCATTGATTATAGAAAATTCGTATTTATTTGAGTTTTGACTTTTTTGCTTAATGTGAAAAACTGATTCATTGGCAATAACTGAATTTCTTTGGTTCGAGACCATAAATATGCCAGCATTATCGGGGGCAGATAAATAGGCTTCTTCCAATATTACTCTAGTTTTAGGCTCAGTTTTTTGAGAGGAAGTAGGTTGCGTTAAAGGTGGATTACTAGTATTGACTATAAGTGTTGTTTCTTCTTTAATTGGCCGTTTTGGCTCATTTGATATTTTAGTTAGATTAAATTTATCTTCTCGTAATTTGTTGTTCTTCTCCTTTTCTTTTTCTAATTCATGCATTAGACCTTTGTTCAATCTTATCTTGTAAAGGAAAAGAATAATTAACCCAAAAACCCCAATTATTCCTATCCCGATTAACAAATAACGAATAACGGTCCAAATTAAACTCTCTTTTTGTGGGTTCTTTGTAATTGATTTGACTGAGCTTTCTGCTTGTTGATTATTGGTCTTTTGTTTAATTTGGCTAATTCCATAAATTAACTTGAGTCTATAAAGCTTATATAATTGAGGCTGTTCGGACATCATTTTATTTATGAAAGGAATAATAGATTCACGCGGCGGCATTGGCGCTATGGAATCAAGTACTATTGCATCCGAACAGCACTTAGAGCGAAATAAGTTGATGGGTGATATTACCTTTAAGTATGTTTCATCAAGAGTAATTTTACTGTAGCTTTCTTTAGGTGAGTTTATAGAATTATAATCCCAAGAAAAAACGAATGGGTATTCATTATATGTGATAGAGCTTTGATTCATCCTGCGAACAAGCTTCATTTTGGTGTCAATATTTTCGGGGAAGTAATAATTAACAGACAGTTCAGTAGTTTGATAGATCGTTAGGTCTATAATACGATTGAACATTACAGTGTCATTGCTGAAACCTTTTTTAGCAATTGAAACAAAAGCTAATAACATAAATATTAAAGAAAGCGTCTTATTCATTTGCTAATAGGTATGCTGCTTTGTTTAAACCACCAATAAACGGAAGGAAAAATAGGGATTCTTCAATATCCATTTCAACATTATCTCCAATCTCAAGTAGTTTTCTAGAAATCCCTTCAGCCGTATTTTCAGCTGCGTTTTCTTCAATAATTTCAAGAATTTGATTCAATGCGTTAGGCTCAATATCAAACTTATCTTTGAACTTAATTACTTTATCAATGGTATTAAAATCATTAATGAATTTATTTACTTCTTGAGCCACTTTGTTTCCTAATTCTTTCTCCTTACCAATTACAGATTCTTTATAACTCTGAGTTTTATCAACAGTTAGAATAGTAGATTCATTATCTCCTAAAAGAATGATTTTCTTTTCTTCTAGATTTAAGTCAACATTATCGGAAAAAAGACCTCCTTTAGCTGTGATTATTTTAGGGTTTTCCTCAGAATGGTAATCAATTTGATTAAAATCAGAATTGCCATAAACAATATTAAAAACTTGGCTTATTAAGGTTTTTAGACTCTCTGATTTGGGCGAAGGATCTAGAATATTAAATATTTTAGACCCATTTCCGCTACAAAGAATGTTTTTTGGAATATCGATATTTTGCAGTCTACATAGTTTAGCTATATGCCAAAATATACTGGCGGTATAGACCAATACTAAGCTTTTAAATTTAGGGTCGCCTGAAATGAGTTTCCCGAATGAAATAATTGAAACACCTCGTGTTGAAGTTGATTTCTCCAATGAAAAGAAGTAATCAATTAAGTCTATCGAATCTTTTAAGTTATCTTCTATTTGACCTTTTGCGCCTTTAAGCAGACGAAAATTATTAGCTGTAAGTTTTTCTTCAACTATATCTGAATATCGTTCAATAAAACCGTTGGTTGTCGTATTTGAATAACCATCACCAAACATTGCCTTAGCACCATATCTTACCGATGAAATAAATACTGGAGAGTTATTTCTAAAAGCTAATATATCCACAGTTTCTCCGCCTATGTCAAGTGAAACTGCTGTCTGAATTGCTGCAGTAATTCCTTTGTTCTTATAGTAAAAGAAAGGTGCGAGACTTTCCGAAACCATTTTATTGGTGACAGCAGGACCGAAATATGAATTAATTAGAATATTCCATGTATTGCTAAGAGCTCCTCTTCTTGCAAGAGTCATACTGGAAGGATAGAAAGTGACAATTTCCGTCTTATTCAGATTGCCACCGTTTAGCACAACCTTGTTTCTCATTATAAACAGAAGCTCTTCTAAAAAAAGCGTAACCCTACCTTCAGCTTCAGCTTCGTTAGTATAATTAGACCATTTTAAATTACCATTCGTTATATCATTTTCAACAAGTCTACGGCGTCCATATAAAAAAGGTATATTGATACCAGCAAAGAGTGACTGTTGTTGATTCCAATTCACATTTTTAGGCTCCGTCAAAAGAGTTCTTTGGGGAAAGCCAAGTAGCTCGGAAGACTCGGTGCTTCCAAATTCGATTGGCAGTAGTTTTTCTCTAATAATTTCTATAAGCTCAGGGGCTACCGGGATAATTTTAGTTGTCGGTGCAAATGTAGCAGCTATTTGTGCATCCTTATTTTCTATACTTGCGCTAATAGTTTGGGGTTGCCCATTGACTCGATATTCAAGGTGCGTGTTGCTTGTTCCAAAATCTATAGCAAATTTAAAACTTTGGGATCCAGGTAAATACTGGTTAAATTTTGGAATTACAAGGGCCTTTACATTACGACTAAACTCGACTTTAAACATATTACAATTGGTAAATGTCCAATAATCCGTTCGATAACTAGGGGAGTGATCATCGAAAGAATGAGTTACCAGTGAATCCGCATTATTATTATTATTATTATCGCTGATTTCTTTTAAATTAAACTCTGGTTTTAAATCTGACGAAGAAAACATTACAGAAATAGCTTTATAATTTTCTGCAGTTCCATTATTTGACAATACTATTGGCGGAGTTATTGCCATACTCCATTTTTGATCTATTATTTCCCCAGATGTTGCTCCGTCTTTTATATCTGATTCTCCAGTGTAAACATTCTCTTTATATATGTAGAACCTCTCAAAGGGAATAAACCCCCCTTTAATAGGCACTCTAAGCAATACTCTAACTCCGCCTGGTAATTCCTCCATTTCAAACAGTTTCTGCCCACCAATTGATTCTTCAAGTTTGTTAGATTTGAAGTACTCAAAAAAGGCAGGTTTGACGGGAGTTAGATACGAATGGTTCTCTTCAGAACAGAAGACTTGGTAACTTACTTGATTGAATTTATATGGAACCTTTACCAAATAAGGCTCAAGCAAATCAGAAATTACTAAGTAGGGGTGTCTTCTATTGGAAATAGGCAGGCGCCTCTCGTTTAAGGGTGTTTCAGAATACGACTCTAGCCTAAAGGTACTTTCCCAACTACTACCATCATATTGAAGTCTTTTAGACGGGCTAAACTCATTAAGCAAAACAAGGGGGGCTTTACCAACGATAACCTTTTCCGATGCAATAATAAAATCTGAATTGAACTCAGAATCTTTTCTTTTGTACAAATTGTTACCAAGAATTTTTAAGACATTACCAGCATCATTTATTGTTAAAGGTACAACAGATTCGAGAGCTTGTTGACTTCCATCCATGACTTTAGTGATACTAATTACTAAATCTTGATTATTTCCTTGACTTCTTAAAAACTGGAAAGTTGCATCCAAATATTTGGAGAATGTGTTGAATTTGTGACGGAAGCCTGATATCTCCTCTCTAAGCCAAAAAAGGTATAAAATATAACTGCCTGATCTTTCATGAAGTGGGTCATATATATCGTCAAATACTCTATTTGTTCCAAATTTGATGTCTATATTAGAATTGTTATTTGCAGTGGTAAAAAACAATGAAATTGGCGAAGTTCCGCCAACTACTTTCCCATCAATTTTTATAATATGAATATCATCTAGATCGTCAAAATTGTATTGGTCGGCGTCTTGATCAAAAAATAACTTTAAAGTATTTCCTATTAGTTTTTGCCCTTCGTTTCCGTTTTCAAGCGATTGTAAATTTTCATTCTTATTCCAATTAACTACGCTTAATCGGTCGAGATATCGATCGGCATTAAATAATATTTCTCCTAAATCTAAGGCGTCGGCAACCATTTTATGGTATATCGTGTCGCCGTTTAGTCCTTGTTTACATGCAATGTCAAAGGCCTTGTTTACCAAATCGATCCTTGCAAATGGAGTAGGTATTGATGTTATTTCTTTTTTTGCTCTTCCGGGATCATCAATTTGATCAATGGAATTAGAGTGCATTTCTGAAGATTCAAACCAATCTTCTCCATTACCGCCTTCGGCGTGGAATCGGTATATCTTACCCATTATTCTCGTATTTGGTTTTTAGCATTTTTGAAATTCCTGTATAAAATACCTCAAAGAATTTTTGATTTGAGTGGTTAGATCGACTCTCTCTTTCAGCAACATTTAGATAAAAATCTATTGTTGCAAAATTCTTTAGATAGAGAGATGGTTTGGCACTATGGTCATTGATAAAATCAAAAATGCGTGTTGTCTCAACTTCTTCATTGAACGGATCAAATGCAACTGAATTAGTAGCCAGCTCTTTCATGTAGGTGGCAAAATGCTGCATAAAAGGCTCAAAGGTTGTTTGTTGAAAATCGCTTTTGAAGTAATCAAAATTAAGTTTTGGTTTTCCATGTTGACTCCAACGTACTTTGTTGGATACCGATCTAGCTAGTTTGTTTTTTAAGAACAGCGATAAAAACCCTAATTTGCTTAAGTGTTTGAACACAACTTCTTTTGATTTAATACCTAGATCTCTGCCATTGAGCGAATCAAACACTTCATTTTTATTTACTCCATACTCAGAATAAAGAGGATTCACTGCCTGACCATTTTCCGTTTTTAGATTATCTTGATTACAAAAATCCAATAAAGCTAAACCAGCTGCAAACTCAACGAAATGGGCATCGTTTTTTTGCATTTTTGCCCCTTCATTGTTTTTATAAGGATCAGAAAGATTACTGTCTCCTATGTAGTATAGTGCATTTAAAGAATTATTTCCGGTAATATTTTTTTCATAATAATATAGTGCTGATTTTGTTTTCGAAACGAAAGTTCCACTATCAATGTCGCTATTTTCATTAGGCTCTAAATTGAAATAAGGTAAAACGGAAACAGCTCCGATAACACTGTCATTTAGACTTCCATGATTAGAAATATCAGAGGTTGCGCCTCTGATATTCTTAACTAATAACGGAAACCCTGAAGCACCCGTACCACCAAAAATTGAGCTAATAATGAACACCTTATCTGATTTATTGAATACAGATGCAAACCCCTTAAACAAGTCTAGCTCTTTAAATTGATTCAGAACAACTGATCCAAGATTAGGATTCCCCTTAAATCCAACATTCATTTTAGATTCTAGATTACGATCTGAGAACAAGAGTTCTATTAAGGCTTTATTAGGGTCGTTTGACTGTAATTCGGGATATCCGATAAATTCTCCAAAAGTCAAATCTTGAGTTCCTGGAATGTCAAATGTAAATTGATCATTACCAAAAGATTGACTGCCATTGTTTTGTCGTAAAAGCTCTCCAAGGCTGGTCACTTTAGTTCTGAAAAATCCTTCTGTTTCGGTTTTAGATTTTGCCGCAACTCTGCATTTAGTGTAAAGCTTTAGGATTTCCTCTGTTCTTAATAAATCGCCATTGGACTTGTCTGGATCAATTATTATAGGAACAACTTCAGAAATACCATTTAACTGGACTCCTGAGGATAATGTGAAAAGTAAGGATTTTAAAACTCTAGCTCCTGAACCACCTATTGAAAAAAGAAATAATCTCATAATGTATAACTTGGTTTAAGATGGAATTGGCGTTGTGGCAGCATTTGTACTCCACCACCTAACCATAAAAGAGGTTAATATAAAAATGACCAGCGAAAAGCAAAAATTCACTATTCCAAAACCAAAAATGTTAGCTTCGGTAATATAAGTTGTGCTATTTGGGTCTAGATATTCTTCACAAAACACTCCGTCTAACAATCTTGTGTAAATAGGGTAGTAACCTATACCAAAAGCCATTAGTCCATTTAACACCCCCATTCCTAGCCAATGATACCACCGGTTTAAGTATGGATGATTAATTACAAAATAAAAAATCAAGGCCATTAATATGCTTAACCCTACTGACATAAGTCCTATTGAAACGTATAGACTTAATTCCGGCTTTTCAATTCCTTGATCAGCGCAAATTCCAGCTAATTCATAGCTAAGTGCCCTTCCATAAAGGTCAATTAGTATTTCGTAAATCTGAGCAAATAAATTTTTCATTATGGTTGAACATTAAATTTAAAGAGTTCACAATTTTCCTTTTTCCCATATTTGCTTTCGTAGGCATTTGATATTGCAGAATAGAAAAACTCAATGCCAAAAGTTTGAGACTGGACATCTTTGTCAGTATCAAAATGCGTGTCATCTAACGTAGAAATTTCAGAAATCCAATTTGGATTTACAGGTATCCATTCTAATGAATTATTAGATTTTAAAATTCTATTGAATCGCAGTCTTGCTTGATGGGTGAAGTTTTTATTTCTTGGGTTATCTCGGTCAAGCTCAGTAATTGAAACAAGTTGAGCGTCTATATTACTTTCCGTTTTAATCCGGTAGTTATTTGGGTTGCTGAGTTGACTTGTTACTCCTCTAAAGTTATCTAAATTCAGCTTTGTAGTAAACATCACAGAGTTTTCAACAGCATCAAGGCAGCTGCCAGATTTCACATCAATTAATTTACTTTGATCACCTATATCCTTTCGATATTCACCACATATTGGAACACCAGAAATTTGAGAACATACGTTTTCTGGAAAGTCATTTTCTTTTTCAAAAAGAACGTAATTTTTCAATCCTTTATCGTAAAATTCATTAAGGTCGAATTTTGAAAGAAACTTATTTATGGCGTTTTCGTGACCCAGCACTAAAATGTAATAGGGGCGGATAGTGTCAACCTGATATCTCTTATTATTAATGTCGTAATAGATGCCATTGAAAGTACTTTCTAGGTGCATAAATAGAACTTCCATTTTAACACTGTCAAGTATAGAACCGAAAAAATCTTCCGTAATGTTTCCTTGGGTTTGGAGTTTACCCACCAACCCATCACCCTTTCCTAAAGAGTATATGCAGTCTGAAACGAGAATTTTTACCTCGTTTTTTTTTGTATCCTCGGTTATGATTCTTACGAT
>Ga0206130_10006490_pt1 | contig 13381 bp, 10 predicted proteins | sample Helgoland_Spring_9_FD_148637 | JGI IMG/M metagenome (GOLD analysis project Ga0206130, IMG submission 148637) | Pelagic subsurface seawater microbial communities from Kabeltonne, Helgoland, North Sea - Helgoland_Spring_Bloom_20160512_1 | ecosystem: Environmental > Aquatic > Marine > Epipelagic ... | reverse complement strand
GGTCGGTCACTGCTGCGGGAATTGCAGCCCATGAGGTGGGCCATGCGATTCAAGATGCGGATAAGTATGCATTAATGAGTATTCGACAAAACTTGGTACCAGTTGCCAGAATTGGCACTTCTTTGGGAATCTACATGGTGATGCTGGGAGCGTTTATTTCGATGACCGTTGCCAAACTCGGGGTGCTGGTCTTTGGTGGGTTTGTGTTGTTTACGGTGATTACACTTCCGGTCGAGATTGATGCCAGTATGCGTGCCAAAAGATTGTTGTTGGACAACAATATTGTAACTGGTGATGAAGCCAAGGGTGTGAGTGCTGTTCTTATGGCTGCTGCGGCAACCTATTTGGCTGCGGCGTTGCAAGCGATTTTACAATTGTTGTATTTTGCCATGCGCGCAGGTCTGTTAGGAGGTAGAGATGATTGAGAAGATTTACCATCAGAAAAGGAAGTGAGCAGATGAAAGACATTATCAAGGGCTTTGTACCACAATCTATAAGAGAAGGTGTGATTGGAGATCTGTACAGAATGCTTCGTGGTCGAGACAAAACAAATACAGATTTTACCCGTCAATCTTCGGAGGGTCCGTTGACTGAATCGACTAGATCGTACGACCCCTGAGAAAGAAGAGGTATCCGAAGAGATGGAAGAATTTGAAGTCGATGTACGACCACGACAGTTACAGGCTTGGGTTGATGATGGTACGGCTTTTGATATCGTTGATATTCGTGAGCCCTATGAGGTTCAACAGGGGCATCTTTCCAATAGTATTTTCATTCCCATGAACGACGTTCCAAATGAATATCACAACCTGTCAATGACCAAACCTGTTGTTGTCGTTTGTGCAGCTGGGATGAGGAGTTGGAGTGTTGCGCAATATTTGAGGAATCAAGGCTTGGACAACGTTTGGTCTTTAGAGAACGGCTGGGCGGCTTGGAGTGAACATGGTCATGTATCTCCCCATAAAGGACGCTTTTCAGTTGGAACAAAAGTGGCTGTTGGTGCGGCATTCATAGAAGACCTGTCAGAGAAGCCATCGGTGCAGTATGGGTATATTCACAATTGTTCTCTTGAGGATAGCAAGACACTTTACGATGTTCAGTTTTGGAGTGCCTCAGGTGTAGTCATCGCAAAGCGAGTTCCAGAGTCTGAAGTAGAGCCTTTTGTCGCTTCGCTGTAATTAACAGTGTAAGAGTCTCAGAACTATTGGATGGTCTAATAGTGGTTCAATAAATTTGGTTTCGAAGTACATACATCCTGTTAAAGTGTTCAATATATAGGAGATACTATGATTTGGCTGACGTTATTATTTGGATGTACTGAAACGAAAACAGATTCTGCCGTACCGACGGTGACATTAATGGAACCTCCTGCAGCTGGACAGGGATTTCAGTTGGCGATGGACTATACAGTAGAGCCTTACACTGAAGCTTGGAAATGTTTGGTGTATAGATTGGACACCGATACATTTTCGAATGTCAATCGGGTTGAATATCAACAAAATTATGGAATGCACCACATCACCATTTCCACTTCCGGAATGATAGGTGGTCAGTTGGAGCCTGGATTGTTCGATTGTGAACCATTGTTCTTGGAATTAATGGATGATACTATGATGATTTTTGGGTCTCAAGGATATGAAGAAGGGGTTATTCAGTTACCCGACGGCGTCGCTGCTAGTGTACCGGCTGGCATCGATATTATTCATGAACTTCATTATGTGAATACCACAGACAAACCCGTCGATTTATATTCTCGATTGAATGCCTATACGATACCGGATGCTGAGATGACAGAAGGGATCTGGGGTGGCAATGTTCGAGATGAAAATATCAATATCCCTCCAAATTCTGAACACACGGAATGGACTCGATGTGTGATGAACAAAGACGTAGATGTAATATTTTTGGGTTCTCATACGCATAAGTTGGGTAAGAACTTTACCGTGAGCCTGTTTGATGGCACAGAATCAGGAGATATTTTTTATACCAATGATGACTGGCACAATCCCAATATTGTTCAATATGAGACACCAATTCACGTACCTGCTGGTACAGGTTTTGAATACAGTTGTACTTGGGAAAATCCGACCGATGAAGCGATTCAATATGGCTTGACTGCGGATGATGAAATGTGTAATTTTACCTTTGTTCACACTCCATATGATATGAATGCACTGTGTGAAGTTGTAGAAACATCAGATGGTGTGTTGTGGTCTCCCAACTAATCCTGTATTCAAGGCTTGATTTTTCCTTTGTGGGGAATATACAATCACTGAACCTTTAAACTGGAGTACTGTATGTCCAATCCTACAGCCGTTTTTACTACCTCAATGGGTAGCTTTTCAGCCGAAATTTTTGAAGCAGAAATGCCAATCACAGCAACTAATTTCATCAACCTTGTAAATGCTGGTTTCTACAACGGATTGCATTTTCACCGTGTCATTAACAACTTTATGATTCAATTTGGGTGTCCTCATTCAAAAGATCCCAAATCTCCACGCTGTGGAACAGGGGATCCAGGATATAAAATTGAAGATGAGCACACCGCTAAGATATCCAATACGCCAGGAACACTGTCAATGGCAAATGCGGGTCCCAATTCAGGTGGGTCTCAGTTTTTCATCAATACCAAAAACAACGCTTATTTAGATTGGTTCAATCCAACAACACCGTATGCACATCCTGTTTTTGGCAAGATTGTCGATGGTTTGGATGTCGTACAGGCTATCCAACAAGTTCCGACCACTAGTCGCGACAATCCAAATACTCCGATTATGATGGAGTCCGTCGCAATCGTTCGATGATATTCATTCGATGATCTAAGTGGACTTTACACTCAAGACCCACAGTATCTGTACTGTGGGTTTTGTATTTTAGGCATTGTGATATCAACGTTATGGTACGGATACACTGTTGATCATTCTTGATAGATTGCTTCAGGACTTCCTCGATATTCTGTCATTTGGAAAATGGAGACCCAATAATGAGCCTCCGAAACAATTTATAAACCTTATCTAGAGTTTTGCTCTGTGGTTACAATTCTGGATAGAAGAGTACATCTTTGATTGATGTTGTCGGATCATTTAAGTCTGTGATTCGTACCCCATAGTTTGAAATGCTAAACAGGTTGTCTTCAATATAGACATTGCGTCTAACATTGGCATACCAAGCCCAGTCATCACAAACATCATTTTCATAATAATCGTAATTTAACGAATACAAACATTGTGATTCTTCTACCAATGGATGGTGATCTACTTCTCCCAGCATGGAAATCCCTTCATCTGTGTCGATATCGAAGGACAGTGCCCCAGAGAAATAATCGTATTCCCAAGATCCATCACTGTTCTCAGAATATGTCGTTCGATATGCAGGGATTGTCAATACATCTCTATGGTATGTGAATGCATGGTGCTCCCAAAGAGCTTCGGACCAACTCCACCCAGCATCCGGATTGGTGATTTCATATTGATGTTTTAACAATGGCGTAGTAAAATCACTGACGTCGAAAATATTAACCGCCATTCCAGTCAGTGTTCCATCGTCGAGTCCAGCCATACCAATTGCCAAGAGGTGATCGCCATCCATTGGGTGTAAATAGGTTGAGAATCCAGGGATGTGAAGTTCTCCAATGACTTCAGGATTCAGTGGGTCAGCCAAATCAATTGTAAACAACGGATCTGTTTGTTCAAAGGTAACCACATAGCCCTTTTCACCCATCATACGACAGGCCATGATTTGTTCTCCAGGTGCGATTCCCGTTACCGATCCGACTTCTCGAAGCAGTCCACTTCCGACATCTTGTAGAATGGATACATTGCTACCGACTTCCTCGTCATCGAGATTTGAGCCCCACCACCAGTCTAATTCGGTTGACGCTACACGCAGGCTACCATCGTACTCGCTCATGGCAAATTGATCGTAAATCCAACCATTCACGGACCCAGAAGCCACATACTCAGGTTCACTGTCTGGATTCAGTTCAAACTTGTGAATGTGTGTACTTAAGTCCATTGATCCCCAACCCCACCACCACCATCGTGATGTTTGTGCGACATAGAGATTCTCTTGTGAGGCATATATGGTCCATCCATTTGACATCAATCCAGTTGCATCCGTTGTTTCTTCTTCGATGTCAACATGAAACAGACTGAGCATATTGTATTGAGACACGTTGCTGGGGCGATAGAGATCATCACAGTCATACATCGGCTCGAAATTATTCGTTCCAGCACTGTCTTTCCATTGTGGGAGAAGGTCTGTAACATCCCAGTTGGCTACCATTTCTTCAATTAGTGGAGATAGAATCTGTCGAGCTTGTTCACGTTTCGTATCCATATCAGCTTCGCGCTCTTCATCGACCAAATCCCAATCGACTTCTGGCAAGTTCAATGAGTCATCCCACATGATGTCCCAAGCTTCAGAAGGCAAATTCAACCAGTGATTGAGAACGAAATACATATCCTTATCAATCATTCGGGCGTCGGCTTGATACCCCTCAATTTGTATGGTGCGTGTTTCAATAGGGTTCGATCGGTCTGTTACATCAATAAACGTGTATTGGGTACCATAGAAATCATTTTCGTACACTTGTGAGGCTACCACCACTTGGTCACCATTCAAAAACAACCCTTGGCTCCACCCATCTAATTGAATTGTGGATACTTTCTCTGCATCTTCAATGGGCCATGAGTCGACGATGTGTAAGGCACGGTCTTGTGCAACATAGATGTATTGTCCATCTGTTTTGACCAAATCAATCTCATCCACACCTTCTTCTTGATTGTTGGTGGTCGTATAGTCGGTGGGTTCAGATTCACCACTGCTATCATCAACACCTGCATCAGAATCTTCGGCTGCCATATCCCAGCCACCATAGTAACTGTAGTGATAGGAAAGGGCTTGGTTCAAAATGATCTCGGCCAAGTAGTCTTGGGTTTCAGAACAGTTCTCAAAGGGAAGTAAGATGGGATCTGGATTTTCTATAAACAAATCGGGGTCGTCTGTTTTATCTGTTTGACAGGCTGTGAGACTCAACACCAAACTACTAAAGAGGAAAGAGATTTTTGTCATGAAGAACTCCTAAAGAAAAGATAAAGATACGGAAAAATCCACCAACACCTACGTGGAATAAAACCAAATAATAGGTGTTGATGGACTCATTGCAAAAGTCATTCCAATTTAGAAAAGCGTGATTAGTTGCACTCAGATTCTACCATGTAAGAAACATTGACACCTTCACCGGCTTCTGGAATTTCGGTTCCATGAAAGACAATCGAATTGCTTCTTGGGTCATAGGTCCACCCATTAAATGGATCTTGAGAAACATTTCCACCTTCGATCAATACAGTGATGGACGAGAGGGTAGCGGGTTCTTTTTCCAATGGGAAACGGACTGTCAAACCAGCTGCTGCCAGTGCCATTTCTTCAAGGGATTGTTGGTATGAGTTGGCGTTGATGTCTGCAATATACCCTTGAGTTGCTTGGATTACTTCTTCATAGATTGGGTTTCCACCAAACAATCCGCCGTTGGCATCCAAGAATGCGCTGTAGCGTACAAGGGTGGTGTCGTTGGGTTTAAGTCCTTGGAACCAGTTGATGAAGTTTTGACCTTGAATATTTGAGCCACTATCATCCTCATCAGAGACCACAATAACGCTTAGTCCATTTGTAGCACTTCGGATGAAGTTGGATTGGTTGTTCAAAGCCGCATAAGTTACCTCCAAACCCTTTTCATCCGCAGAACCATTTGTGGTAAGGATTTGATCTAAGGTTGAGGTAAATGTATTGACAACAGATTGTTGGCCTTGTGTTGAGTTCATAACAGGCCCTTGAAACATTCCATTGTCTGAAGTGTCAGTTGTGATGATCGCCATTTGATAATCCAGTCCCAACGAAAGGAATGAACTTAAGAAAGATGAGAAGTTGTTCTTCACAGTTGTAATGTTGTCATCCATTGAACAAGAGTTGTCAAACACCCACAAGACATCAACAGCATCATTGAAATCCTGTTGAAAACTTTCTTCATGGAGTGCCCCTTCAGATCCGATACCGGTGACAGGAACGACTGGCGGTTCGGGGTCATTGCTTTCGAGTTCAAGTCTTACGTCGTAATCTAAATAGAGCGTCGGAAGAAAATACATTCCAATCGTGATGCTTTCATCTTGTGCCAGTTCAATAATTGAACCATCATGTGTTGTGGAAAAGGCTGAGTCTCCGTTTCCATCAATATATAAATCGGTGATTTCCAAATCACCCAACCCACGATTGGTAATTGTTACATCAATGGGATCTGAGGGGCAGTCTTTCATGAGATAGCCAAAATCGATTGGATTTGGTTCTACTAAGATGTCAGGATCTTCTGTTGGAATGTACTCTTCTTCTACTGCAGTATCATCAGGTTCTGTGACATATGTTTTTCCTTCGTCAAAAGAATAGTCTGAGCAGCTTATAAATAAGGGGACAAGCAACAAATGCGTCATAAGATTTACCTCTAATCAAGTTATTTCATTTCCAATCTGACATTTTTAACAGTCTATTGCAAGGTTGCTTCCATCGATGGTTCGATGTATTTTTTTGCTAATGACTCCATAATTACGATGTCGTGACATGTGTGGTGGCATGGGATAGGGTAATGTGAGTATCAAATTTCACCCATTTGAAACATGAGGAATCAGAATGCACGACAGATATGAAGAAATCCAACACGCAAGATCGAGATTGTGTACAGTGTTTTCCCCAGCAGATATACCAACAGTCTCTATTTTTGAATGGTCACAACCCCAGACCGTTACACTGACCAGATTGATCGATCATACTTTACTAAAACCAACAGCGACTAAGCAAGATATTGATGCTTTATGTATAGAAGCATTGCATCATAAATTTGCTTCCGTATGTGTAAATGGTCGTTGGGTATCTATTGTTCGTGATGCTGTACAGGGTTCTGTGGTCAAAACGTGCAGTGTTGTGGGGTTCCCATTGGGGGCTATGACCTCTAAGGTGAAGGCCAGTGAAACTATCGAAGCTATTTGCAATGGTGCAGATGAGATCGATATGGTTATCTCTATAGGTGATCTAATATCGGAGAACTGGCAGGTGGTACTTTCAGACATACAAGGTGTGGTGTCAGCATCAGAGGGTCGATGTGTGAAAGTCATTTTGGAAACCGGCCTGTTAACCTTTGAACAAAAAGTAATAGGGGCTTTACTATCCAAGATGGCAGGGGCTTCCTTTGTGAAAACGAGTACTGGATTTGCTGGAAGTGGAGCCACCATAGAAGATGTAGCATTGCTCAGACTGGTTGTTGGTGTAGACATGGGAGTCAAGGCTTCAGGTGGTGTTCGAAACCATTCCGATGCCCTTAAACTATTGCATGCTGGTGCAACTCGATTGGGTGCAAGTCGTGGACCGGATTTGTTAGACTAGTATTCGTTAAACATTGTATACCTACAGTAAAGAGGCCGTTAACATGGGTTTGCGTATCGACAATATCTTGGAGTGCAAAAGAAACGGAAATGTTTTGTCCACTCCGCAAGTGAACAGTTTTGTTGAGATGCTTGTCGCCAATCAAATCTCTGATGCACAAGCCGCTGCATTTTGTGCATTTACGACGTGGCATGGGATGACACCTCGTGAAACACTCGACTTAACACTTGCGATGGCAAATTCAGGTACTCGGATGAAATGGGAGATTGCAGAATCTACTCGTATTATTGACAAGCATTCTACGGGGGGCGTTGGAGATAAAGTCTCATTGATATTGGCCCCGTTATGGGCGATTTTGGGTGCGAAAGTTCCGATGGTTAGTGCTCGTGGGGCAGGGTATACTGGCGGTACCTTGGATAAATTGGAGTCGATCTATGGTGTTCGAACCCACTTTTCCACACTGGAACTACAGCAAATCTTGAGCAATGTGGGCTGCTTTATTGTTGGTCCAAATGAAACCATTGCTCCTGCAGACAAGATTTTGTATCGATTGCGCAATGAAACATCAACCATTTCGAGTATCCCCTTGATTGTGAGTAGTATTTTGTCCAAAAAATTGGCAGAAGGGATTACACATTTGGTCTTGGATGTGAAGTATGGATGTGGAACATATATGAAAACCAGGACGGAGGCTTATCATTTGGCTGTGGCTATTGAGGAAGTATCTCTAAAACTGGGGCTGGATACGCGTGTGGTGTTGAGTGATATGAATCAACCTTTGGGAAATGCTGTTGGTAACGCCTTAGAAGTTCAAGAAGCAATCGAGTGCATGAAAGGAAAAGGCCCAGATGATCTCATTGATTTGGTGTGTAAACTGAGTGGAGAATCAAGGGCAAGAGAAATCCTGGCCTCTGGGGTTGTTTTCGAACAGTTTGAGAAGATGGTACTGGCACAGGGAGGGGATTTGACCAAGCCTTATGCAGATGACACTACCAAAACCATGGAAGTGATCGCCAATCGTTCTGGAGTGATCAATTCCTGTGATGCCTATAAAATTGGGTATGCAAATCTCCTGTTGGGTGGTGGCCGTTGTAGTGGTACAGAATCGATTCATCATGGAGTTGGAATCCGTTTACTTCAAAAGAAAAATGCGCAAATTCAGGCAGGAGATGTTCTTGCACAAGTATTCGTATCTGACGAGCAGGATTTGGATAAGGCACTGTCATTGATTCATGAAGCGTACACAATCGTCTAAGGGTGACTGAACAAGGAGAAGGGCATGGAAAAAGGGATTTCATTGTTGGGAATTGGTGTTTTTGTATTTCTTGCTTGGATACTCAGTGTTGACCGCAAAAATATTCAATGGAAACCAGTATTGTGGGGCATTGCGTTACAGTTGTTGATTGCTGTTGTTGTGTTGCATCCGACCATGCAGCAATTCTTTTTTGATGGTATTAACAAATCGGTGCTTCGTCTCCTTTCTTTTAGCGAGGATGCTGCACATTTCGCTTTTGGGTCAATGGAGCCTCATGAAGTCACCAAGTTAACTGCATCAGGAGAGATGGAGTCTTCTGTCGTTGTCGGAACAGTCTCGCCAAGCATGAAGAGCATTGCCTTTTGGATCGTATTACCGACCATAATATTTTTCTCTTCTCTAATGAGTTTGTTGTATCAGGTTGGAGTGATGCAACGTATTGTGTGGGGTGTGGCCTGGGTTATGCAACGTACAATGGGGACAACTGGACCGGAATCTTTGTCCGCAGCGGCCAATATATTTGTAGGACAAACAGAGGCCCCTTTGGTCATTAAACCCTATGTGGATAAGATGCATGGCTCAGAATTACATGCAATTATGACAGGAGGATTTGCCACTGTAGCTGGTGGTGTAATGGCGGCTTATGTCGGGTTTTTGAGTGGCAGCATTCCAACGATTGCAGGTCATTTGGTTGCTGCATCCATCATGTCAGCGCCAGCAGCCCTTGCATTGAGTAAAGTGATTTATCCAATGCCACCAGATGTCGAACATGTGGGAATGGATGAACTGTCGATTGACAAGCCCTATGGAAATATCATTGAAGCGGCAGCAATGGGAGCTTCTGAAGGGATTAAACTCGCTCTCAATGTATTGGCGATGTTGATCGCTTTTGTAGGGTTAATTGCGATGATCAATTTCTTTGTTGGGTGGATCAGTATCGGGGGTGATCCATTAACCTTACAGCGACTGTTGGGTTGGTTTTTTGCACCATTGTCATTTTGTATGGGTATTCCGTGGGATGAAAGTCAAATTGTGGGTACTTTGTTGGGTGAAAAGATTGTTCTTACAGAATTTATTGCATACATGCATTTGGGTGAGATACTAACCGAAAATGGGTTGTCTGAGCGTTCTGGAATTATTGCTTCTTATGCTCTCTGTGGTTTTGCAAACTTTGCAAGTATTGGGATACAGATTGGTGGTATTGGCAGCATTGCGCCGAATCGAATGACGGAATTGTCAGCACTTGGATTGCGTGCGATGATAGCAGGAACTCTAGCGGCATGCATGACTGGAACGATTGCTGGCGTTATTATTTAAAGTGCAGTCAATAGAGCGATGAAACAGAATAGACAGACGATAGCGAATAAACTACAAAAGCCGTATAGGTAAGAGGATCAATGCACAATATTAGAAAACATGGGACCCACGTGCCCAATATTGATTCGGAAGCATGGGTGGATACTTCGGCAGTGGTCATTGGTGAAGTAACTTTGTCACGAAAGGTAAGTGTTTGGGCAACATCAGTTCTGCGAGGTGACCAAGGGCTCATCTTTGTCGATGAAGAAACCAATATTCAAGATGGCACAATTATTCATTCTACTGGCGGTATATCGACTACCCATGTTGGAAAACGCTGTACAATTGGACATCGAGTATTGTTGCATGGATGTACAATTGAAGACGATTGTTTGATTGGGATGGGGGCTATTGTATTGGACAACTCAAGGATTGGAAAAGGGTCAATAGTTGGAGCCGGTGCTGTTGTCACAGCCAATACCATAGTGCCACCAAATTCTTTGGTGTTGGGAATGCCTGCGAAGGTTGTTAAGACGTTAAGCAAGGCAGACCAAGAAAAATGGATTGCCCATGGACACCAAGAATACTTAACATTATTGGCTGAAGTACTGGAAACGGAAGGTTCGTCATGACCCCAAATGCCGTGAACAATCGAAATCAACGTCCTGGATGCTTTTTGACAATGATATCCATAGTGGTGGTGAGTCTGTGTACATTGATAGGGTAGAATTAGAGGGTTTTAAGTCCTTTGCTCGGCGGACAACGGTACATTTTGGTCCTGGCATCAGTGGGGTTGTCGGTCCAAATGGGTGTGGGAAATCCAATATTGTGGATGCCATTAAATGGTGTTTGGGAGAGCAATCTGCCAAAGCCTTGCGTGGTCAAAATATGGGAGACGTGATTTTCAATGGGTCTGCTACCGAAAAACCAGCAGATTTTGTTGAAGTGTCATTGATTTTCAACAAAGGAAAATCTCAGTTTAAAGGAATGTTTGCTGGACTCGAGGAAGTTCAGGTGACTCGTAAACTCAATCGAAAAGGTCAATCGGTCTATTTGCTGAATCGGTCTAAAGTACGCCTGAAAGATGTTCAGTTGTTTTTTATGGACACAGGATTGTACAATCAAAGGTACGCTCTAATTGAACAAGGACAGATTGGTCATATTATTGAGGCTCGTCCAAGCCAAATGCGTTTGTTGTTTGAGGAAGCGGCCGGTATCTCTCATTTCAATGAACGTCGTGTTGCGACAGAAACAAAGTTGAATTCGACTCAGGAAAATCTAGATAAAGTTCAGATTGTCGTAGATGGATTGCAACGTCAGTTGAATACGTTGAAACGCCAAGCCAAAAAGGCTGTTCAGTATCAACGCACTCGGTCTGTGATTCGACAATTAAGTTTATCCATTGCAGTATCCAAGTATATGGAATGGTCTGCTGAACGTAGTCAACTTGCCAAGGTTGAGAAAGTTGTATTGGCAAAAGAAGACGAGTTGGAACATGTAAACCGTCGACAATGGAGCATGCTGACTCAAGCAAAGCAGTCTCTGTCAGCGAAGCAAGAACAAAGCAATTCTATGCAAAGACGTCTGCAGTCGTTGACTCAACAGCATACAGAACAGCAAACAACGTTAACATTTCAACGGCAAAAGGTACTCGATCTCGAGGCACGCACAGCAACATTGGAAAGTGAATTAGAGGGTGTACAATCTGAACTGTCTGAGATTCAACATGGGCAGTCTGCATTGCAAGATGCCGTGTTGGTGGCTGAAGGCTTGATGAAAGAAGCCTCTCAACGGCGTTCAAATGCAATAGACGCACACAACAGTGCCACAAAGGCCATTAAGACCACAGACAAAGAAATAGAAGATATCAAGACCACAATGGACAAATCCAGGACTAGGATTGCGAAGATAAATGGTGAATTGGTAGCGATTGAACAACGTCTTAACGATATGCGTACGGACGAAGGGCATCGAAATGCAGAGAGCACTCGGTTAACAGAAAGAGCATTGTCGTTGGTCCATGAACAGCAAGTGTTGGTCCAGTCTATTGAAACTGCCTCACAACAAATGCGTGCCAAAAAGGAAAAGGAACGTCAAGCCAAAATAGATGTGCAAGATCACCAGCAACAACTCCGAGTTGTTGAAGAAGGCAGCCAAAAACTACGACGCAGCCTACAACAACTTCAACGTGAAGTGGATACAACTCAGCATCTGATCAACAGCACTCAACGAATGATTGATTCAAATCAAGGGGTATCACGCAACAGTAAATCAGTATTGGAACATCCGAAAGTCTTCGGGTTGTTGTTGTCCATGCTCGTTGTACCAAAGACGGTTGAGAAATTACTGTTAACCCTATTGGGAGAAGAGGCAGAGAGTATTCTCCTAGATGATAAAGCAGATATCGCCTCTATATTGTCTCTTTCGAAGGGTAGGATGTGTTTTGTACAGTTGCCTCCAGATTGGGAAGCACAATGGAAGAAGGTACGACATAATCCAAATTGTTTAGGTCCTTTATCTGTTATTTCAGGTCCACCACATGCACTGTTTGCATTGTATTTGGTACTTGGCCCATTTTTGACTGATGCTACCACCATTCCAAAATGGGGATGGCGTGTCTTTAATACTCAAAAGGTAGAGTGTATTCGCAACGGAGTATACGTTGTGGGTACGCCTTCCTCAATCGCAGGAGAATTGCTTCACCGTCGAAGAACGTTGGTTGCGGAACAGACAAAAGTACAAGATCTGCAAAAGAGTGCTGCTCGAGAGAAGGAGCGGTTGTCTATTGCTATGTCCAATGTAACAACACAACGTGAACAACTTCAAACCTCAAAGGGAGTTTTGGAAACTCTGCAGATAGAGATTCGTCGTGTTCAAGAAGACAAGACTCGTTTGGAACGATTGAGTAACGGATTGTCTCAGGATATATCTGCTGTAAAAAGACAATTGCAGGAACAAGAAACGGCTGCCAGTAAAATCTCAACGGAACGAAGTGCGAAACTTCAGCAACAAGGGTTACTACGGTTAGAGCAGGCCGAAATAAAGCGCACAATGGGTGAGGCCGATACAGACCTTAGATTTTCTCAAGAGCAACGTACTCAACAGTTGAAACATGCAGGGCAATGTTCAAGCCGTAGAAACGAAGCGGACAATCAATGTTCCTTACTTGGTGAAAGACTGATTCAAACCAAACAACGTAGGGATTCGATGGCGCAAAGTCTTCAGAGTCTTTATCGTCGTGCTACAACAAAGAAACAAGAGATTGCTGGTTTTCAAAAGCAGCATACAGAGTTGCTTCATTCCAATCGACAATTGGCAGAAAAAGTGTTGGAATTTGAAGCCGATAAAGATGCTTTGCAAGTTGAAGTGGATGCATCCATATCCAGTATGAGTCAATTTATG
>Ga0206130_10006489_pt1 | contig 13381 bp, 13 predicted proteins | sample Helgoland_Spring_9_FD_148637 | JGI IMG/M metagenome (GOLD analysis project Ga0206130, IMG submission 148637) | Pelagic subsurface seawater microbial communities from Kabeltonne, Helgoland, North Sea - Helgoland_Spring_Bloom_20160512_1 | ecosystem: Environmental > Aquatic > Marine > Epipelagic ... | reverse complement strand
GCTTTTATATCATATTCAAGTGCTGAAAGTACGGGGCCTTCTCCTTGCCATTCTCGAACAAAAGCGGGTTGATCCATTACATAATGTAATATCTCAAACCAATGTCCGGGAGGTGTTTCAGAATCTATCCCGTCCGCCCAAAATTCAGCAAGAACTCTTGCGTAATCAGCTCTTGGAACGATTTGAGGCTCGTATGGGATGCCAGTAATAGGATTTAAATTATAACCTTGTGAGGGGTCGCCGCCTTCAGTTAAATTATAGAATTGTTCGTAAGTCGTAGAATCTACTGGATACCATAAATTATTACCTATGGATGCTGGAGAAATATCCCAGTTAACGCCATCTGTAGGATCAAGATGTGATTGCCAAATGCTTACTAGTGAGTGGTTCCACTTGTAAAAAGAAGTCCAAGATGCTGTGTCATTAATATTCAAATACGAAGGTTGAACAGAATCAAAATACACCTTATACCAATCTCCATCTCTGAAATTCAAACTACTCATAGAAGGTTTGAGTGCAAAGGGGGTTACATTTCCCCATTCTGGTGATAAAAAAGGTAAGGTATTGTCCACTAAATTTCCGGATTGGTCAATTGTAGAATCAAGCGTAAGTGTTTGCCATCTATTTGGATCAATAATATCCGGATTCCCCGGCTCGCTCATTATAAGTGGTGGGTTTATTGAAGTATAAAAGGAGTTTTCAAATTCATTAATCTCATTTGAACCATCGGTGAAACCATAATTTATGATTTCTTGTGCAATGAAATTTCCAAGCTCAGCTGGCCCACCATTTTCATAATCTAAGTTTGTATTGTTGACACTGTAGCCATGAGCATTCATAGCATTATACATTAAAATATAAGTTGAATTATAGTCGGGTGAATTGTGGTATCTATTTTTAATAAAATAAAATGAAGCGTAAGCTATCGTTTCGTGTATAGCATCGTTTAGCTCCAGTGGTGTATTTACACCTTCAAAAATACTTGTGTAAGTATCGAGCGTGTTGCCGATTAAATAGGTTTCTTGGCTAGATTGGTATACAGCCCAAGCATCATATGTTATAATGGAGTGGTGGTATAAATTCCTTGCGTGAACAGTTGGTCTTGCGAAGTCGTTTCTAATTGCTTCTAATAAAATCTCATTCCATTCTCGTGCTACGGATACTTGCGTATACGCATTAGGAGCAGCAATACTTATAATAATATAAATTGCTGCTAATCTGATACTTGCGAAAATGAGTTTCATAGTTTAGCGAGAGAAAGTTAGGGATTTTTTTTGTTATTCATACACAAAAGATGTTTATCGAATTATTTGTTCATTGAATGTAGGTTTTATTATTCAGTGTATTTCCCATAAATGAGTGGTGCCATTAATTTGGTGAGTAAGTGTTGTTTTTTGTTTATTAATTGTGCGTTTCAGAGGTATTATTCATCTTTGTATTTAATATTTAAATAATCAAAGGTTTATGTTGTCAAATTTTATTTTAGTGCTCGGTAATAATGGCTTGAATTTTAAAGAAATTGGTGTCGCGACCATGGTTCTTTTTGCAGTAATTGATATTCTTGGAAATATTCCGTTAATCATTGCGCTCAAAGAGAAGACTGGACGTATATATCCACTAAGGACGGCCTCGGTTTCATTGTTTATTTTGGTTGGATTTTTATTTGTTGGCGAAAGTATTCTTGGTTTGATAGGTGTTGGGATTAATGAATTTGCTGTTGCGGGTTCTTTTGTTCTGTTTTTCATGGCGCTAGAAATGATATTAGGAATAGAGATATTTAAAGATAGTGGTGAAGGTTCGAGAAAAGTAGCTTCTGTTGTTCCTTTAGCATTTCCGATGATTGCTGGTGCCGGAACTATGACCTCTTTGATTTCTTTAAGAGCTGAATTTGAACTGGTTAATATTCTAATTGCGATTTTTCTAAATATTTTGGTCGTTTGGATTGTTTTGAAGCTTACGTCTACTTTCGAGCGAATTATTGGCGAAACCGGAATTGCGATACTTAAGAAAGTATTTGGTATAATTCTTTTGGCAATAGCGATTAAATTATTCAGCAGTAATATCAGGGTGCTTTTTTAGGAGATAACTCCAGAAGTTTATTTTAGAACATTTGTTTGATATGATTCAGAAGATCATATTGTTCACTTGTAAGGTTTTCAAATGAAACATCAAATAGTTTTATGCGATTCTCATTCATATCAATATTCCAGGGCTTTATTTTGAGTGTTGATTTACCATCGTAATCAATTGAATTTATTATATATCTAAAAGCGTTAAGCCTTGCAGTCATTTTATTCTTAGCATTGATCACCACCCAGGGCGCAATTTTAGTAGAGGTTTTGCGGAACATTTCATTTTTATAGTAGGTGTAAAGGTCCCACATTTTAAATGATTCAAGATCATTTTTACTGAGTTTCCAATATTTTAGGGAATGGTTTTTACGCATTTCAAAGCGCTTTTTTTGGGTTGATTTATCAATAGATAAATAAAGTTTAATTAATGTCACACCTTCTTTTATAAGTTCAGACTCCCATTGGTTGACATGATTCATAAAATACTTATACTGGGAATTACTGCAATAATTCATTGTTGGTTGAATCATTGCTCGAGAATACCATGAACGGTCGTAGAACACAATTTCTCCATTTTTCGGCATTGTGCATTCGAAGGTGTGAAACCAGGTTCGATTTTGTTTTGGTGAAGGAGATCCAATTTCAACAACCCTGTGGTGTTTCGTCATTAAATTTTCTGCCATTCGCTTGATAGCAGATCCTTTTCCAGCGGCATCTCTACCTTCAAATACAATGGCAATACGCTTGTCGTTTGCTAAAGCCCATTCTTGCATTTTGAGAAGCTCAATTTGATACCTGAATTTTTCTTTACGGTATTTCTTTTCACTAACATTTTCAAAGGCACTATAGAATTTTGGCTCCACCACGTAAAGGAAAGATAACAAGTTAAAATTAACATTACTATCCCATTAATGAATTGTTAACAATTATTCTTATTCATAAAACTGATTTTTGAAATTTAGAAAATATGTTTTGGCGTGAATCTTGATAATTAAGAAATAATGAAATCTGTTTTATTCACTTCTAAGATTACTAAATGGTCATTTGCTTTGGCTGCAGCTATCGCCTCGTATTTTGGTTTGCCAGATGCTCAACGTGACTTTTTAAAGGATAAAGTCAAGAGTAAGATAGTTTCCTATTTTAAATTGAATAAAAATCATAATAATTTAGAATCGGTGGAGCGATTTTTACCTGATCTTTCTCAAGAGAGTGTTGAGACTGTCTATTATTTTAATAAGATTACGCGCTATTCTGAAAAAAGGCCTTTTCACAAGGGGCCAATTATAAGGTGGGATCAGGATATTAATATTTATTTAGCGGGGACCATTAGTAAATCGAATAAAAAAGAAATTATTAAGGTGATTATCGAGTTAAATCGATTGATCAAACCGATTAAAATTAATTTGGTACAAAAGCCGGAGCGCGCAAATTCATTTGTTTATTTTGGTTCATTGAAAGGTTTTAATTCTAGCATATACACGGAGAAGAAGCTAACAAATGATTATTTAGGACATTTTCATATCAAGACCTTTCAACAAGAAATTCAGAAGTCAACAATTTACATTAATACTGCAAAGGCCACATTAAAAAGACAAAAACATATTATAAGGGAGGAACTAACGCAGTCTTTAGGACTTATAAATGACGCCTATGATTATCCAAATAGCATCTTTTATCAAGGGTATTCTGAAACAAAAGGATTTACTGAAATGGATAAAGCACTTATTCAATTGCTTTATGGGAATTGAGTTTTAAACAAGCCAAGAGCCGCCAACGCAGATTACATTTTTCAAGGCTAAATAAGACTCATGTGTTTCCTCGCTGATACCCCCGGTAGGACAAAATTTAATACTTGGAAATACATTTCCGTATGTTTTTAATGCTTTGCTACCTCCAAATAAATTTGCAGGGAAAAATTTAAAAGTGTCCCATCCAAGTTGCATTCCTAAAATAATCTCACTAGGTGTTGAGACACCTGGTATAAAAGGTATCCCTGAACTATTAAAAGCTTCAGCGAGTCCTTCGTTGATACCTGGGCTTACCATAAAGTGAACACCCAGAGCTGTTGCTTTTTCGATTTGTGATTTTGAAACTACCGTTCCTATTCCAACTGAAAATCCTTTGGTTTTGAGCGAAAGCGCCTTTTCTATACATTCAAATGCACAATCATTTCTTAAGGTTATCTCAATACAATGAATTCCTTTTTCAATTAATAGTTTCATTGTAGGTTCTACATCAGCAACTTTGTCAAAGGAGACGACGGGAATTACAGAATGCTCTTCTAACGTTTTTCTGATATTATTTTGTTTCATTTTCAATTAAAATTGTAAAGTCTGTACTCAATGGATCTATTGCATTATAGAGGTCTTCAATTCTTTCTCTAGGTCCCTTATGATTGCAAAAATGAAGTAAATTTACGCTTCTTTCCTGAAGCTTTTGCCCTGGAAACAATCTTTCTTTAAGTTTTCCGATTTTTTTAACCTGTCCCTCAAAATTATTTTTTTTCGATTTTTCGATTTTCGATTCTAATCCTTTAAACAAATGGTCTATTTTTTTTAGCTCGGCTTCAACCCTTGGACGCATACCTTCATCTTTCTTTATTGCATCGGTATAAATCTGTTGAATTGATGATAAATGCTTATCTAAAGCGTTTTTATTTATTGGATTTGGGTCCTCTTTTATAATGGCTTTTTTTTCAAGTATCGCAATAGATTCAAACAGCTCATTTGATGTTAGGTCGAGCTGTCTCATGAGTTTTGATGAGGCCTTATCTATCCAAAGTATGTTTGCTCTCATTTTAAGCATAGGATATGGTATGGCGCATGAAGTAAATATGTTCTTGAGCTGCGTCCAATATTTTAATTCAGCCATTCCTCCAATATAACAAAGGTTGGGGAGGATTACTTCTTGGTATAAAGGTCTTAACGCTACATTCGGTGAAAAACGTTCTGGATTCGAATCGAGAAGTTTTAGAATTTCATCCTCATTTAAAGCTTCCTGTCCAAGCTTATAAAGTTCCCCTTCTTTTGTAATTCTCGTTCTTGAGCCTTCATGCATATAAAAGAGATTAATTACTCTAGAATGGATTTGAGGCTTTCTATTTCTTGATTGAAGCTTAGTATTTGTTTCTTCAATACAATGATTGGAGAATTCTTCTTTTAATTCTTTCGAAAAGTAGGGTTTCATTTCTGACTTGAGTATTTCTTGATTCGCATCCAGTACGATAAGTCCTTTATTACCGAAGACATGATGTAACCAATTGCGAAAAGCAGCCCCATAATTTTCTCCTTGTAATCCCTGCAGATATGAGTGAATTTCAGGATTTTCTTTAAACATGTCAGAGAGTTCATCTCTTACTTCAGAGAGGTTTTTGGTCTCAAAATGACCAACAGCACCTGTTTGTTCATGTTTCCAGGTAATTGTTTTGTTAAAGAGATTTAGTGATTCTATTTCAAGACTATCATGATCTTCCGATGCCATCCAAAATACTGGCACAAAATGATTCATTGGATATTGTTCCTTTAATGCATTACAGAGCTTTATTACGTGTAATATCTTAATAAAGAAATACAATGGTCCACCATAAAGACAAATCTGGTGCCCCGTCGTTATTGTGAAGGTATTACTATCCTTTAGGAGTTTAATGTTCTTCAGGACCTCAGCTTTATTGTCTATTCCGCTGTAGTTCTTTTCGAGGGTATGTGCCAAGCTTATTCTTTTTGCCTCATTAAAGCTTTCTTTTTTTAATTCAATTTGCGTACTTATGTTTTCAGCAGAAAATGGAATGCCTATAAAATCTTTAAGATCAATTTGATTGTAAATCAGATCCAACTCTTCCGGCGAAAATAGGGGAAGCTCATTTCTTGGTATCACATTCGTTTCAATCATGGTTATTAGTTGAATTTTATAGACTTAGACGGTGCAATTCTAGAAATCACATAGCTTGGTAAAAGTAAACTTGTCATACAGGTTGCAAAGGTGATAAGATTAATGAAAAACACAGCGCTTATTGATAAATCTATAGGTACATGAGAAAGGTAGTATATGGTCGCATCTAGTTTAATGAGTTCAAATTTATATTGTAAGAAGCACAAGCTAAGACCAATAATATTTCCAATGACCATTGCTTTCAAAATGAGCGCGCCAGTTTGAAAAAGGAAAATTTTACGAATGCTCCAATTTGATGCTCCAAGTGCTTTTAATATGCCAATAAAGTTACTTCTTACCACTATCATAACAAGTAGCACAGATCCTATATTAACTATTCCGATAAGTATCATTAATGTTATGATTATAAGTACATTAGTATCTAAAAAACCAAGCCATGAGAAGATGTCATTTTCAGAATCAAGTACCGAAATACTTTGTAATTGTTCGCCATGTTCATTTGGTTTCAATGCGGCAAGGTCTTTTATTTTTGAATCGATTTCTGCAAGTTTATCCCATTCCATAATTTGAATTTCGAAGCCTGATACAAAACGTATTTCACCTTTATTCAGTTCACTGAAATCACAAAGCTCTTGAACCTTGTTTAAGGGTGCGAAAACGACTTGGTTGTCTAGTTTATCGATTCCTGTTTCGAAGATACCTACGATTTTAAATCGTTGCATTAAAGACCTGTTTTTCACGAAAAATATTGCGATTTCATCTCCAAGTTTGAAATGGAGCTCTCGGCAAATTTTACTTGAAATAAGGACCTCATTGTCTTTATTTTTAAATTCAGGAATCTTACCTTCTTTCAATATGCTATTTAAAAAGTCCTTCGGGTAGTGTTCATTTACTCCTTTTAAAACAACACCATTAACCTCTTTCTTGCTAACCATTTGAATAGAGTTGTCATCTTTGATAGTTTGCTTGAAGTCATCCGAACGAATAAGTGCCGGTTTATAAAGAACAGGAGAGATTTGTTGTACGCCATCAATTTCAATTAAGGAATCTAAAATGATCTGCGATTCATGAAGTGGATCTGCTTCGTAAAGGTTTTCATTTCCTGCTTTGATTAGGAAAATAGGTGCGTTAAATCCAACTAGTTTTTGTCTTATTTCGTTTTGGAAGCCATGGACAATTGCCAAAGTAATAAGATTCACAATTATAGTTAAAGCAACACTTATTAATGAAATACGAAGTATAGGTCTAGAAACTTTTATACCTTTCTCCTTAGTTTTAAGAACTTTGTTTGCTATGAAATATTCAAACGACACTTTGGAATTATTGCTTTATCAAAAATACGTAAAGCTATTGGGTCTTGTGCTCTTTTTTGTGTTTTTACTTTTTTCTTGTCAATCTCATCAAGAGCCTGATAAAACCAAACTGGTTTATTCCTCTACAGATATCCCTACAGATTCCTCTGTAATCCTTGGGATTAATCGTATGGATTCATTAATTGCCCTTATTGATGGAAGAGCAATTGCGGTGGTTGGGAACCAGACATCAGTACTTAACGATTCTATACATCTTGTAGATACCCTTTTGTCAAGAAAGGTAAATATTGTTAAAGTCTTTTCACCAGAACACGGATTTCGAGGAACAGGAAGTGCTGGACAAAAAATCGATAATTCATTAGATGCTAAAACAGGTATTCCAATAATTTCGCTTTATGGTGCACACAAGAAACCAACGAAGTCAGATTTAGAAGGTATCGATTTTGTGATTTTTGACATTCAGGATGTGGGCGTCAGGTTTTATACCTATATCTCAACTTTACATTATGTAATGGAGGCATGTGCTGAGTTAAATATCGCTCTGCTTGTTTTAGATCGACCCAATCCAAATGGCGATTATATCGACGGTCCAGTTTTAGAGCTGAAACACAGGAGTTTTGTCGGAATGCACCCAGTCCCAGTGGTACATGGTATGACAATTGGCGAATATGCTTTAATGGTCAATGGAGAAAAATGGTTAAAGGATCAAAAAAAGTGCGATTTAACAGTACTTACTTGTTTGAATTATAAACACGATATGCGTTATGTCTTGCCGATACCGCCTTCTCCTAATTTACGTTCTGAAATCTCGGTTAGACTCTATCCAAGTCTTTGTTTTTTCGAGGGAACTACAGTAAGCGTAGGAAGAGGCACAGATCAGCCATTTGAATTATATGGTCATCCTGAATTGGACCCTACTGATTTTAACTTCACACCTAAATCTCAAATGGGAGCTATTTATCCAAAGCATCAAAATATCTCTTGTGGTGGTGTTTTTTTGGGTGAAGAACCTATTAACTCAAAGTTCTCTTTGGGTTATTTAATGACAGCTCTTAATGAACTAGGAGATCCTGTGTCAGTAATCAATAGAAAGAAGTTTTTCATTTTACTTTCAGGAACTGAAAAACTGTACCGTCAAATTTTAGCAGGCTATTCTGAAGATGAAATACGTAAGACTTGGCGATCTGACCTTGAAAAATTCAAACAAATAAGGGCGAAATATTTGCGTTATGATTAGCGTAAAGATTCTTGACTTTTTTCTACTTTTTCTTTCATTGATTCTTGATATTTCTCGAGAGATTTAGAAACATCAATATCAAATGCACCAATAATTCGCGCGGCAAGAATACCTGCATTTTTGGCTCCGTCTAATGCTACGGTAGCTACAGGGATGCCATTTGGCATTTGTAAGATACTGAGGATAGAATCCCAACCATCTATAGAATTGGATGATTTAACAGGAACACCAATTACTGGAAGTGTTGTCAATGATGCGGTCATTCCTGGTAAATGTGCTGCACCACCTGCGCCGGCAATAATTACTTTTAGTCCTCTTTCTGCAGCACTTTTTGCATAACTCACCATTTTTTCAGGAGTACGGTGTGCCGAAACAATCTCTACCTCCATTTCAATACCAAATTCTTTCAAAATATCAATGGCACCTTGCATTACCGGAAGGTCAGATGCACTTCCCATTATAATTCCAACACTAGCTTTTTTCATTTGTTTTTGGTTTCTTGGGTTCGTAATTTATGGTATGTTCTATGTCTGTCATCATTTGATCCATTGGAAGCTTAATGTCCTCCTCGGTTTCTTTGATAAGCTCCTTTAAATTTATATCTTTTTTGATATCTCCCGTGGACTTTTTTATTTCACTTTTGAGATCGTCAGATGCGTTTTTGATTTGATAAATTGCCCGCCCCATGGTTTTTGCTATACCAGGTATACTATTTGCACCGAAAAAAATAAGGACAAATACCAAAATCAATAAGATTTCAGTTCCGGCGATATCATTAAGGAACAATACTTGCATCATAATAGTGCAAATTTACAACTATTTTAGGTGTCGAAAAATACAATCATCGTATCCTTTTATTCCCGAATATCGTAACCACATCGGTAAGTATTGGCATGCGCTTCAACAATTGTATTTATTTCTTTACTATATCCGCCACCCATGGTTGTTACAATCGGACAATTAAGTTGCTTGCTGAATTCAAATATGATTTCATCTCGCTTTTTACATCCAGATAAACTCAATCCTAATCTACCTAGCTTATCACTTTCTAGAACATCTACACCAGCTTGATAAAAGATAAAGTCGGGTTGGAATGCTTGAACAATATTATCCAAGCTTTTTTCCAATTCGTACAAATAGCTCTTGTCTTTAATACCATCTTCAGCCTCAAAATCTAAATTTGATAATTGTTTGTGAAGGGGATAATTATTTTTTCCATGCATACTAAACGTAAAAATATTTGGTTCATTAGCACACATCGCGGCAGTTCCATTACCCTGATGAACATCGAGATCGGCAATTAGGATTTTTTGAGCTTTGTTATTTTTCAGTAACCAATGTGACGCTATTACATGATCATTAAGCAAACAGAATCCTTCGCCACGGCCAGCGAAAGCATGATGTGTGCCTCCGGCAATATTAAATGATATGGAATGCTTTAATGCTTTCTCCGCAGCCATTCTTGTTCCTTCCATAATCGTCCATTCTCTTTGAATAAGCTTTTCATTATGAATAAAACCTGAAACGCGTTGCTCTTTTTTTGAAAGCTCTAGATTTTTGAGTCGTTCGAGGTATTTTTTTTCATGGACGGCCTCTGCGTACTCATCTTTTAGTTTTACGGGTTCAAAAAAATAAGATTGATCTACAGTGCCTTCATGTAAAAGCTGCCTAGGAAGTAAATCATATTTATCCATAGGAAACCTATGGTTTTCTGGAAGCTCATGAACATAAATGGGATGAAACGCAATCATTGAGTTATAAACAAATTAAAATACACAATGTTGCAGCCTATCTTTGAATGATTTTTTCTACGATTCTAGCTACAGCAGGACATATCTCTGTGTTTTTAATGGTAAGATTTATAATTTGGACCACATTTTTCCTGTCGGTATGAGGGTATTCTCGACAGGCTAAAGGTCTCGAATCATATACTTTACATGTGTTGTCTGAATTTAAAAAGGCGCAGGGCGAATTTTTAAGCACATAATCTTGTTCTTCATCGAGTCTTAAATACTTTTCTGTGAAAGCACCAGATTTCATACGCAGGTGTTTGGCTAATCGATTAATGTCGGCATTGCGAAAAATGGGACTGGTTGTTTTACAGCAATTTGCACAATTCAAGCAATCCATATTTTTGAATTCTTCATCGTGAAGTTCATTGAACTTGGCATTTATTTGCTTAGGTTTTTTTTTCTTAAGCTGAAGCAGCTTTTTTTTTATTTCTTTCTTTTTTTTCTTGGCTTCGTCTATGCTGTTTTGGTCGGTGCTACTCAAGGAATTGTTCATAAGCTATAAATAATGTCGAAGTTAAGTATTAATCAAATCAATACATTTACAAAACTAAATCAAATCAATTTTGGACTACCCGGCTTACAGAAAACTTTCCAATAATAAATCCTTCTACAAAATACTGTCTGAGTCTGAATTTGAAGAAATACAGTTGGTCGGGTCTTCTTTAATCAAAACTAAAACCCAAGCTCAAAAATTTCCAGAAATCATACGTATCAAAGAAATGCTTTCTTTAGTTGGTCCATTTTTAAAATCTTCAGTTAAGGAATATGAATTGTATGCTTCCAAGTTGTAACGACTCTTGGTTTGTTAAGTTATAGTGGTACAATTCTCTTCTATGCAAAAATTCATTTTTCTAATTGCCTTATTTATCTTTTCAAGTTCATTCTCTTATGCTCCAAACAATGAATTCTCTATTCCATTTCATGAAAACCCGAGAGGAGATGAGTATATCGAGGGTATAAATAATGATTTCGAATCCCGGTTGCTTCAATTAATTAATGAACGAAGAAGTAAAAGAGGTCTTGATCCTCTGGAGTTTCATCCCGATCTTATGCGCGCAAGTCGTTACCATGCTGCGGACATGGCAAATGAAAATTATCACGAGCACGCAACGCATAATAGACGTAAATATGGACTTGAAGTCGGAATGTCAACGTTTAAAAGGATCTCAAAATTTTACGATGGTTTCGCAAATACTGAAAATATCGCTGCGGGTTACAGGACTCCTGAGGATGTTCTTAAAGGTTGGATTCAAAGCCCTGGGCATAGAAAAAATTTGTTCAATAAAAGTGCGACCCACATGGGTGTTGGATATTACCATAATACACAAAGTAAGTATAATCATTATTGGGTTTTTGAATCTGCCGTTCAATAATTAGATGGATTTTATCCAATGTCTTTTTTCATAATTTCTAATTTGCATATAGTGAATGTGTTTGACTTGATTTTTGTACTTTTGGAGGCGTTTAAATTGAAATCCGAATGGAACAAATCTCTGCATACAAACCCAAGAATAAAATTAGAATTGTAACTGCTGCCTCACTCTTCGATGGTCATGATGCTGCAATCAACATTATGCGTAGAATTATACAATCTACAGGTTGTGAGGTTATACATTTAGGTCATGATCGTTCTGTTGAGGAAGTCGTTGACTGCGCTATTCAAGAGGATGCTCAGGCTATTGCTATGACTTCCTATCAGGGAGGGCATAATGAGTATTTCAAGTTTATGTACGATTTGTTGTGTGAGAAAGGAGCACCACATATTAAAATATTCGGTGGTGGTGGTGGAACAATTCTTCCAGAAGAGATAAAAATGCTTCAAGATTATGGTATTGAACGGATTTATCATCCAGACGATGGCAGAACCTTAGGACTTCAGGGTATGATAAACGATCTTGTTGAGCGATGCGATTATGGCCTAGGGGAAGATTTGGAGCATGACCTTAAAAAGGTAAAATCAAAAAATATCCCTGCGATTGCAAGAACAATTTCTGCGGCAGAAAATTTCCCAGAAAAACATGCAGATGCCCTAACAGAGATAAGAGATTTGGCTTCAGAAAGCAAGGTGCCAGTATTAGGTATAACAGGCACAGGAGGTGCAGGGAAGTCCTCTTTAGTAGATGAACTAGTTCGTAGATTTCTCGTAGACTTTGAGGATAAGAAAATTGCTGTGGTTTCTGTGGATCCTTCAAAAAGGAAGACAGGAGGTGCCTTACTCGGTGATCGAATTCGAATGAATTCCATAAAAAACAGTCGGGTATACATGCGTTCATTGGCAACGCGACAATCAAACTTAGCACTATCAAAGCATGTTGCTGAGGCTCTTTCAATATTAAAAGCTGCCGATTATGATTTAATTATTCTTGAAACTTCTGGTATTGGTCAATCGGATACTGAAATATTAGACCATTCTGATGTCTCATTATATGTGATGACCCCGGAATATGGCGCAGCAACGCAGTTAGAAAAAATAGACATGCTTGATTTTGCCGATGTGATCGCGCTGAATAAGTTTGATAAAAGAGGTGCTTTGGATGCCCTAAGAGATGTTCGTAAACAATATCAAAGAAACCATAATCTTTGGGATTCGAATGTAGATGAAATGCCAGTTCATGGTACTATTGCTTCGCAATTTAATGATCCTGGGATGAACTCTCTTTACAAAGTGATCATGGACCAACTTGTTGCAAAGACAGATGCTTCACTGAAATCCACTTTTCAAATCACAAGAGAAATGTCTGAGAAAATATTTGTAATACCACCTGATCGAACACGTTATCTTTCTGAGATTTCTGAAAATAACAGGGCCTACAATAAATGGGTTGAAATGCAGGTTAAAGTTGCGGATAAGCTTTACGGTCTTACCCAAACTATAAAGACGCTTGTGGACTCAGATTATGACGATAAGGACAGAATGATTAAAGGAATTCAAGAGGTACTTGAAAAAGAAAAATTAAATTTTGATCCTAAAAACTGGGCTTTAATTGAAAACTGGGAAGCTAAGAAAAAGTCATTTAAGGATCCTATATTTGAATTTAAAGTTCGAGAAAAAACTTTATCTATTCAAACGCACACAAA
>Ga0206130_10006486_pt1 | contig 13385 bp, 12 predicted proteins | sample Helgoland_Spring_9_FD_148637 | JGI IMG/M metagenome (GOLD analysis project Ga0206130, IMG submission 148637) | Pelagic subsurface seawater microbial communities from Kabeltonne, Helgoland, North Sea - Helgoland_Spring_Bloom_20160512_1 | ecosystem: Environmental > Aquatic > Marine > Epipelagic ... | reverse complement strand
TGCGCGCCCCCTTAAGATCTCCAGTGGACGCTACTGAATATCTCTTGTTCCGCAACTGAGTCTCCAAAGCTTTACGAATCATAAGCTCATCATCTACCACCACTATCTTCTCAATTGCCACTTAGGTTTACAATAATTTATTAAGTGACCTTATGTCGACATAGATTATTCAAACATCCATAACAAAAGATAAATATTACCCACTTCTACCCTTACGAAAACCCCATCGAGGTAAAAATCTCTAAATATTATCATGTAAACATAGCCAATTTACTTTCAATAACAGATGCCTCTTACTTCCTATTCTCAGTTTGAAGAGGATTTAATTCCCAAAAGACTAATGGAGTAATCAAATTGATCTATCTAAAAAAGGGTTTTTATTTGGATGTTGTTGCCCATCATCCTACACAATTTTCTAACACAAATTTTTTTATGAACTAGGTTGGGCTGGTATCAACATAGAAACCAAACCAAAAAATAAAAAACCTCTTTGATCAAACTAGACCCAAGAATATGACTTTTGAAATTGGGTTTGGTGAGAAATGCGGTTACCAAAAATTCTTCTTATATAATAGAACTGCACAAAATATTTTTCACAACAGAGATGTAAAACTATCGAGTACACCTTCTTCATCAACTGGTTCGCAAGTAATCAAAATATTAAGAATGGAATATGTCTGAACTATTTTTTCTGCTGAAAGATTACCCCGCACCAAACTTTTTAGACATATATGTGATGAGATTAGAATTGAAAGTACTTGAAGGCAATAATTAGGATAGACTTAAATATTGATTATATTTTGATCAAACAAAAGATAATCTTTTATTTAATCAAGTATTCTGTCGTCTTTAATTCTTTAGGAACTAGAAACTATTTGCTTTTGGCACACAATGGACTCTCTGGGTTTTACCAACATACACCCAATTAATAATAATTTTGCTAGCAATCGTTCAATCTAGATTAAATTCAACTAGACTACCTGGAAAAGCTTTGTTGCCCCTTGGCTATTCTACAGTTCTTGGTTTGTGTGTTAAGAGGGTTTGTGCAGCAAATTTAGTTAGCAAGACCTTCGTTTCCACATCTTTAGAAAGTTCAGACGATTATATTGTGGAGTTCTGTAAGAATAACAAAATAGACAGCTTCCGTGGTTCATTGGAAGATGTAGGAAAAAGGTTAGTAGATACGGCACTCTCTTGTCGACAAGAGAGATTTATTCGTATCTGTGGCGATAGTCCTTTTATTGATCCTTCAATCATTGATGAAGCAGTTTCTATATCTCAGTCTTCAGACTTTGATCTCGTTACAAATGTATTTCCACGATCTTTTCCGAAAGGACAATCCGTTGAAGTGATCCGTACTAAAACCATGCAGCAGATTTGTAGTAAAAAAAGGACGAGAGCTGAAAAAGAACATGCGACTTCCTATTTTTACAACAACTATAAAAATTACCGTATTTGCAGCTTTAACAGCGGTGCAGATCAAGCAAATTCTCGCCAATGCATAGATGACGAAAAAGATTACGAAATCGCTAAGTATGTAATGAGCGTTAACAATATGAATGATTTGGATTGGAATAAAATTCAAAGCCTTTGGAACGCCCCCAAATAAACGGACATGCCTAAGTTTACTGTAGGAGTCATTGGGTTGGGAGTTGGTGAAAGCCATATCGAAGGATATGAAAGCCACCCGAACTGCTCCGTTACCAAACTTTGCGACATGAATAAAGATGCTCTTAACTCTGTTGGCAGTAGGCATCCGGAAAAACAGCTTACCCAAGATCCAGATAATATAATTTACGATCCAGATATAGATATCGTGAGCATCGCCACTTTCGATGACTGCCATAAGAATCAGGTAATTGCATCACTGAAAAACGGGAAGCATGTTTTTGTCGAAAAGCCCCTATGCCTTAGCAACGAAGAACTGCACTCCATCGTGTGCGAAATGAGAGAGAATCCGCAACTAAAGGTTTCGTCTAATTTGATTCTTAGGAAATGTCCTCGTTTTATAGATTTAAGAAAACGGATTCGATCTGGCCAACTTGGGCAAGTTTTTCACATGGAATCAAGTTATGACTATGGACGTCTTAGTAAGCTTACAAATGGATGGAGAGGGCAAATACCTAACTATTCTGTAACTCTTGGCGGAGGCATTCACCTGATCGATCTAATGCATTGGGTTTCAGGTGAAAAATTCACAGAAGTCTTCGCCTTTGGGAATGCTTTACCAACTCTAGGGTCCGTCTTCTCCGGAAATTCACTTACTTCTGCACTTATGAAATCCAAAAGCGGATGCACAATCTCACTCACATCGAATTTTGGCAGCGTAACCCCCCACCATCACAAGCTATGCATTTATGGTACCAAAGCCACCTTCGAGCAAAGCCACACTAAAGCCTCATATTTTTTCAGTAGAGAGCCCACCGTCGAGCCAGAAAAAGTAGCCTCCCCTTACCCCGGTGCACACAAAGGGGCCCTTCTTTATGATTTCGTTGATTCCGTAATCGGAAAAACACAACCTTTGATCAAAGCACAAGAGGTAGTGGATGCAATGTCGGTTGGTTTGGCAATTGATCAATCTATTGTTTCAGGAGCACCGCAAAAAATTCTTTACCAAAAATTAAATGACTTTTAAAGAAATCCCATTCGGACAACCTATTCTCGGAAAAGAAGAAAAAAAAGCGGTAGAAGATGTGCTATCAGGCCCCATTCTTGTTCATGGCCCCAAAAGTGAACTTTTCGAAAGCTCCTTTGCTGAATTTACAGGAGCTCCTCATGCCATCAGTGTTTCTTCCTGCACAGCAGGCATGCATTTAATCTATCATGCTCTAGGCTTTGGCTCAGGAGATGAAGTGATTGTTCCTAGTCAGACGCATGTGGCCACTGCTCACGCAGTCGAGCTTACAGGAGCTCGCCCCGTATTTGTCGATGCAAATATTAATTCAGGTAACATCGAAGTTGACTCCATTGAGGCAATGATCACTCCTCGTACTAAGGCCCTAGCCGTGGTTCATTACCTAGGTGTCCCAGCCAACATGGAAAAGATTTCCGAAATCGCCAAGAAGCACTGTCTTTTTTTGCTCGAGGACTGTGCACTCTCTCCGGGAGCAAGTTTCAACGGAGTTCATACTGGTCTTGTGGGTGATGCCGGATGTTTCTCTTTTTATCCAGTAAAACATCTTACGACAGCCGAAGGAGGAATGATAATACTCAAGGATCAGGCACTGGCTGAGAAATTAAGACTGCTAAAGGCATTTGGCGTCAATAGATCACACGGCGAAAGAAAGATACCAGGAGAATATGATGTAATCGACTTAGGTTATAATTATCGAATGAGCGAAGTACATGCTGCCATTGGTATCGAACAGATGAAAAAACTTCCCACCTTTTTGCAAAAGCGAAAAGAAAATTTTCAATCATTGGAAGATGCCTTAGCCGGATTAGATGGTTTTCATATTTTGCCTCAACCAATCGATGAAACTCGTACAAGCAGTCATTACTGCATGGGCATTCTTCTTGAACCAGAGCTGGTTCAAAAAAGACCTGAAATCATGGACAAATTGAAATACTTGGGTATCGGAACGAGCATTTACTACCCCCACCCTGTTCCACATATGAGCTATTATCGCAATAAGTACGGATTAATAGATTGTACGAATGCGGAACTTATCAGCAATTCGATCATCGCCCTACCTGTTGGACCTCATCTTGACAGTAATGATATGCAAACAATTACAGATGGTATTTTTTCGGTTTTAAGGGAAATGTAAAAATCAAGACTATGGAAAAAATTAGAGGCAGAAAAATCGCTCTCATCGGTGGAGCAGGTTTCATTGGTCATAACATCGCACTTCACCTTCACTCACTGGGGGCGGAGGTTTCCATTATAGATAGTCTTCAGGTAAATAACCTTGCTTCCTTCAGTGCAAAGGCTGTGGACAGCTTAAATCGGGCTCTCTATCTTCGTATTCTCAATGATAGACAGCGTCTTCTGCAGGAAGCCCAAATTCCTCTTTTCGTTCAAGATGCTCGTGATTATCATGCACTCAGTAAATTGGTTTCTAAACTTAATCCACAAGTAGTTGTTCAACTAGCAGCAGTATCGCATGCCAATAAATCGAATAAAGATCCATTCAATACATTCGATCACAGTGTGCGTACTCTAGAAAATGCTTTGGATGCATGTCGAGGGCGGGTGGAGCATTTCATCTTTTTTTCCTCGAGCATGGTATATGGACATTTTAAGGAACCTGTTGTTTCTGAAACCACAGTATGTGAACCCCTTGGTATATATGGGGCTTTGAAATACGGTGGGGAAAAACTGGTCATTGCATACAATCAAGTTTTTGACCTTCCCTACACAATCATACGCCCCTCTGCCCTTTACGGCGAAAGATGCGTGAGTCGCAGGGTGGGGCAAATATTTATTGAAAATGCTTTAACCACTGGGGAGATTACCCTCAGTGGAGATGGTTCCGATAGCTTAGATTTTACTTACATTGGAGATCTCGTTCGCGGAGTTGAAAAAGTCATCGAAAATGACAACTCGAAAGGCCAAGTTTTCAATCTTACATATGGATCAGGTCGTTCATTGGCTGAAATGGCTGAAATCGTAAAATCACACTTTCCTGATCTCCAAATAAAATATCAGCCTAAAGATAACCTTACTCCAGACCGGGGCACATTGAATATTAACAAAGCCAAAGAGTTAATCGGTTTTGAGCCTCAATTCCCTCTCGAAAAAGGGTACGAACAATATATCAACTGGTATAAGGAATTCTATTCTTATTAAGTCTAATATTGTAGAATCTTCACTAACGGCTGATGATTTTCTGAGCGAAAACCTAGCTGTTCCCTCGTTTACGCTCGCTACTCCAATTAACCCAAATTTCAAAGCGGAGTTACCTAACACCCCTTGCTTTATTTCTACAAAATTAGCAACCACGGACATAGAAAGTATTAAAGCCGTTGAGTCATTGGGTTTTAACCTAATTGATACAAATATCAGATTCCAAAAAAGCCTTGTAAACCAGATCAAGGAATTTCTCTTACCTAGCGGATACTGTATAAGGCTAACTCAAAATGATGACCAAAATTTAATTGGTTCGGTTGCCCATAACAGCTTTATTTACAGCAGATTCCATCTAGATCCCTCTGTCGATAATTATCAGGCAAATTTAATTAAGCGTAAATGGGTGGAGAACTTTTACTCAGGACAAAGGGGCGATTACATGATCGTCGCTTGTTTCAAAAGTAAACCCATTGGCTTTGCCCAAATCATTTGTAGAAATGATAATTTGATTATCGATTTGATCGCTGTTGATTCTGCTCATCATGGAAGAGGCTTGGCGTCATCGATGATCACTTTTGCAGAAAGTCTAGCACTTGATCATTCTCTTAAAGTCACAGAACTAGTGGTCGGAACACAATTATCTAATCAACCATCAATTTCCTTGTACATAAAACTTGGCTTTCGCCTTTGCCATTCGGAATACATTTTTCACTATCATTCCGAATAAGTCACTTAACGCATGAAAATAGGAAACTTTGATACCGATAAAAAAGTATTAATCATTGCTGAAATTGGTAACAACCATGAGGGCGACTTTAATGTTGCTTGTGAAATGATTGAGGTAGTTGCAGAAGCAGGTGCTGATGCTGTTAAATTTCAAACTTTTAAAACTGAACACTATGTATCAAAAGAAAATCAGGAAAGGTTTTCGCTATTACAATCATTCGAACTAACATTTAATGAATTTGAAAGGCTTTCCGTTAAGGCTAAAGAACTCGGTCTTTTGTTTCTTTCTACTCCTTTTGATTTGTTTAGTGCCGATGCTCTTTCACATTTTGTTGATGGAATGAAAATTTCCTCTGGAGACAATAATTTCTATCCATTGATCCAAAAGGTCTCCGAATTTAACTTACCAACTATCTTGTCATTAGGTCTGCTTGGTATTGATGATATAAAATTTAGTTTAAGTACTTTTACCAATAAATGGGAAACAGACTTTTTAAAAGAAAACCTCGCTATTTTACATTGTGTTTGTAGCTATCCTGTACCTTACAAAGAAGCAAATCTTGGAGCATTGCTTCAACTTAAGCGTGAATTTGATTGTACGATTGGTTATTCAGATCATGTAATGGGTAACACTGCGTCTTTACTCTCTGTAGCATTAGGTGCTCGAATTGTTGAGAAACATTTTACATTGGATAACAATTACTCCGATTTTAGAGATCATCAACTGTCTGCAGATTTCGAGCAGTTGAAGACCTTGGTTAATGATATTAGGTACGCGGAAACTTTAATCGGTAATCACTCTAAGCAAACTGAGCAGTGTGAAATTCCACAGACGAATGCTGTTCGTCGATCGGTCGTTTTGGCTAAAAATATGCAAAAAGGTGATCGTGTCACATTACAAGATATTACTTGGGTTCGACCTGGCGGCGGAATTCCGCCTGGGCATGAAAATTCGATAATTGGAAAAATTTTGAAGGAAGACTTATCAGCAGGTATTCAAATTAAACAAGAGCACTTAAAATCTACTTCATAAATGCCAAAGACCTTAATTCTAACGACAGAAACTACACATCACCTTTATTATTTATGGAAACTTTCTGAATTGTGTTCTATTGACAGCGTTATAATCGAAAGCAATGCCTTAAATGCCCCTTTTGAGACTGCTCATGAATTCGAGCAAAACCGCAACGAATACGAAAAAAATATATTAAAGAGTGGCCCCTCATTAATAGAAGAAATTTTGCCCACCCATCGTTTTCCCTCAATAAATCAGGCGGAATGCAAAGACTTTCTTGAGGTAACTAAACCTGATATAATAATCGTTTTTGGAACCGGAAAAATCTGTGCAGAAATTATCTCCATACCTACCAATGCATGCTTAAATCTTCATGGTGGTGCACCCGAGTATTATCGGGGTCTCGATAGTCACTTATGGGCTATATATCATAATGATTTTCGTAATATCATTACTACACTCCATCATATGGAACCTAATCTAGACACAGGCAAAATCGTCTTTGAGCAACAATTAGATATATCCCGTAGTACTACACTTGAAAAACTTAGAATTGTTAATACAGACGCATGTATCGACATGTCTGCTCTTGCAATAAGAAGTATGTCTGAGTTTGGCTATCTCCCTAGTCGAGAACAGTTACTACAAGGTAGATACTATTCCTTTATGCCAAAGGAGTTAAAGGCAATTTGTTTTCAAAAATTCAATCGATTTTTAAAGACAATATGATTGATTATTCTAAAAATTTACAAAGTGAAGCCTTTGTTATTTTTCTTTTTCATGGCGTGATTCCGTCCAATAAATCTTCAGTAAGAAACTATACAAAAAAACATTTGGAAACTGTAGAATTTGAAAAGGTAGTTTCTTCCTTAAAGCTGAAAGGTAATCCTATTTCAATGGACGATATTATTTTAGCAAACCAAGAAAATCGTTCTTTACCTCCCAATTCCTACGCAATCACATTCGATGACGGTTTTAAAAATAACCTTCAGTTCGCTGCACCAATTTTAAGGAAATACGAGACACCCGCAACCTTCTACGTCACAAGTGGTTTTATTCAAAACAACGATTGTTCATGGACTGATTTAATAGAGTATGCAGTTGATGTAGTTGAAGAAGTAACTTTCAAACACAACCTCTTGAATACTGTTTACAGAGTTCGCTCTATTTCTGATAAAATAAGCTTCCTTGAAAAAGTCAGGTCTCTAGTCAAAGAAACTCGCTCCATAGACCCTTATGAATTTGCTAAAGATTTGTGGGAACAAAACTCTGTAAATGAGTTTTCTCCTGACCCTGAACTAGATCAGAAAATGAGTACCAACGAATTATGCAAACTTGATTCAGACCCTTTGTTCACTGTAGGAGGGCATAGTCATACACATCGAGTGTTGTCCTTTCTTGCAAAAGAAGATTTGGATACTGAAGTGAGTAAGAGTACATCATTTTTAAAAGAATGTTTAAATAAAGAGATAATCCATTATTCCTACCCCGAAGGTCTAGCACATTGCTATGATGATGGAGTCATAAACTGCCTAAAAGACTACGGAATCATTTGTTGTCCCAGTGCAATTGAAGGTAGGAACAACTTAAATACTGATCTTTTTAATTTGAAAAGAATATTTGTGGTTTAATTATGTGTGGAATAGCAGGATTTTTTTGTAAAAAAAAAGTTTCCGAAAAAAGGGTAGACGAAACTCTTCAGCTCATGAAAAATCGTGGTCCTGATAATCAGGATGCAAAAGTTTTCATCAACCAGTCATCTTCAAATACTGTTGGATTACTTCATTCGAGGTTAAGCATCATTGACTTGGATCCTCGCTCAAACCAACCATTCACAATCGGAAACCTTTCGATCGTATATAATGGTGAAATATACAACTTTGTTGAGCTTCGAAAACAGTTAGAAAAAAAGAATATTTTCTTTAGTACAAAATCCGACACCGAGGTTTTATTGCACTACTTCAAAATATATGGGGAAAAGTGTGTTGATTATTTTGAGGGAATGTGGGCATTTGCAATTTACAATCATATTGATGGGAGCTTGTTTCTTTCCCGAGATCGTTTTGCTGAAAAACCACTTTATTACATAGAAAATGGAGAAGGTTTTTTCTTTGGTTCCGAAACAAAATTCTTAAAAAGTCTGTCCGGAATTTCTCTTAGTGTGAATAAAGAGCATCTTATGAGACATCTTGCTCATGGATACAAATCACTTTATAAAACCGACCAAACCTATTTTACAGGAGTCAACGAACTGAAGTTTGCTCAAAATATTTGGGTTTCCCCAGAAGGTGTCAGTAAACCTTATCGATATTGGCTTCCAACTTCTGAGGTTGATAACACATTATCTTTGGAAGATGCAATAAGTGGAGCAAGAGAGTCTTTACTGGAAAGCGTAAGGATACGACTTCGTGCAGATGTTCCTTTAGCATTTTGTTTAAGTGGTGGCGTGGATTCGGCTGCAATAGCCTCTATAGCGGCAAAGGAGTTCAATGCCAAGGTTACCACCTTTTCAATCATTGATTCGGATGAACGGTACAATGAAGAAGATAACATCATGTCCACTGTTGATGATTTGGAGTGCGATCATCATTTAATTTCGGCCAGTCAGCAAAATCCGCTTCAAAGACTTGAAAAGCTTATCCACTACCATGATGCGCCAATTGCCACAATCAGTTATTATGTACATTCCATGATTTCTGAATCGATTCATAAAGGAGGGTATCGCGTATCATTTTCGGGCACTTCAGCGGATGAGTTATTTACGGGTTACTACGACCATTTTATTTTGCATTTAAATGAAATGAGAGACTCTTATGATTATCCAAAATATTTAGAAGATTGGAGCAATCATATCGGTAAATTTGTAAGAAATCCTGATTTAAGTAATCCGAATCTCTATTTTGAAAATCCAAATTTTAGAAAGCATATTTTCGATGCGAGTGATGAACTAAGAGGCTTCTTTATTAATCCATTAGAGGAAAAATACACTGAAGAAACTTTCTCTAAGAATTTATTGCGAAATCGAATGCTCAATGAGCTATTCCATGAAGCCACCCCTTTAATTCTACATGAAGACGATCTTAATTCCATGCTTTACTCTGTGGAAAATCGGAGCCCTTATTTGGATACTCGGCTCCAAAAATTTGCCTACTCGATACCTGCTAGGCATCTAATTAAGAATGGCTATGGGAAATATGTGCTGCGACAGGCTACCAAGGATTTACTGAATGATCAAGTTAGGTTGGATCGTCGCAAGAAAGGTTTTAATGCCTCCATTAATTCTATTATCGATCTACATAATCCGGATGTTCAAGACTATATTTTAGATGATAGAAATGAGCTCTTTACATTTATAGATCGTGAAAAAGTTCGCTCTCTTTTATTAAATGAAAGCCATCCTAATCATTTTAGCAAATTCATCTTCAATTTGCTAAACACTAAAATATTCCTGGAGCAAAATTAACTCTATTGAACTATTGTAAAAAATGCATTCTTCCTAGTACAAGACCTAGTCTTGCTCTTGATCAAGACGGGGTTTGCTCCGCTTGTCAAAATTTTGATAATAGAGAGTATATTGATTGGGAGCAAAGGAAGAAAGACTTTGATCAGGTCGTCAACAACGCAAAGTATAAAAGCAAAGGTTACGATTGTTTAATCCCAGTAAGCGGTGGAAAGGACAGCACCTGGCAGACGGTTAAATGTTTGGAGAAAGGGTTGAACCCTCTTTGTGTAACATGGAAAACACCTGGAAGAACTGAAGTCGGACGTGAAAACTTAGAAAATCTAATATCTTTAGGAGTCGACCATATAGATTACCAAATAAGCCCCAATGTCGAAAAAAAATTCATGCTGCATGCATTTGAAAAATATGGCTCCACTGCTATACCTATGCACATGGCACTTTTCAATATTCCTATGAATATTGCCTTTAAGTTTGAAATTCCTTTAGTTATTTGGGGAGAAAATTCTGCCTTTGAATATGGAGGAACCGGTGAAGAGAAAACTGGTTTCCGCCTCAGTTCTTCATGGTTAAAAAAGTACAGTGTTACCCACGGTACATCTGCAGAAGATTGGATATCAGATACCTTATCTAAAAAAGAGTTGACCGCTTATTATAGAGAGGAGTGGAACACTAGCCGTATTTTTAGGGTATTATTTTGCCTGGGATGTTGAAATGACCCACCAGGTAGCAAAGCAACATGGATTCAGCAGCTCCCATGATGGATCTAAAAAAACTGGCATTTATGACTTTGCTGATATTGATGATGATTTCATAAGTATTCATCACTTTTTAAAATGGTATAAATTTGGATTTACTCGATCTTATGATAATTTATCGATGGAAATCCGAAACGGGAGAATTTCTAGGGATCTAGCAATGCAAACCCTAAATGAAATTGGCGACGATACTCCCAGAGAAGATATTCGGAAGTTTTGTGACTTTGTGGGTATAACAAAGAAACGCTTCTATCAAATATGTGAAAACTTTAGAAATCATGAAATTTGGTCAAAAGAATCTGGGATTTGGAAGATCAACGACTTTTTAATTTCTGATTGGGATTGGTCGTGAAATTTCATTCGAAAGACCCTCCCCGTACATTTAAGGTCGGTAAACCGGAGAACAAAATAGTGATTTCTGATTTCGGTGATTTGGTTCTAGGTGCTAACGAGCAGATAACATTAGTTTCTGAGAATGGAAAGAGACATGACTTTGCTGCAAAAGATTGGGGTTTTTATTCCACACCATCCATAAATAGCAGGCTCAAAGATGAAGGGTTTAAGACCGCTTTAGTTGAAAATCAAAAAGGACAAATCTACATCATGTCTGTAGAAAAAGATAAAATAAATTTGTTCGAAAAATATTGCCTGTATGAACAGCAAACTGTGCTTGAATGGTTAGACGAAAGGAAACTAAAGGTTGATTAATTTCTTGGCATTGGTTCTTGGTTGGAGAATTTACACATTTAATAGTTTCATTATAAAATCATTGTTACTTCTTCGGGGTATCAAAGTGGGAAAAAACTTTTACATTCAAGGAATTCCATTTCTCAAAATTAGAGGTCCTTTAAGTAATATTCGAATTGGGAATAATGTTTCTATTTACGGTAATATTGACCTAAGAAACAGGGAAAATGGTTCTATCGTAATTGAAGACAATGTTTCTTTTGACAAAGAATGTCGTCTAGTTGCTGCGAATAACGCAGTCTTGAGATTTAAGAGTGGTGCGGATGTAGGAGGATACAATATCTTCAATTGTGGAACCAATGTAACGATTGGGCATGACACCATGATTGCTGGATATTGTTACATCCAAAGCTCAAATCACGGAACAGTACCAAATATTCCAATAAAAAAACAAAATCATATTTATGGCGAAATTAAAATTGGCGATGATTGTTGGATAGCAAGTCATGTCACTATTGTTGCTGGTGTAACGATTGCTGATGGAGCAATTGTTGGAGCAAATGCAGTTGTAACTAAAGACCTTTGTGCAAATTCAAAAAATGTTGGAATACCTGCAAAACAGATAGGAGAGAGAATATAAAATGTGCGGGATAACAGGGATTGTAAAAATATCCCCTAATCACATTCCATTTAATGGTGGTGTCATTACAAATATGACTAACTCTTTGAAGCATCGTGGGCCAAACGATAAGGGTGCTGTTTGCTTCTCGGGTTCAGAAATATCTCTCTTCGATCATAAGGCTCCAAATTTCAAAGATAGAAAATTTGAAATGTCATTTGGTCATAGGAGGTTAAGCATTTTAGATCTTTCATCTGACGGTAAGCAACCTATGGCTGATCAAACTGAATCAGTTTGGCTTACTTTTAATGGTGAAATATATAATTTTATTGAATTAAGAACTGAGCTTAAGTCTAAAGGTTACATTTTTAAAACTTCTACGGATACTGAAGTAATCATCTACAGTTATTTAGAATGGGGTTTGGGTTGCTTCTCTCGCTTCAATGGTATGTGGGCACTGGCAATATATGATAAAAGAACTGGGGATGTTGTACTATCCAGAGATCGAACGGGAAAAAAGCCGCTATATTACAGTAAATTCAAAGGGAATCTAATTTTCACCTCCGAGATTAAGGCATTTAAGCATATCCCTGAATTCCAATTAAGACCTAACAAACGAAAGGTTATAAATTACGCTGCCAAACATTACCGATATGTCGACAATGATACAGAAAGCTTTTTTGATGGGATTTATCAAGTTCCAAAATCATCGTACATGGTGGTAAACAAAGATGGTTCAATACACACTGATAAATATTGGGAGCTGAGTACCAAAATTACTAATGCTGATATTAGTGATGAAGAAGCGGTTCACCAATTTAAGGAATTATTCATTGACGCGGTAAGACTTCGTCTAAGGAGTGATGTGCCATTGGCAATGAACTTGAGCGGAGGGTTGGATTCAACCTCTATAACATGTACTGCGGCAAAAGAACTTGGTGTAAATGTTCGGACATTTTCTGGGGTTACAGGTGGGGGTCGTTTTGATGAAAGTGAATACATCGACGCAGTAGTTGAAGATGTAGGAGCAGAGCATACTTATTTCTATCCTGAAACATCGGACTTAGTTCCAACGATATCGAGAATGCTCGCTTATCACGATGAACCTATCTGTACGGTTACCTGGTACAGTTTATTCCAGATATCAGAAAAAATTTCACAGGCTGGAATTCCAGTTGTTTTAACAGGGCATGGCGGAGACGAGCTGTTGGGGGGCTATTGGGATCATTATCACCAGAACTTATTCGATTTAAAAAACAATGGGCATGAAGATGAGTATTTGAATGAAAAAAATGCTTGGCTAAATAATCATTCTAGAGATCCGCATG
>Ga0206130_10006485_pt1 | contig 13385 bp, 11 predicted proteins | sample Helgoland_Spring_9_FD_148637 | JGI IMG/M metagenome (GOLD analysis project Ga0206130, IMG submission 148637) | Pelagic subsurface seawater microbial communities from Kabeltonne, Helgoland, North Sea - Helgoland_Spring_Bloom_20160512_1 | ecosystem: Environmental > Aquatic > Marine > Epipelagic ... | reverse complement strand
TACTGTTACAATTAAAAACCTAGGAGATAGTACAATCACGTCAATAGCTATTGAGTATTCGATTAATTCTGGAGTTTCTCAAAACTATAATTGGACAGGAACCCTTATCGCCAATGATACCATAATACTTCAATTACCAAGTATAATTACATCTACTTTCGGTAACCAAGAATTAAGCATAGTAGCTTCAATAACATCGGGAGCTCCCGAGTACGATGAAATTAATAACCGTAGCTTATACAGTTTTAACAGAAGAGGTTTTTACAATCTTCCTTTTGTTGAGGACTTTGAGAATGGTTTTGAATCAGATAAGTGGCACATTACGAATCCTGACAACAGTATTACATGGGCCACCATTCCTACAGAAGGATTAATTTGGAGCAATTATTCTGCATCAATGCAACTATATAATTATGGACCTCGTGAAAGTCAAAGAGATGGACTTATTGGACCAGAATTATTAATTCCTTTATCAGGAAATACGATGTTAAAATTTGATGTCGCTTATCAGAAAAAAAGTTCTAGTCAGTCATTGCAAGACACTTTAAAGGTTCTCATATCCGAAGATTGTGGGTATACTTTTCCAAACAAAGTTTATGAAAAAGCGGGTGATGATTTAGAAACACTAGATACTTTATCGATTGATTTCGTCCCAGCTTACAATTCGCATTGGAGAAGAGACTCAATTGACTTGTCTGAATTTAATGGACAAAATATTATGATTCAATTTGAAACTACCAACAGGCAAGGAAATAACGTATATTTAGATAATATATCAATTTACAATGGTAGTGAACCAATAGACATTATTGAATATAATTTAAATGACTTTTCTATCTATCCAAACCCTGCGCAATCAACATTATCACTTGATGCCTCCAAACTACTTAAAGGGAATTATCTCATTGAAATATTAAATAGTCTTGGACAAACTATTTTTCAGCTTGAAACCAAGTCAACAATCAGTACACTTGATGTTTCAAAGTGGCCAAAAGGCGTATACATTATTTCTATTAAGAATGATTTTAACTTTAAGGTTGAACGATTAATAATTCATTAATGATTTGATGCGTATTTTCATCTACTTCATATTACTTTTTTTCATCAACACTATATCCTCTCAAGATATAATTGCTAAACTCGAATGCAAAAAATTCAGAAAAGGAAAATTTGAAATGACCGGACCCTCTGGAGGTGATATCAAAATTAGGCGAAAAAATAAATATCAGTATGAAAGGTATAATCGCGAACGGCAGAAATATAAGTTCTTAATTGAGTGGACTTCACCTTGTAACTATGCCTTAACTCTTCAAAAAGTAAAGGGAAAAAAGAGCGCCAAGCGATTTGAAGGATCTGTTGTGTATGTCGAAATTGTAGCTGTTACAAATGATTCCTATACTGCGAAAAGTAGAACCCAAGACGGTACAATTACTATAATTGAGGTAGAAAAAGCTATTAAGGCGAATACCCAATTTTTTAGCTCCTCTATAAATTAAGGTGTTTCCTAGTAGTACAATTATTTTATCTATTGCAGAATTGAAATTCGCAATGAGCTTTATTATTTGGCTCGTTGAACTTTCTCTGTTCAGATAAATTACTATCTTTAGGAAATACAATACATTACTGTAACAAATTAAATATAATAAAATGGGAAAAGGAGATATCAAAAGTACGAAGGGAAAGAGAGCAAGGGGGTCTTATGGAAATACCCGTAAAAGGAAAAAAATTGTGAAAATTGTTGCTGCTAAACCTAAGAAAAAAGTAACTACTAAAAAGGCTGCAGCAAAGAAGCCTGCAGCTAAAAAGGCTGCAGCGAAGAAACCTGTAGCTAAAAAAGAAGAAAAGTCTTAAGATTAATTCATAAGAGCAAAAAAAATCCATACTTACGTATGGATTTTTTTTGCTTTAAATTTTCATTTTTTAATACATCAAATGCTTCTTGGAAGATTTTTTCCATGCTGCATCATATTTGCTGTTAGAAAAGAAAATAATTAGATCTGCATCATACTTGCTATCTGCAAAAAATACTTTTTTATCTGCATCATACTTGCTATCTACAAAAAACCATAGGCCTTTATTGTCTTTAGCATCGTATTTTGAGGAGCATTTAAATACAACTAAATCTGCATCATACTTATTACTTGCAACAAATACTTTAACATCTGCATCATATTTACTGTTTACAGAAAAAATCTTTTGCGCCTTAGCTTGAATCGACAAACCAGCAGCAATTAATAGGGAAAGTACTATTTTCTTCATAATAAATTTTCTAGTTACCTATCAAATATAGGGAATTAAAACCGATTCTATCCACCCTACGTTAGAAGCACTATACTTCAACATCGCATTGGGTATGCGGCATTATCTAACCAGAAAGGAAGTTTAGAGGAACAAGCTCATGTTTTGCATGACTTGTTTCATTAATTTACCCGTTATAACTTCAATGGAGTTCGTTTCTTTATCTGCCATTACTACTTCCAATTTCATTTTATCAAAGCTACCTGAGAAAGTAACTTTTTCAAATTCAGTCATAAACTTTAACAATTCTCCACCTTCATTACCCGCATTTTCAATTACCATATTTTTTAAGGCTTGAGGTAAATGATCTAGATTTGGTATAACTTCGCCATACAATGAAGAGCTAATTTCGCTAGATGGTTTATACTCCTTAAGCAGCTGTCCCTTTCCTAATTTAGCCGCTACACTTTCATCTGAAGTAACCATCAGTTTATTGTCAGTAAAGGCAAAAAAGCCAGCACTACCAGCAACAAAATATCCTTCTTTATTTTCTATAATATTGAGAGTTGTAAATAAGGATTTTAGTTTATCCGAATCATCTAAGCCTACCGTAAAAAGGTAATTGGGAGAAGGGATTTCTGTTGGGACTGAAATATATGAATCATCCATATCGGGAAAGAAGTCATCATCCATTAAAGCAACCTGCAATTCATAAAATGGATTAGGCTTCATTTCAACACCTATTAAAGAAGCTGAAAATTCTCCAGTAAGTAAACCCCTCATTTCTTTTTCCGTCAATCCAATTTGTTCAACTCTATTACTAAATAAACTTTGCATTTCATCATTTTGAAGCATCATATTAAAAACTGCATCCATGTTTATCGAAGCAACTCCAAACATCATTGGATCTTCATTTGACAAATAGTTCATAAAACCATTTGAAATTGGTTTCCCAGGAAGTAAATTGTATTTAGAATTTTTTAGTTTATCTCCATGCATTTCCATTTCAAAAATAATTTTTCCCGACAAAAAGTTACCTGAACCAATAATATAAGTGCTATCATAAAGGCTAAAAAAATCTTCGTCAAAACCTCCGTTCACCCCTGCTTGGCTATAAAAGACAGATGGTCTCACTTTAAGACCCTGCACTTCTTTTTTTAATCGTTCCATCCATCTATCTAGATATACTAGCACATTCATATCGTCTTCGCGATTCAAATAATTCTCTAAAACATCATTTTCTACCCCCTCCACTATTCTAGCCTCTAAAATTGATTTCGCTTTTGTTTTTAAATCAATGGCATCATTTTCAGTATGAATAAATAGTATATGATCTTTGTCCCAAGCAGCCAAAGTATTTGAAAATTTATGTTCTATAAAATGTAAATCATCTTCTTCAAAAGACTTTCCTTTAAAAAAATCTTTTACACCTTTTTTCACTTTATCCTCATTTACAACTTCAGCAGTCAAAAAAACCAAGTCAGCCTCGCCATTTTCAGCAGTTGTAATTACTACATGGTTGTTTCCTTCTAACCGAATTCCCATATTACTAGAATTCAGCATATTGCCAATATAAATACTCATTGCCATTTTAACCTCCATTGGCATATCTTCTGAATTTTGAACCTTAGACTTGTCCATTAATTTCATGAAGTCATATGAAAAAATAACAGCATGATTATCTATAGAAGAAATCATATTGAACTCTGGGGTGTGTAATTTTAATTCCTCTTCTGCGCAACTTGAGAAAATCAGCAAAAAAGAAGTCAATATTGCTGTAAAATAAATATATCCTTTTACCATAATAATCTATTGTGTTTCTATTATACACAAAACTACTGTTTTATGACTTCAGAAAATAGTATTTAACCTGTTTTATTGCAGCAACAAAATCTTCTCTAAACCAATATTAATAAATTGATCTTTTTTTTAATTTTGTACAAAGAGATTTATTTTGCACACAATTGAACCATATTATAACTGGAGAAACCTATATACAGCAGAGGATGATTCTAGATCACCTTTCTTTCAAAGAGAATATTCAGAAACGCATTATACGGATCAAATTTATGATCACTACATTCATCCACAATGGGACAACATAGACTCGGCAACCTTATTTATTAAGTTGCTTTTTGCAGACTACGATGATGGTTATTGTATTATTGAACTTTTTGGTGAATGGAATGACTGTCTTTATAATGATGTAATGTTTTTGAAAAGAGATATTATAGAAACTTTAACACGTGAAGGCATCAATAAATTCATTCTGATCGGAGAAAACGTTTTGAATTTTCACTATTCTGATGATTGTTATTATGAAGAATGGTTTGAAGATATTGAAGATGGATGGATAGCAGCTTTAAATTTTCGGAAGCATGTTTTAGAAGAGTTTAAAAGTGCAAATATAGACTCTTACTTTCTTCTAGGAGGACAATTAAACATGGTAAACTGGCGCACTCTCACCCCCTCTAATTTATTTAAGAAAATTGAAGGACATGTAGCTCTCAGATTAGGAACAGTTTAACTCCATTAAATCCATTACAATATGTCTGTATGGGATGCAATTGTTCATAAATCATGGATAAACAAACAATAATTTAACCTAGTTTATTATATTTGCATCCAATGATATTAATGAAAGCATTCCTATTATTTGTTTTAGTTACTTTCAACCCAACTAAAATCATTAACCGAACAACTGACTCAAATAACAAGGAGACGGAGGAAGCTTTCATCTCATTGAGTCAATATACTTTAGATTTATTCAAAGAAATAAACGACCAGCACCTTAGCTTGGAAGTGTTTGAAATAGCTGTTAAAGGGTATTCTGAGTTATACTTAAAAAATAAACTTGGAAACAAAAAGTTCTTAACCATAGTTGACATGAGTCTTTCTGCAAATACGGAGCGTATGTTTATTATTGATATGGAAAAAAGAATTCTTGTAGAGAAAAAATTGGTAGCACATGGAATGAAAACTGGATATGAGTTTGCTTCTAATTTTTCTAACGATCAAAGTAGTCATAAAAGTAGTCTTGGTTTTTTTATCACTGGTGAACTTTACAATGGTCGGCACGCTTTATCAATGAAGTTAGATGGTCAAGAATACTCAAATGACAATGCAAGAAGCAGAGGCTTAGTTGTTCACAGTGCAGATTACGTTAGTTGCGAATACATTGAATCAAACGGTCGGTTAGGTAGAAGTTTTGGATGTCCAGCAATTGACAAAGAAGGGTATGAGGAAACAGTTAACAAGCTGAAAGGTGGAAGTTGTTATTTCATCTACTATCCAAGTAGAAGTTATTTATCACATTCTAGAATTGTAAATTCCCACAAGGAGTTTGTGTTAAATAAATCTGGAAACGTAAGTTTTATCGAATAGTTAAACTTCAATCTCTTCTTCTTTAGGAAATATAATCTCTTCTAATTCCTTTTCTGTTCTATAGATATCAGGATAGAATCTAATATTACCTTCTTCATCTCCTTCAGCAGTAAAGTAACGTATATGCACAGGCATATTATTTTGTAATGTAAATGTTTTTCTTTGTCTGTTATCAATAGAGGCCTGAACACTATCTATATGAAAGACTTCACCTTCTCTTTCAAGTAAATATTTAGCTATGTTCATTGGCTCATCCACTCGAACACATCCATGACTATAAGGCCTAATGTCATTCAAGAATTTCCCTTTACTTGGTGTATCATGAAAATAGACAGCGTGTTTGTTTTTAAAATAATATTTAATCATACCTAGGGCATTGCTCCTTCCTCCTCGCTGACGAACCGTATAATCAAAATTATCAGCAGATATATTTTTCCAATCTATACTAGACATTTGTACCACCTTACCACCTTTGAGTAATTGATAGTTATTCCTGGATAAATACGTAGAATCCTTTTTTGATTTTGGAACAAGCTCCCTGCTTCTAATACTTTTCGGCACCGTCCAAAAAGGATAAGCGACCATATACTCAATCTCACTATCAAGTTCCGGAGTTTTATTGGCATTTGTTCCAACAACAACTTTATGCTGTTGCAATAAGTTTTCATCTTTATAAAACTTTAATTTATAGGTAGCTATATTTACGAATATATATTCATCCTCCCAATCATTTACCCATTTCCATTTTTCTAGTGAAACGGCCGCTCTTTTATAAAATTTAAATGGATTGCCAGATAGCGCTTTAGCTGTGTTTCTTCCAACTTTCATGTCAGCTGTTAAACCATGGTTAACCTGAAAAGCTTGAAGGCCTTTTAAGAATACTGAATCTTCAACTTGGTTGGACTCGATATAATCATGTAAAACCAAAGCCTCTTTAGCTTCTTTGTAAGTTTTTATCGAATCAGCTTCAGAGCTATTCCTTTTATAAGCGTGAACTTTTAAAGAAGAATCTACAAGAGTATGTTCGGTTAAAAATAGTGCTAAACCAGCTTGGAGTGCTTTATACTCTTCTTTTTGCGGTTCTAAATCCAATAGTTTTTCAATAATATTTCCTTCTGCATGAGAATCATATAAGTATTGGCTTAAATCTTTACTAGGTTTACGATTCCCAAATTCTGGATGATATTGAGATGTATCAACTATTCCTCTTGAAATATCGTTTGAAAATTTAAAATACTGAACCGTCAAAAGAACATCTAATTCAATGGCAGAGATATCTGATTTAATTTCGTTCAAACCATTTATTTTATCTCTCAATTTAATTACATCATATCGCATAGTATCCAAACCATGATGCATTGATTTAAACAAAATATTTGAAAATTCTACACCTACATTAGACAATTCCATTCGTTCGTTTACCCAAAATGGAGCGAACTCGTTCATATCGTACACCTTTTTTAGCTGAGATGATTCAGGGTTAGGTTGAGCGACAAAACCCTTTAACGAAGCTTTCAAGTCCGAAGAGAATTCTAAGGTCTCTACAACCTTTTCAGAAGCATTATCGGAAACAACAGAGCTACAAGAAGCTAAAATGAAACACAACAATATGTATAAAATATTTTGAAAACGCATAAAAGCATTTGATAAATAGGGTGAAAAACATTTACGAGCTAAGGCGCCAAATGTTTTAATATTGTGATGAATACAACTATATATATGACCATTAAAAAGCGAAGATATAATTTCGTCTTTTAAAAATAGTCTAAGAATTTAATCGATAATCATGAATTCGGTTCTCCGATTATGTGCATCCGCATCATCTCTATCTTTCGAAGATTTCATTTTATCTCTTTCAATGTCTGTAACCAATGGTTTCGCCTCTCCAACGCCTTTAAATTCAAAACGCTCTCTACCAAATCCATGCACTACTAAATAATCAACAACGGCTCCTGCTCTATCTTCTGATAAACGCTGGTTATAAGAAGAGGAACCATGTGTATCTGTATGTCCTGAAATTTCAATTCTCAAGTTAAAATTATCAGTCAACAACTGTATCAATCGATCCAACTCTATTTTTGACTCTGCCTTTAAAGAATACTTATCTGTATCAAAGAAAATATTACGCAAAACAATACTTACCCCTTTCTTAATTTTATTTAAATAAATAATTTTCTCGTACTCTTTAAATCCTGCGTCTGCTGGAATGTCAAAGTTTTCTGAATGAAATAGGTACCCTTCTGCTTTAGCAGCAATACCATAATTCTTACCTGCTGGTAAAGACATTAAAAACTTACCTGTTATGGGGTCGTTGTTAAATTCTGAAATATGCTCTTGTGTTCCATTATCCACCAAGTCAATAAATGATTTAACCGGCTGTTTCGTTTCAGCATCCAAAACTAAGCCTTTTAGTATGGATAGATTCTTTGCACTTACAGCCACTTTTGGCTGAATTAATTCCTCTTTAATTGGTGCCGCAACACTTGCTAATAAATTATCTTCTGTACTTAAGAGAGGCTCCTTCTTACCCCCTAAAAAGGTAATCATGTAAATATCCTTCTCTCCCATTCCATCTATTTCTCTAAACGAAGAGTAATAACCATGTTTACCACTCGCCGAAATAACAAAGTGTACATCGTCATCTGGTGTTGATACTGGGTATCCTATATTTACGGGTTCATTCCAAGTACCATCATCATTCATTATGGAATAGAAAATATCAAATCCTCCCATTCCCTTGTGACCTTTTGATGAAAAATACATGGTTTTTCCGTCTGGATGTATAAACACACCTATCTCATCGTAATGCGTATTAATTACATCTCCACAGTTAACAGGTTTTCCCCATTCCTCTTTTTCTGCATCCCAATCAGTTCGCCAAATATCAGTACCCCCAAGTGTTCCTTCACGATCAGAAACGAAATAAAAAGATTTTTTATCAAATGTAAAACAAGCACCTGTTTCTCTCGTTTTCTTCCCATTTATATTTTTCCCGACTCCTTTTGGCTTCTCCCATCCATCTTCCAGTTTATTACTTATGTAAAGGTTTCCTCTATCGCTATTATCCATATAAATAAATAATGATAATCCATCAAGAGATAAACCCGCAGTGGCATCATGTCCTTTTGTGTTAATTTTTTCACTGATTCCGACTGCTGGGGTCCAATTTCCTTCTTTATCCTTTTCAGAAATGTATAAATCTTCATTATACATGGCTCCAGTAATTAGTCCTCCCGTGCTATTAGACCGTCTTGAAGTGAACATAATTACAGATTCATCGGCAGAAATTAAAGGGGCATAATCAGGATATTCAGTATTAATCTGTTTTCCCAAATTATCAATCCAGACTCTTTCAGGGAAATCCATTAATGTTTTACCCGTTTCACACTGTTTAATAAATCTGTTTAATTCGACTATTGCCTTTGCATCCGTATCGTTATTTAGTGTCTTCCTAAATAAATTGTATTCATGTAATGCCTCATCAAATTTATATTGATACTGATAAGCTCTACCTATTTTGTAATGAATATCTTTAGCAATTGTTGGCTTCAATTTATAAGCATGTATAAAATATTCTAATGCGTGATATTTATGTATGGACACTAAATTGCAGTTTCCTAATTTATAATTTAAAGTAGCATTATCTGGGTTGAAATCGTTTGCTTTTTTATAAAAAGGAATTGCTTTGCTCCAAATAGAGAATCCTATTGCGGGATTCTGACCTAATTCGTAAAAACCATCTCCTTCTTTTAGGTTGTCAACTGCAATTTTAAACGCATCTTTTTTCTCTTTAAAGATTTTCTTGTCAAAAGGAACAGATACATTTTGAGCCACTGTACTAAGAGAAATTACAATTATTAATAATAGTAGTATATTTTTCATCACCTATTCTATTAATCTAAATTATTTACACGACGAACTGAAAAACGAACGACTTGCTTCTAAGCCTAAATTCCCTGCCACTTCCCAATCTGCACAGGCTCCTTCCATATCTCTTTTCATCTCTTTAGCTATAGCACGGTTATAATAAGCATATGCATAATCAGCATTTAAAAAAATAGCCTTGTCACAATCAGTAATGGCTTTATCCCATTCCTCTTGCACTACGTAGGCAGAAGCTCTATTATTAAAAGCAAAATAATAATCATTTTTAAGTGATATAGCCTTATTAAAATCTTTTATCGCCCCTTCGTAATCTTCCCTTCCAAATTTTGCTAAACCTCTATTATTAAAGGCAATGTAATAGTCTTTCTTGTTTAACACAGCGCTATTGTACGCTTTGATAGCTTCATCCCATTTACCTTTCTTTCTGTAGGCAGACCCTAAATTGTTAAAAGCGAAATCCAATTTAGAATCTAATTCAGTTGCTTTTTTATAATCCTCAATAGCAGCGTCTAAATCATCCAACTTCAAATTAGCACTTCCTCTATCATTATAAGCATATGCATGGTTACTTTCTAAACTAACCGCAACTGTAAAATCGTCTTTGGCTTTCTGGTATTCTTCTTTTTGAAACACCAATACACCTCTGTGGTAATAATACTTAGCCTCTTTTGGATTTAATATAATTGCCTCTGAATAACTTGTTATAGCATCTTCAGGTTTGTTCTCCCTTTCATAAATAGCGCCCATTTCATAATGTGCCAAATGCAATTTAGGGTCTTTTTCAAGTCCGATTTTTAAATCTCCAATTGCTTTGGCAGAAGACCCCAATTCCATATGACAAATCCCTCTATTCAAATAAGCCAAAGCAAAATTATTATCGTAATTAAATACCTGATTAAAAAATGTAATTGCTTCTGAATAATTATGGACTTCCATTTGAGCAACCCCTTTATTGTACATCATTTGGGCTTGAGCTGTAGAATCTGTAGCACCCAATGAATCTAACTTTTGCAAGAACTCTTCAGTAGGTTCTTGAGCTGAGACTCCAATTGAGAATAGAATTGAAACAAAAAATATAAGTCTTTTCATTCTGAATTTTTTTAGCAATCGTAAATATAATAAATCTAAACGACGATAGGAGGCAATATTTCGTATTATCAAAAAATTTACCAAACTCTTACAATAGGATGTCTTTGGTTTATTAAATACCTAGTATATTCACACCCTAAATCAATACATAAAATGGCTAAATTAAAATCGATTATCACATCAGAATCTGAGAAGTTCCTTGAAAAATATTTGAACAATGCCTCTCCTACAGGGTTTGAGTATGAAGGACAAAAACTGTGGTTGGAATATATTACTCCTTATATTGATGAATATTTTACCGACACATATGGCAGTGTAGTTGGTGTTATTAATCCTAAAGCTAAATACAAAGTGGTAATTGAAGCACACGCAGATGAAATCTCGTGGTTTGTTCATTATATAACGGATGATGGCTTTATTTATTTGAGAAGAAATGGAGGTAGCGACCATCAGATTGCACCAAGTAAGCGAGTCAACATCCATACCGACAAAGGTATTGTTAAAGCTGTATTTGGATGGCCAGCAATTCACACCCGCAAGGGGAAAGAGCAAACCCCCAAAACAGATAATATCTTTTTGGATTGCGGTTGTGAATCAAAAAAAGAAGTTGAAAAATTAGGAGTTCATGTAGGTTGTGTTATTACCTATGAAGATGAATTTATGATTTTGAATAAGAAAAATTATGTCGGTCGTGCCCTAGATAATAGAATGGGTGGATTTGTCATTGCTGAAGTTGCTCGTTTACTGAAAGAAAACAAAGTTAAATTGCCGTTTGGCCTGTACATTACAAACTCAGTTCAAGAGGAAATCGGTTTACGGGGTGCACAAATGATTGCTGAAAGAATCCAGCCTGATGTTGCTATTATCACTGATGTATGTCACGACACTAGCACTCCAATGATTAAAAAAATTGTTCAAGGTGACTTAAAAAATGGAAAAGGACCGGTTTTAAGTTACGGACCTGCAGTTCACAACAATCTTTTAAAACTATTAATCAAGACCGCCGAACAAAACAAAATCCCTTTCCAAAGACAAGCAGCTTCCAGGTCAACGGGAACAGATACAGATGCTTTCGCTTATTCAGGGAAAGGAGTTGCTTCTGCATTAATCTCAATGCCACTGAGATATATGCATACCACTGTAGAGATGTGTGCGAAAAATGACATTGAAAATGTGATCAAATTAATTTATGAAAGTTTACAAAACATTAAAGACGGGCAAGACTTTAGATATATAAAATAAGTATGAAGTATTTTTGTACTATGTATCAAGCAAAAATGCTTTAGACTAAATACTTTAGACAAAACCCTCTTTTAGTAATGGAATTTCACATATATGTTTATAGACCTTAATTAAGAAAGCCACATGTACCAAAGACCCAGAAGAAATAGAAAATCTCCAGCCATTAGAAATATGGTAAGGGAAACGACTTTGAGCGTTGACAATTTGATTTACCCAATGTTTATAGTTGACGGAAAAGGTATTAAAGAGGAAATTAGTTCTATGCCAGGTAACTTTAGATGGTCTTTAGATACTTTGCTTCCAGAGATTGAAGAATGTAGGAAGCTAGGACTTAACAGTTTTGTTTTGTTTCCTGCTATAGAGGAAGCTTTAAAAGATAGCACTGCTACTTATAGTTACGATGATGCTAACTTCTATTTAAAAGCAATTCGAGAAATTAAAAAACAATTTCCAGAAGCTTGTTTAATGAGTGATGTTGCAATGGACCCCTACTCTTCTGATGGACACGATGGCTTTGTTGAAAATGGAAAAATATTGAATGATGAAACTCTTCCTATTTTAGCCAAAATGGCTATAGCACAAGCTGAAGCGGGAATTGACATTATTGGACCTTCCGATATGATGGATGGAAGAATTGCCTACATAAGAGAGGCATTAGATGAAGCAGGCTTTGATGAAACTAGTATAATGAGTTATTCAGCAAAATACGCTAGTGCTTATTACGGTCCCTTTAGAGATGCATTAGATTCTGCACCAAAATCTGGAGATAAAAAAACCTATCAAATGGATCCTGCCAATAAATACGAAGCTATAATAGAAGCTGAATTGGATGTTGCCGAAGGAGCAGATTTTTTAATGGTAAAACCGGCATTGTGCTATTTAGATATTATACATATTCTTAAAGAACGGTTTGATGTACCAATTTCAGCTTATAATGTAAGTGGAGAATGTGCCATGTTGCATGCTGCTGGTCAAAATGGCTGGCTTGATTATGATACATCTATGCAAGAAATGTTACTAAGTATTAAACGAGCTGGGGCAGACATTATCCTGACTTATTTCGCTAAGGATTATGCAAAGTTGAATAGGTAATTCATTCCTGACGAAGTTTACGGAAACCAAGAATCTTAGCACAAGTAAAACTAAGGTTTCTGCTTTCGCAGGAATGAAATTAATTAACGAACAAAGACAAAATTATCTTCCGTAGACATTTGTTCATTATAACAGTATCGATCTAAATCAAATGCTTTAAGGTGATCTACTTCAGAAATTTTATTTTGAATAATAAAACGCGTCATTAGGCCTCTTGCAAATTTTGCGAAAAAAGAAATCATTTTATACTCTCCATTCTTTTCATCTTTGAAAGAACAGGTAACTATTCTGTGGCTCAGTTTTTTTGGATCAATTACTTTAAAATATTCGTTGGAAGCTAAATTGATTAAAACTTCACCATTTTCCATTTCGGAATTCAAGGCATCCGTGACTTTATCGCCCCAAAACTTATAAAGGTTATTTACATTTTTTGAATATTCTAACTTTGTTCCCAT
>Ga0206130_10006482_pt1 | contig 13390 bp, 12 predicted proteins | sample Helgoland_Spring_9_FD_148637 | JGI IMG/M metagenome (GOLD analysis project Ga0206130, IMG submission 148637) | Pelagic subsurface seawater microbial communities from Kabeltonne, Helgoland, North Sea - Helgoland_Spring_Bloom_20160512_1 | ecosystem: Environmental > Aquatic > Marine > Epipelagic ... | reverse complement strand
AATCGATTCAATATTTCTAAGATGATTAGGGATTATCTGATAATCTGAAAATGCCTGACTATTACGCAGCAGAGTCCATTCGTCATCAGCTCCTCCGTCAATGTAATGAAACATGGGCGCGGGTAGTTTACGCTTGGCTCGTACCCGCAGATCCGCAATGTTGTAACAACTATCCAATGAGTTCATAACATAGGCTCAGGAAGAGTTGACCGTTGAAGAACATGCGACAGTCACCGACTTTACCGATGAATGTCGCAGTGACGTTAATGTCTATTAGCTTACTTTAACCACAAGTTTCCCAAAATTAGCCCCACGGAATAAACCGAAAAATGCTTCCGGTGCATTGTCCAAACCATCTACAACGTGTTCTTTGTATTTCATTTGGCCTGACGCCAACAATGGACCAATCTCCTCCACCAACTCTGGGATCCGATGAAAGTAATCACTGGCAATGAACCCTTGCATACGAATACTCTTGGTCAGTATCATGCTTTGTAACATACTCATGCGATCAGGACCGGGCGGTAGCGATGTCGCATTATAATTAGCAATGAGACCACATACCGGTATCCGCGCATGATTATTTAACAGCGGCATAACTGCTTCCCATGAACTGCCACCAACATTTTCGAAGTAAACGTCGATACCCTGTGGACATTCAGCTTCCAGCTGTTGCGCCATATCGCTGTCGTAATGGCTGACGCAAGCGTCATAGCCCAGTTCTTTCACGGCATATTCGCATTTCTCCTTGGCGCCAGCTATGCCCACAACACGGCAGCCTTTGCTTTTCGCCAGCTGACCAACCACGGAACCGACCGCGCCGGTTGATGCCGCCAGCACAACAGTTTCTCCCGCTTTCGGCTCACCAATATCCATCAATCCGACGTAGCCGGTAAGACCTGGCATACCTAACACACCAAGCGCATATGAAGTTTTCGGTATACGCGGATCGAGCTTCATAATGCCCTGACCTGAAGACACCTCATAACTTTGCCAACCCGAGTAAGAACTCACCAGGTCACCGCGGTTAAATGTGCTATTGCGAGACTCAACAACCTCACTGACGGTTCCACCAACCATCACATCACCCAGTTCTACTCGCGACGCGTAGCTCTTACCCGCATTCATCCGACCACGCATATAGGGGTCGAGTGAGAGATATTTAGTCTTCAGTAAAATTTGCCCATCAGCAATCTTAGGGATCGCAACGTCTTCAATTCGAAAGTTTTCAAGTGTCGGCTTGCCAACCGGACGAGAGGCCAGAACAATTCGTTTGTTTTTCTCTTCACCTGCCAATACTGTCGGTGACAGTGCCAAAGCACTCAGGGCGCTAACGGTCGAGAGGGTGAATGTGCGTCTGTCGATAGGCATAAAAGATTCCTTTTTATCGTTATGAATAGTGGTGTTTATACATCGGACTCGGGTTAACCAACGCTGACCCAATAGCCCCATAGTAAACGGCACCTGCAAAATGCGCCAGTTAAATACTGGGGCAGCATCGATCGGCAACACAGCTTTTTTAGCCTGCTACCTAGTGATCGCCAACATTAACATGACGCAGGGTTGAACACTTGAATTGATGTGAATACCTATACTCCGGCACGCTACTCATAGCCATACACTAGTATTGCACTCTTGATAGCTAGAAATTTAGAATTAAACTTAATGCGAAAAATTACAGTCATGGAGCATGATTTCTGCAGTTTCCTACCAAGGAACTGTAAAACACTATTAGCTCATTATGCGTTAGTAAATGAATTTCAAAAACCTTCAGGACAAAAGGACGTCAGGACCTTCATTGCGTATTCGTATTAACGCTTCCTGTGCCGTGGATGCAACTAAGATTCCACTTTCGGTAAAAATACTACCGCGACAAAAATCGCGACCACCACCCGCAAGAGGACTGTCAGTGTGGTAATAGAGCCATTGATCAACCCGCGCAGGCGCGTGCAACCAAATAGAATGATCGAGACTGGCAGCCTGTATTTTATCCCGCGACATCGATACAGTGTGAGGCCGTATCCCCGTACTCAATAACCCCATATCAGAAACAAATGCGAGCAGCGCCTGATGAGTAACCCTACTATCAGAGAGAGCCTGATTTTCGGGATTTCCAAAGAAAGCCTCACCAAACTTAAACCAAAAACCTTGAAAGGGCTCACGGTGCACAACATCTACCCCTTCTAGAGGAAACCGCTGACGCACGTCCAGTGTTGCTTTAGGCAGCAATGCCATCATTGGGAATCGCGGCGTTGGCATACCTAATCGTTGCCGTCTATCCGCTTCATTCTCTAATTCATCGGGACGGGGGATATCGTCTGGCATGGCCATTTGGTGAGATAGCCCTGACTCAGGAATATGGAACGAAAGCGTTGCATGGAAAATAGCTTTGCCCGCTTGTTCTGCGACAATACTGCGCGTACTGAAACTGCCTCCATCACGAACAACATCAACTTGATAATTAATATCCTGATGAATATCGCCGATACGCAAAAAGTGCGCGTGTACCGAGTGCGCATGCCGGTCATTACCGACCGTTGCTGTAGCTGCATGTAGTGCCTGACCAAGAACCTGACCGCCAAATACCCGCGGCAAAGTACCCACTAAGGATTTTCCACGAAAACGAAAACTATCCATTTGCTCCGGCTGTAATACCGAGGTCAAATTATCTATACTGAACATATCGGTACCATCATCAACAACTTCAATTCTAATCCTGATAAGTCATCAGCTGATTGCTATTCTCGCAGATGAATCGAGGCATCTTACCACCAAGGGTAAAAGTCCGGCATATCGGTTGATGCTTTGTCATCAAACTGTGCGGGGCGCTTTTCCAGAAAAGACTGCACACCCTCTTTCCCACTGCCAATACTGGCATAGTATATCGCCAGCGAATCAACTTTGTGGGCGGCCATGGGGTCTGGCTGCGCAGAGTTACGGTACATCATTTGCCGAGACATGGCGATTGCCACCTGACTATGCTGGGCAATTCGTCGCGCAATTTTATACGCTTCCTCTAATAGCTCGTCCTCAGGAACAATTGCTTTTACAAAACGTCCCGCTAATGCCTCTTCAGGCTTAATAATATCGGCACTGTAAACCCACTCAAGAGCTTGGGAAATACCAACAATACGCGGCAAAAACCAGCTAGAGCAAGCCTCTGGTGTGATTCCAATCTTGTTGAAAACAAAGCCAATCCGAGCCCGCTCTGACGCCAATCGTATATCCATCGCACAGGTCATGGTCGCACCAATACCAACCGCCGCACCATTAATTGCGGCAATAACCGGCTTATTACAGTTATATATTGCCAATGTTACTCGCCCGCCAGTGTCGCGAACACCTCGAATCATATCGGCGTCTTCCAGACGACTGTCCATGTCTTCCATAGTCGGAGCCATACTTTCGTCGAGGCCAAAGACATTACCCTCTACCGACAAATCCATACCGGCACAAAAAGCTTTGCCGGCACCGGTAACAACAATGGCACTGACTGCATCGTCGATGCTGGCTCGATTAAATGCGTCAACTAACTCATTCGCCATCTCGATAGTAAACGAATTTAACTGTTCAGGGCGGTTGAGTGTGAGCGTTAGTATTTTTTCACTAACGTCATATTTAATAGTACTGTAACTCATGATCAGGGCTTCCGTTTTAAATTGTTGATTCGACGATAGAGGTCAAACTGATAACAGTGGGAGTTTGGCAGCATTTTTAGACTCTTAAGAATGATGTTTACGCAATTGTGAACAAGCCGGCGGCACCCATGCCTCTGCCAACATTTATTACTCATTGTGAGCACGGTAGGTAAACACCGCGTTACTCACCCCCAATGAACGCATGCATCATCATCGGTGCGCCACTGATGCCATAGGGGTGACTCATTGCAATAGCACCGCCGCTAACATTGAGATTTTCCTTTCGAGTGCCTCCTTTGTCACGGCAGTAAACGACCCAAACAGCAAAGGCTTTGTTCAATTCAAACAAAACTCTACAGTCCATTTTCAAACCATTACACGGTAACAATTTGGGGGTTGCGAATACGGGACCGACGCCATTTCATCGGGTTAAATAACCGCAACGGGCCTGCTGCGGTAGACCCAAAAAGGCTCTATATTGCGCCGCTCATTTTATCTCTTCAAAATAAACGGCGTCAGATAGAACACTATCGTCGAGTATAAATAGTGACTGTCATCGAACCGCCGCTATTTAACCAGACTTTTTTTATTACTCTGCGTTTTTGTTCTGCATGTAAGCCATGGCTTTACCCAGAAATTTCTGAGTTTGGCCAGCACCGGTCTCCATAGCAGACTGATTAGAGGTGTCACTGACTTCAGCCAAGTTCGCCACTATATTTTCCGGCGTCTGCTCGTCTGCAGGAAGAAAAATACCATCGGTTTCAAACAGACGAGTGCTGGCATAACCACCCGCACCGGCACAAAGAATATAACGATTAGGTGCATCATCATGACAGATAGTGAGCAACCCAGCTGTTACTGATTCAGGTGTCAACATATCCAATACTTCTTTCGGCATTAGGTCTTCGGTCATCCGGGTGCCTGCGGTAGGAGCTAATGCATTAATGCGAATGTCATTCTTGGCGCCTTCAATACCAATTGTATTCATAAAACCAAGCACCGCCATTTTCGCTGCGCCATAATTCGACTGGCCAAAATTCCCATACATGCCACTTGACGATGTTGTCACTACAATACGCCCATAATTCTGGTCGCGCATAATTTGCCAAACCGCTTTTGTGCAATTGACCGTGCCCATCACATGAACATCCATAACCAATTGGAAGTCGTCTATCGTCATTTTGGCAAAAGTCTTATCGCGTAAAATGCCAGCATTGTTAATCAAGATGTCAACCCGACCCCATTTTTCCATGGTTTGCTTAACCATATCTTCAACTTGATCCATCTTCGCAACGTTAGCGCCATGGGCCATTGCTTCTCCACCTTTGGACTCGATGAGCGCAACAACCTCCTGAGCTGCATCTGAAGAAGCACCGCTGCCATCACGAGCACCACCTAAATCATTGATTACAACTTTTGCGCCACGCTCGGCTAATGCCAAAGCGTGCGAACGGCCCAAACCGTTACCGGCACCGGTTACTATTGCCACTTTACCTTCGAAACTAATTGTCATGCTCTTCTCCTGTTACCAAATGTTGATTAAATGTGGGGATTGACCGACTGTCATTAAGCAACAAATTGAACGGTTATCCAATGAGCCAACAATGCGGGCTTCTCCTCTCCTTCGATTTCTACCGAAACTTCAGTAGTCACCGCGAACTGACCTGGCTTACGCTCCTCAATGGCGAGGATTTTGGTATTAGCGCGAACACGGCTGTTAACCTTTACCGGGGCCATAAAACGGACTTTATCAAAACCATAATTCACACCCATGTAAGCGCCTTCAATACCGATACCAAAACTCTCAGCAAATTTTGATAACATCGACAAAGTCAGAAAGCCATGTGCAATGGTGGTTCCAAAAGGCGTTTCTTTGGCCCGCTCTGGGTCTATGTGAATAAACTGATGATCCTGTGTGCAGTCTGCAAATTCATTAATTTGTTCCTGCGTAGTTGTATGCCAGGGTGTCGGCTCTGCTTCATAGCCCACGTAGTTAGCGACTTCATCTTTCTTTATTAACTTTCCCACAGTGTTGCTCCTCGTTATCGATGTCCAAGTGTTAATACCAATCGGGGTTCATGTCGTTACAGGTAGTGCTCAAATCACAGAGCGCTCTCGCTCATCTTTATTATCAGCCGACACCAAATGATAAACGGCTTTCAACGCCTGCACTACACCAAGGTAGCAACCAATAGCTGTGTCATGGCAACGTTTACTTTTACGATAATCATCGATTTAGTCATTTCATTTGAGATAACTCTGTATCTCGTCATATTATCCGTCAGCACTGCAAGAACCCATCAATGAGACCACTAAATTCAGACGACCGCTGCTGAAACGAAGAAACGATTATGATGACAGAAAATTCCAGCCGCATGAGTTGCGTCACGCTGGTATTAAAGGCGGACATATTCTGCATAGGCGAAGATACTGTCACCATGACATCTGATGTCTGGTACGTCATAATAGCGCCAATATCCAACAGTTTGTAAACCCTAAAAAAGGGCCTTTTAGCCACCTAACTGAGGCATCGACGATCGATCATGACCGAATCTGCAACTGAGCTGCCCTTCGGCCGTTTCCTCAAGTTCTGGAGAGGTGTCCACAGCTTGAGTCAGGAAGAACTGGCTCATCGACTGGACAGCTCCACGCGTCATATCAGCCGTTTGGAAAACGGTAGTAGCCGGCCAAGCGAAAACATGGCGCAAGATATTGCCGCAGCTCTCGAGCTGGGACAGCGCGACCGCAACTATTTGATGCTGTCGGCCGGCTATACCGCCATCGAAGAAAAGCAGGATTTTCATGGCCCTGCGTTAAAATGGCTACGTAAGGCAATGGTCTTAACACTGAGATCACTTGACCCCTACCCCGCCGCCCTTACCGATGGCCTAGGTAACCTGTTGATGGTCAATCGTGGATGGGTAGGGTTCTATCTTAACAGCAACACCGGAAGCACTCTGGGCAATGTAAGCAATCTCTATGAGTTAATGTTTAACCATTATGGTGCAGGAAATATTATAAGTGACTGGGAAAATACCTTATCAGTTATTATGATGTCACTTAAGCAGGGTATTATGCTGGGTCGAAAAAATGAAGGTGGTCAGCAATTATTGAGCCGACTGGAGGCTCACCCCAATATTCCCGGTGATTGGGCACAGCGGGCCGCGATACTAGAACCAATGGCTAGCTTTAAAGTGCAAGTAGAGATAGACGGCGCGCTAAAACGCTTTTACAGTGTTGCACAAACAATAGGGGCTCTGGGCCCGGCCGCATACGTGTCCGAACCCCGGTTAAGTATTCACACTTTATACCCCGAAGATGACTCGTTGGACCTGTCGCCACTGATAGCGAAAGATCTTAGTCATCCACTACTACCGTATTAAGCTTTTTATCGTCTACAATCTCTGTCGCTGACAGAAACGAATTAACAGACAACCTGGAGAAACAAGTAATGAGCGCTTCAAACTGGGCAAAATTCGATTGGCAAGACCCTTTCTTGCTGGAACAACAGTTAACCGAAGAAGAACGACTAATAAGAGACAGCGCCCGGCAATATGCGCAAAATAAACTCCAGCCTCGGGTAACCGAAGCCTACCGTAACGAGTCGACCGACCCCTCTATTTTTCGAGAAATGGGAGAACTCGGATTGTTGGGCTCCACTATTTCCGGCTACGGTTGTCCCGGTGTTAATTATGTCAGCTACGGTTTAATCGCTAGGGAAGTCGAACGTGTTGATTCTGGCTATCGGTCGATGATGAGCGTGCAGTCCAGCTTAGTTATGTACCCTATTTACACCTACGGAAATGAAGCCCAGCGGGAAAAATATTTACCTAAATTGGCCAGCGGTGAGTGGATTGGCTGTTTTGGCCTTACTGAACCCGATCACGGCTCCGATCCGGGTGGTATGATTACTCGAGCGACCAAGGTTGACGGTGGCTACAAAATGAATGGCGCAAAGATGTGGATATCAAATTCACCCATAGCCGATATCTTTGTCGTCTGGGCAAAAACCGATGACGATGTGATCAGAGGGTTTGTACTGGAAAAAGGCTTTAAAGGCTTAACCGCACCGAAAATTGAAGGGAAGTTATCACTGCGCGCCTCCGTCACCGGAGAAATTGTTATGCAAGATGTATTCGTTCCCGAGGAAAACCTACTGCCCAATGTGCAAGGCTTAAAAGGTCCTATGGGATGCCTAAGCAGCGCCCGTTACGGCATTTCCTGGGGTGTATTGGGCGCAGCAGAAACATGCTGGCACGCCGCCCGTCAGTACGTGCTCGACAGAAAACAATTTGGTCGCCCTTTGGCAGCCAATCAATTAATTCAGAAAAAATTGGCCGACATGCAAACAGAGATTACTCTAGGCTTGCAGGGCTGCCTGCAGGCAGGACGCTTAAAAGACAACGGCCAACTAGCCCCTGAACTGATCTCCATGTTGAAACGCAACTCTTGTGGCAAGGCTCTGGACATAGCTCGCGTAGCTCGCGATATGCATGGTGGCAACGGAATATCTGATGAATTTCCAGTATTTAGACATATGTGCAATCTGGAAACGGTGAATACCTATGAGGGTACGCACGATGTTCACGCATTGATTCTGGGCAGAGCACAAACAGGGATTGCCTCTTTCGGCGGATAACGTTGTCTGCTGAATACTGACTGACGCAATAGCTACTGGCAGACTGCTTAGCAGCCATGCCGTAGCTACAGGCTTTTATTATTTTCAGCCAGCTGACATCTATAGTGTCGACATTGTTATTACTTAAGCTATTTAGCGCTTAAGTGAAGCTGCATTGGCTTATCATCTGCAGTGACAATATCGATAGTAAATTTGCCAGCAGCAGGGCTGCTGTAAGCCAGCTTTTTAATGCCTCCTGGCGTTATCGCTTCAAACCCAACGCGATTTTCACCCAGATCAATCAATTTCATGGTCTGCGCTGGTGCGCGAGGCTTATAGCCTGGATCCCACTGCTGAATATGTAATTCCAGAGTGTCGCCTTTATTTTCGATAACGATCAACTCTATCGTTGCAGTTTTTCCTTCGCCACTAATTCTCACCAACGAGGCAATAGAACCGTCGACCGGTTCAATCCAGTTTTCTTCCAAGATCATCGGACCCAATGGCGCTGACCAGGATCCTGTCATCCAACCGAGATCATTCACCGTTCCTTTCACATCTGCATAACTGAGTTGTGCAAATAGCAATAGCGACAATACCGCGGCCGAGGCTAGTTTATTCATCATAAAGATTCACTTTTTTATTTAAGGTGTTAACAGAAGTTGAATGCTAGATAATACATTCTCATCGAGACCGATGGGAATAGTTTTATTCAGACAGCGAGAGTGTAGCGGACAGGTATCACATCACTGCAGCAGCGTGTGAGCCACTCCATGACGAGTAAGCGCATGCTATACAAGGCGCAGACACCAATTACAAAAATTAGCGCGCGCGCGGGTCTGAACCATCTTTAGGTGCACCAGTACCAGAGGAGCCCATGAAGACTTTACGTCCATCCTCAAACGCTAAATCGCGGCCATTGGCCTTACAGGCAGGAGCACAAGCCCGATCTTTGCTCTGATAACCCCTTACGACTATTTCCGAACCAATAGGGAGAGAATTTTTATTAATCCCTGCTCTCAGCAATGTATTTGGCGTCCCACCCTCTACCATCCAAGCTTCAGTTTCACCGTCTTCTTGGACGGCAGCGAGATGAATCCATGCATGGGGGTTAATCCATTCAACCCGAGTTACTTTACCCCGTAAGGTCACTGGCGCGTTGGCATCAAACTCCGCTGAAAATGCATGGTGCGCCCACGCCTGATAACTTAGTGAGGCCACTGCCGATGCCGCTAAAAAAAATGCAACGATGATTTTTTTCATGTTTTATACTCCATTTGGCCGTCGACATCGAATCGTTATAATTATCCATTCGCTGTCTACAAGCCATTTATTTCTTCAATCATCCGGTCAAGCTGACCGAGATGGCGTCTGTTTATAAATTTGGTTTGCCTGCGTGTGTGTAACAAAAAGGCTGGGGCCTGATTTACCCCTCGCTTTTTTCGATCCTTTCTTTTTCCCGCTGACCCCCAAGAATACCGGGCAGCGAGTAGTTTCCTTCGTGGCAGGCATATTCGTAAATCGGGCCCTCGGACGGCCTAAATACTGTTTCCGCACTCCAGGGCTGAGAATAGATCGAAGCGTCTTCTACGGTATATTCGTAGTGTATTGCGGCGGCTCCAGTGCGGGTAAAACGCTCCACAACCTTCGTATCTGTTGTCGACATAAAGCGATGAGCAATGGCTGCCCGAAACAATTTTTGAGGGTGAAACTGCGTTGTTTCAACAACTAGCGTATCCCCCTCCCAATGCCCGACAGAATCCCCCAGCCACGGTTTAATGTCAGCCGGTAGCCGCTCACCCTTGAGTCGAATGGTGCGCACACTGTGATTCATTTCCACCAAGATCATCACGTATCCAGGCGTTTGCACAAACTGATAATTGTTGTTGTAAAGAACACCCAGCATTGGTGGCCCCCCAGTGGAGCCAAAACCCACCATACATCGATCACCCAACATTAGCTGCTCAGGATTGTTCCGCGCCCGGGCTTTCATGTAAACCTCTCTACTTTTTTTACCACCCTCCGCTGTATAAGGCAGCCTTCCGTTTTCGGGCTCGATGATCAATGAAGTACGCGCCTTACCATCAATCCTCAGCATTTTTTTGCCGGGATCCATCCAGACGCTGTTGTAACCCCCAACATCACCCTTCACTAAATCACCTTCGGGCAACTTATCAATATTGGCCAGCAGATCGGCGCCCATACGTTCGACGTTCCTAGCCTGATCTTCCGAGATAGTGAGACTTGGAAAAAGCGCCTGCCTCTCCAGTGCAGTTAAATAAGCGTGAGTCCACACTCCCTGCAAGTCTGGATCGCCCCAGGGCATTCTGGGCGCTGCATAGTCTTCCGCCACCGCAGGCAGCGCCAATACTAAAAAACCTAATAATTTAAAAAAATACGTCACAATCGATGCCTCATTTCTCCAGTGGGGTCTTACGAAGATGGCCGTACATTAGCTCTTCGACATACTCCACGCAGTTGAACTGCTGGATACGGTCATCAGCGCCTACTCGCTTGTAAAGCGGCATGCTGATTTTCCAAGGCTTGGTATACACTTTTTCATCTTCCAGCGTCGCCTCATAATAGATAGTATGGTCACTGGTTCGAGTAAAACGCTCGGTCACTTTCAGTACGTCGCTGTGGAAATTGCCCGCACGGTCCAACCAAGTGCGATCGTTATAGCCTGAACTCTTGATAACCAACGTATCATCATCCCAAGAGGCCCAAGACAATCCCATCCATGAGTCGATAGGTGCGGGACCAGGATCCGTCAAATAGATATTCCTAACCGCATTGGCATACTGATAAGAGAAGAACAACGCCTCGTCGTTATGAAAAATTTGGAAAGGATGCGGCATATAGGTCGCCCGCGGAATCCCGGGCAGGTAGCACTTGATTTCCGGGTCTGAGGTTAACCAGTTTTGTCGATTTTTATCGCGCTGTATCAACGCTGCCGGCTGATACGGGATCTTGCCACCTTCCACCACTCCAAGCCCCGCCGGCACTGCGCCCACAGCACCTAGTGCAAGCACTTCTTTTGCCGGCACGGGCACAACGGGGCCTTCACGTAACGCCATAGCGGCCTGTCCGCCATGCGGCTCAATGTTGTAATTGGCGTTATTAAGTACCTGCCAAACACCGTTAAAATCGGGTTTTCCACTGGCAAGGCGGGGCGGCTGATAGCTTTCCGCCGCTGCGGCACTGAGGCTAACCAAGCAAACGGCCAGCAGCGCAGACATCGCCTTTATGCAACGCCGCGAAGATCGTTTTTCGTCCATAATATTGTCACTATTGTTTGGTGTAATGAGTGGTTACTAGACCGCCCCTTAAAGGCTTGAATGAAACCCCATCGTGCTAACATTGTCAATTGCACGGCGTGTTAGTTAATCAGCTAGTAATCTTAGTTGGGGGCTTCATACCCTGCTTGAACGCTTGTTTTGTACCGGCAACATACTTGCGAGATGGTGCAGCGGCTAAGCGCTTCTTCAAGCGGCTGGTGCGATCCGGTGGCACCGAGCTAAGGAAAATCGTGACTGATACATTACGAAGCTACGGGGTCGCTCACCGGGAGTTTATTCCAGACACGGTCCACAGCAATCAACAGTACGAGAATAACCGGGCCGAGCAATCGCATAAGGCGACGCGCGTGAGAGAACGAGGTATGCGGAAATTCAAATCGGCGAAGCAGCCTCAAAGATTTCTAGGTGCCCATGCAGCGGTTAGCAATTTACCAATCTGGGCAGGCATCTGGTCAAGGTTAAGCACTATCCGAGTATTAGGGAAGGTGCGTTCGCAGAATGGGATAAGGCGGTTGCTGAGATCGGATGGCAGATTCAAGCTGTCTCAATTAGTTAAGTTGCCAATACCGTTTCTAAGGTGTTATAACGAAACTCAATTCAGCAAAGAGTAAATAATGTATATCAAGCCCAAATTAAAAAGCTTGGCTCGCACCGCAGTCTTAAAGGCAAATTATGCATTCAATAATTACTCTGAAGTGATTTGGTTGATAGGTGATGGACGCAGCGGTACAACATGGATCTCAAGCTTAATTAATCATGATAAAAGATACCGAGAAATGTTTGAGCCATTTCACCCAGAGCTGCTCAATCAATTGGATGGTTTTGTGCCGCATCAGTATTTTCGCCAACATGAATCACATGATAGATTAACCGCCTTCGCCACGGATATATTTAATGGTAAGTTTACCAATGCTAGAGTTGATGCTGGCATAAGTAATCGCTCTTTTTTATATCAAGGCTTGTTAGTTAAAGACATTTTTGCCAATTGTTTAAGCTATTGGGCAGCCTCACAATTTCCGACCATTAAACCGGTATTGTTGATTCGAAATCCCTTTTCAGTAGCCCTTTCTAAATATAAAAAGAAACATTGGTTTTGGGTAACAGAACCTCTTGAGCTCTTAGCTCAGCCGGCGTTAAAAGAAGATTTTTTATTACCGTTCGAGGATGTGATAAAGAGCGTAAGCCGAGAAAATAATTACATATTAAAGCAAGTGCTTATATGGTCGATAATAAATTATGTGCCGCTGCGACAGTTTGCACCCGACAGTATTCATGTGTGTTTTTATGAGAATATTTATACTCAACCCAGTCAAGAAATTGCAAAACTTTTGCAGTTTGTAAGAGGCAATCGGCAAAGCTCTTTGATTGATATATCAAAGGAGGTTGTTGAATTTCCAAGCCGAGTGGCTGGCCCACAAAGCAATTTATTGTCAGGTACTTCGCCGATTTCCTCATGGCAGAATGAAATTGATCCGCAAGTGATTGATAGGGGGCTAGAAATATTGTGCAACTTTGGCTTTGAAAGTTTATACGATGAGTTGTCTATGCCTAACTTGAAGGCCCTTACAAAAATCCATGATTCTGCATAAAGCGGATAAACCGCTGAGAATGCTGACGCTATCATAGTGCAGGCCATAGAATTTATAAGTCACTAGCATTTTCAGGAGAGCATGGACGGACGCTTTGGCAAACTGAATATCCTAACTTTCTAATATCTGACAAAGTTGAGTATAGGAAGGATTAATACCTCCTGCTTTGGTTCAATCTACTAAAAGATCCCATCTATTGGCAATCGCAGGCTCAAAGATTTCTAGGTGCCCATGCAGCGGTTAGCA
>Ga0206130_10006472_pt1 | contig 13400 bp, 15 predicted proteins | sample Helgoland_Spring_9_FD_148637 | JGI IMG/M metagenome (GOLD analysis project Ga0206130, IMG submission 148637) | Pelagic subsurface seawater microbial communities from Kabeltonne, Helgoland, North Sea - Helgoland_Spring_Bloom_20160512_1 | ecosystem: Environmental > Aquatic > Marine > Epipelagic ... | reverse complement strand
ATATAATTCAATATTTTGTTGAAATTATACATAATTGTATATTTTTAATACGCGACTCATGACAAAATGTACTACATCAACATTGACCGCATTACCGAATTGTTTGTATGCGATTTGATCGCTTTCGTGTAACTGAAAACTATCTGGAAAGGATTGAAGACGCGCACATTCACGGGGGGTAATATGTCGTCTCTCTTTGGCATAAATCGGTGTTTGGACAATCGCGACCAATGTGGGAAAATATTTGCTCTTTTTCACGCGAATACCTGATTGTCGCAATTGGATAAAATGATTGAAAATCGAATCATTTTCTTGTTTTGGTCCTGCTTGCCATTCCAACTTGGCATATATTTCACGTTTGGATAATTTGGTTTTGTATTTTTCGTACCATTTATCCCATGACGATTTGTATTTTTGATAAAGAGGTTTATTTTTGGTAATATAATCTTGTTTCCATTGCGGCAATTTGGCAAATTCTTCTACACTGTAGTTACTATTGAATTCATTACACAAAATAGTAGGACTCATTGATTGTCCAACTTCAAATTCTTTGACCATTTCATCCCAAATAGTCAAAATTTCTTCATGTTCAGCACTGATCTTATATTTCTTTGTTTTTTCCTTGTCTGTTTCGATAATTTTATTAACATCAATTTGACATTCGGGTGGGGTCATATCCAATTCTTTGGTTTCATCGTATAAATCATTACGAATACATACGAAAATAACCCTTTCTCGTTGTTGCGGAACGCCTAATTGGTGAGGACTTAATTCAAATGTTTCTACATGATACCCCGTATTTTGAATACATCCGATAATATGTTTGAATACTTCACCATTGTCGATTTTTTTAATATGCTTGACATTTTCTAGAAACATATAGGACGGTTTCTTTTCAGCAGCAATTTCCAAAATATTTTCGTATAATTGTCCACGTTTATCACCAAATCCACCTTTCTTGCCCGAATTGGAGAAACTTTGGCATGGAAATCCTCCTGTTAAAATATCAAAATCCGGTATTGATTTCGGATCCACCTTGGTAATATCACCATGTGGTTTTAATCCATAATTTTTCTCATAAGTATTTCTACAATGTTGATCAATATCACTCGCAAATACGCAATGTCCGCCCAATCTATTGAGTGCTTGATGAAATCCGCCAATACCACAAAACAAATCAATGAATTTAAATTTTGCGTTTTCTGGCATTGGTGGAACAATCGCAGGTGTTTCGGGTTCTGCAACAATGAAATTGGATAACAATTCGATTAATTGTGGTTTGTTTTTAGAAGAACATTTTTGAATATTGTGTTCCTTACACTTTTCCAACAACTCCTTTTTGGTAAATTTATTAATATCAGTCATGATTATATTGAATACATATGTAGTATTTATATGTATTCAATTTTGTTTTTACTAAACATTTGTTTATCGTTTAGTGCGACGATTTTTGGTTTTACGTTTTTTACGTCCGTATTTACAATGTTGTTTTTGAGAAAAACCACGGGGTCTTCTACAATTTATAGTACGTTTACGTTTTGTGCTCCATTTCTTACGACGAATTGTCCGTTTTTTCCCTCCATATACACTAGGGAATAATGTTGGATTATTTGTACCACTGGCAAGTGCGGATTGATTAGGATTTAGATCCGGATTTGTATAAGGTGGTAAGATTTTTTGTGTAGATTGAAAGTCTGCCATATATAAAGGAGTAAGATTATAATTGTCGGATATGGATAATTTGACCGCGTCCATTTATTTGTCGAATGGGACACCAACGTCTGAATTTGTGTAAATATGTACATTCAAACGCATACGTTTTATCCAAATCTACATATTTATTAATACGACTATCTTCGAAATCTTCTTCATCATCACTTTCTTCAAGTGCGTCTAAATTACAATTTTCTTTAATATTTCGAAATACAGAGTTCATCATTTTACTGGTTTTATAATTTTGAATATACGCAATACCACAATAAACACGGTCAGAACCTTTTCCAAACGCATATAAATGATAAATATCGTTTTGTAGATCTGCTTTGATTTCAAAGATTGTTTGTTCTTTGTATTGAGGTTTCGAATAATTAAAACGAGGAACTTGTGGCGGAATGAAGAGTAAACTAGGAGGAATTTCAGGATCTTGTTTCGAAAAATTCGGCAATATATTTTTTGACCAAGGAAAATTCACATAAGGAACAATGCGATTATTTGAGCGATGTTGTAAATGATGAATATTATAAGGAATAATGGTTTTGTAATGTTCAGGAATGGTATTGTTTTCCTCACACAAATTCCAAAATACGGGCATAATTATAGGAAACCTTTCATTTTTGTGAAACCACTGCTCATTGTTTTGTAGTAAATCCATTAAAAATCCATATTTTTCTTGAAATGGTTGTTTATGCGTAGGAATGCCTTGATAATACAACAATTCTTCAATAACAAAAAATTCGCGCACATTGGGAATTTCACACAAACACCCATATAAAAGTGTTCCGTATGCGAATTGCTGGGGAATATTTTCATGAATCATTTTAACGGAAGTAATCTTTTTATTTTTCCCAATTTCAAGCAATAAACAGACATCTTTGTTTTTAAAAAATGTATACCATAACATTACCTTTTTGCCATAAGGAATGGCAAAAGTAACGTCATATTGGTTGGAAACTTTCTTATGTGAAATAGTTTCATAGGAAAGTTCAAATGGAGGGAGTCGAGAAATAATATCATTGGTTTGTTGAAAAGTAAGCGATGTAAAGTTCATTGTGTATATAATGTATTGACCAATCTTTAAATCTATTTTAAATATATTTTAACCTGTTATTGGTTTACATCATATCTTCCGTGATCATAGAATTGAGTTCTTCGTTCATAGCAATTAAATCCGAATTCGTTAATTTTATAGATGTATCTTCCGGTTTTTGTTCTTGGACTATAGTTTGATGTTGATTATGAAAATCGTCCAGCAAATGTTGGTATTTTTTTATTTGATGACCAACAATATCTTTCGTTTTCTTCGTCGTATAACTATCGCGTAAATACTTAATTAATTGATCTACTAAATATATAATCAAAAAACATATAATTATGGTGAATAAATAGGACATTATATAAGAAAAACAGAATACTATTTTCTTATATAAACTTATTATTTAAAACTAACATGTTTGTTTCTTTTACGTTTTGTTTTGCGATTTTTCTTTCTACGTCTTTTTGTGCCACCTAGATTTTCATCCATTTGCGATTGATCCGGTGATATATCCATTCCCGAACTTGACCCGGGTGAATTGTCCATCGTTACAACATTAGGGTTGGATTGACCAAATTCCTCTTGACTGCCTGTTTCCATTGATGATTGGTCTTGCGATATATCCATTTCTGAACTTGACTCGGGGGATTGTTCCGTCGTTACAACATTAGGGTCGGATTGACTAAATTCTCCTGGACTGCCAGTTTCCATTGATTGGTCTTGAGATTCTGGTGATATATTCATTTCAGAACTTGACTCGGGTGATTGTTCCATTGTTACAACATTAGGATCGGGTTGACTAAATTCTCCTGGACTATCCATTTCCATATTATTTTCGCTTAATGAATTTTGCTGTATGGGACTTGGTGAAAATGATCCATCTTCACTATCTGATAATTGACCAGATTCCAATCTGTTTACCTCTTTTTTAAGTAATTCCTTAATTTCTTCTTGGAGTTGATTCACCTTTTCATGTAACAGTTTATTTTCGGCTAAAAGTTCGTCACATGGAACTTGAATATTTACAGAAGAAGATTCCATTAATGATTCATTGTCAGAATCATCTACTGAAGTTGAAGATTGGCTCATATAATCTTTGATTTCACCTGTAGTGTCACTTATTGATTGACCTACCGTTTTTCCAATACCTTGTAATAAACCATCGGGTTTTTTTTCATCAGGTGTTTCATCAGGTGTTTCATCAGATGTTTCATCAGGTGTTTTATCAGATGTTTCATCAGGTGTTTTATCAGATGTTTCATCAGGTGTTTTATCAGATGTTTCATCAGGTGTTTTATCAGATGTTTCATCAGGTGTTTCATCAGGTGTTTCATCAGGTGTAAGAGTTGACATCTGAGATTCATCATTTGTATCATTCTCAATATCTACAACATTTCCATCTCCGTCTACTTCAGGAGAACCGGGTATTTCACCACCTTTAAAAAAGGATCCAATAGCGCTCATAATTCCACCACCCTTTTGACCATGACCTTTGGGTGGTAATTTATATAACCTTTTCTGTGAAATATTTCGTCCTTTTTTTGGAGTATAAATAGATTTCTTTTTTTCTGGCATTATATAGTATTGTAACAAAATTATTATAACTATTATAGAAAAGATATATAAACACAACTCCTAAATAAAACAATAAGTATGGTGCTAATAGTGATTGTTGAAAAGTCTGGAGTATTAAAAGAACTAAATATCAAGCAATACGACAATGAATATTTATGTAAAAAAGCTGGTTTCAAAAGTTCAAAAGACTTCAAAGCACAAACATGTTGGAAACAAGAAAACATAGAAGTATATTTGTATGGAAAATCAGAAGGTCGTGCCGGACAAGAAAATAAGTATGACATGCCTCCGCCAGTTGATAATACCCTCTTTTTTGGTTCATGTCTATTAATTATGAAAGAAAAAAATAAGGAGGTCGACTTATCTGTCAAGACATGGAAAGAGATATATGAGAATTTATTTGGTGGATTTGAAGATATTGGAAACGAAGACAGTGAAGAGGAAAAGGACGAAGATGATGAAGATGCTGATTTACCTCAGACAAAAGAGGGTTACGCAAAGGACGGTTTTGTAGTAGCAGATGACGAAGATGCCGAAGATGAAGATGAAGATGCGGATGAAGATGCGGATGAAGATGATGATGTTGTTGATGATGTTGAAGATGATGATGTTGTTGATGATGTTGAAGATGATGATGAAGATGAAGATGAAGATGAAGATACAAATGATGAAGATGAACCTAGTCCTGTGAAACGTGTTCAACCGAAACGTCGAGCAAAAAAATCTGAGAACAATGTATTTATTTCGATTCAAAATGCGTTGGAAGATGAATTTTTAAATTGTGAAAGTGAATTAAGTGAAGAAGAATATGTGTAATATACAAAATTGATTTAAACAGTAAATATGTTTATTCATTATAAAATCAAGTTTATTATGAATAAAATAACAAATTCAACTGCGTTTCGCGAAAATATTCGCAAAAAGTTTCATCCAATTTTAAATTTGGAGGAAAATGATGCAATAAATTTGGAAAAGGGGGTATATAATTACGCAATTCAAGAAGGTACGAGAAAAAAAATAGTAAAGAAATGGGAAAACCCACAGTTTGTATCCTTGTATATGGATCGTCTTCGTTCTATTTATATGAATTTGAAAAACGAAGAATTGATGAATCAGGTTCAAAATGGCGAAATTGATCCGAAGAAGTTGGCGTTTATGACCCATCATGAATACAAACCCGAAAAATGGCAAAAAATGATTGAGAAAAAAATGATCCGCGATGCTTCCAAATACGAGGATAAAAATCAAGCGTCCACAAATATGTATACGTGTCGTAAATGCAAATCCAGTCGTTGTACGTATTATGAGATGCAGACGCGAAGTGCGGATGAACCATCAACGATATTTGTAACGTGTTTGGATTGTGGAAAACACTGGCGATGTTAAATGATTGAATATTTAAGGAGATGTCATCAATAATTTGAATATTGAATTTTTTCTATACAATATATATAGTATGAGTTGTTCAAAATGCAAAAATTGTTCTTCGGGAAAATGTTCTTGTAGTAAATCTTCCCAAGTATCCAAAAATGGCGATAAATGGCGTTACACGCTTTACACAACTTTTGTTTTTCTTTTGGTTGTAAATCCTCTAACCTACAAATTAACCAATCAATTATTTAGTAAACTTTTTGGAAAAATTGCTTCGTCCAATGGATGTCCTACTATGGGAGGAATTTTATTACATGCGATAGTATTCACTTTAGTACTTCGTTATATGATGGATTTTGATCTATAAATCGACGAAAAAAATAAAAACAACACAACTTAACTGTATTGTCTTGTTTACACCTTTGTACATTAAAAATACCGGTTTTAATGAAGCAATTTTTCAGTTTCCAAGTCGTATGGTGAAATTGATTTCATTTTTTACTTATCAAATAAAATTGATTTATAGATTTTTTATAAATCAATCTGTAAAAGTAAAATAATGGCTACTAACAGTTATAATTATCAAGAAATTACGTATATTTGCACGCAAACATGTGTGAATATGTTTAATTTCAGTTTCGAATTGATTGGATTGCTGCTTATGATGACTTCAACACTATTTATGGGTGCGTCATATTTGTTTATTCATCTATCTAATTATACAAAACGTATACGGATTAATTTAAATTATACAGAGTTGCAAGCACTGGTTCGCGACTCAGATATTATGTATTATACAGATAATATTCAAAATTATATTGATAACAATGATATCATGATTATGTTACACGATTATATTAATGATATGAAAAATGGAGGAATGTACAGCGATTATATTAATGATATGAAAAACAGAGGAATATATAGTGAAGATGAAGAGGAAGAAAATGTCCAAGAAGAGGAAGAGGAAGAGGAAGAGGAAGAGGAAGAGGAAGAGGAAGAGGAAGAGGAAGAGGAAGAGGAAGAGGAAGAGGAAGAGGAAGAGGAAGAGGAAGAGGAAGAGGAAGAGGAAGAGGATAGATTTGTTCTTTGTGAAGAATGTGTTTTACAAATTGATTGTAACAAGGATAATATTCACATTATCTATAAAGGCGAACAATATAACTCATCTGAAGAAATTGTTTTATGTACTACGTGTTTTCAAGACAATGAAGACGATTTAAGACAACAAGATTATAAATGCGATGAATGGGAGGAAGAGGAAGATGAAGATGAAGCAACTGAGGATGGTGATAGTGGTGATATCACTATCAATGGTGTCATTGGAGTAAACAGTATTTCCCCTTCAAAAACTGCTTCTGCTTCTGGGTCTATGATCAAAGATAGGAGAGATAGAGCGGAAGCGGAAGAGCGCGTGCGCGTGATGTTTCTAGAAGAAGATAGGAGAGAGGCGAGAGAGAGAGAATGAATAGGGGGGGATAAAGGGGATGGGAATGATCACTATTCTTCTCCATAGATTATATATAATTTATCTAATAAAATAATAATATATAAAATTGAATATTTTTTCTTGATAAATTAATTATATCAACATTAATAAATAATAATATGGAACAAGAACGACGATTTTACACCTTCCCTGACGACCAGGATAATCGTATATGATATTATATGATTATAATCTGCGAAGGAGGGATCTAAATGGAACCTGGGTTCCCTTTGTATAACGCAATAATATGGGGAACAATATGGGGGTCAGCCAACGTGCTTACATCGCCAATAGCGTCTTCTTCTCCTGCGGCAATCTTGCGCAAAATACGACGCATTATTTTTCCGGAACGCGTTTTGGGTAAATCCGTATAAAGAATGCGGTCGGGAGTAGCAAAAGGACCGATTGCATTGCGAACAGCGAGTTTTAAGGTTTTCGTTAAATCATTATTACTTTTGTATTGTGAGCCCAAAACGACAAAACAACATATACCTTCTCCTTTGACTTCATGTGGAAATCCAACTGCCGCCGCCTCGCTCACTTCTTCACAAGCGACTAAAGCGGATTCCACTTCGGCCGTTCCAATGCGATGACCGGATGGATTAATGACGTCATCAACGCGTCCAGTAATAAAATAATAACCGTCTTCATCGCGTTTGCATCCATCACCTGTGAAATAATAACCAGGATAGGGGTGCATATAAATAGAGAGGAACCGTTCGTGATCACCGTATATGGTTCGAGCCATGCTGGGCCAAGCACCTCTGATACATAAAACACCTTCTACATTGGGCCCATCTAATTCATTTCCAGAAACAGGGTCCAATATCGCGAAGTCGATTCCATAACAAGGAAGGGCACAAGACCCGGGTTTCATTTTCATAATATGGGGTAAATTTGTCGCTAAATGAGCACCGGTTTCCGTTTGCCAATACGTATCTACCAAAACACATTTTTCGCGACCGATGTGTTCATAATACCATTTCCACGCTTCCGGATTAATCGGTTCTCCTACGGAACCCAGAATACGTAGGGAAGACAAATCATATTCGTTGATGGGTTCCGTATCATACCGCATTAGAGCACGTATAGCTGTGGGAGCAGTATAAAACTGTGTGACTTTATGTTTTTGCACCAAGTCCCAGTAACGATATGGGTTCGGGTAGGTGGGCACACTTTCAAAGAGAACCGTGGTTGTGCCTAAACAGAGGGGTCCGTAGACGATGTAGGTGTGTCCGGTAATCCACCCACAATCGGCAACACAACATAATATATCATTTTCTTGGACATCGAAATTATTTTTTGTAGTTAAGGTCGCATTCACTAAGTATCCTCCCGTGCTATGAACAACACCCTTGGGTTTTCCAGTGCTTCCAGATGTATATAAAATGAACAATGGGTCTTCACTGTCCATCCATTCACAAGGACACGTTGATTCTGCGGATTCCAACGCAGTTTCCAGGGCTATATAAGAGGGGTCTTCCTGGACATTTCCCCATAAAAGTAGCAATGGTTTCTTATTCATGGCGTGTAATGCCTTTTGTGTAATGTCCAAGAGTGGTGTTATTTTACCTCCACGAATGCCTATATCGTGGACAATTAAGAACTGGCTATTGCAATCTTCTAATCGACTTTGCAATGCTTCTGCCGAAAATCCAGCAAAAACAATAGAATGGACTGCACCGATACGTGCGCACGCGAGCATAGTCATGGGTAATTCGGGGACCATAGGCATATAGATAGTCACTACATCGCCCTTTTTCACACCATTTGACATCAACACATTTGCTATTTTAGCTACTTTATCGCCCAATTCTTGGTAGGAAATGTGTTGTGATTCATGGGTTATTTCATCGCGCTCCCAAATGATGGCTGTTTTGTCTGGATTGGTTTGAATGTGTCTGTCTATGCAATTATAAGACACATTAAGTTTTCCGTCTAAAAACCACTGTGATGAACCGTCGTTGAATTCGCCAGAAGTTACTTTAGTGAAGGGTGCAAACCATTCGATTTGTTCTTTTGCAACCGTTCCCCAAAATGCTTCAGGGTGTTGAATGCTATTATCATATTTCGTGTGAAAGTCTTCCATTCTTATATATTTTTAACATATAATTCGCGTTAAAAATATAATGATTGTAGACACAGAGTAATAAAATTGATTCGAGATAGAAATGGTGAAACAAGAATACATCATATTCAATATTTACGATTACAACATGTGTGAAGACAAATTATTGCTCCCCCGTCGAACCAAACGAGCGAAGGCGCTGCGCACAAAACAACTTTACGGGAAATATACCCAAAAACACATTCGTATATTGGAAACGGTTTCCAATAATCAACAGCGGAATGTGCAGCGAACAAAACACGAATAAAAAGAACATGAGGAATAGTCAGAATTAAAACAGTATATCTCTAAGTTTGGGTCGAGTATTCTGTAAAAAATAATTGTTATAAAATTGAATATTTTTTCTTGATAAATTAATTATATCAACATTAATAAATAATAATATGGAACAAGAACGACGATTGTACACCTTCCCTGACGACCAAGATAATCGTATTCAAAAATTGTATTATGATGCAGACATCGAAACCAATTTCAATAAAACGAAATTGCGAAATCTTAAAAACAAATTTTGTAGATATGAGAATTATATAACAAAAAAACATATAAGAGTTATACAACCCAAATTATTAGAATTACAAAAAATACGAGACGATGTAGATAGACAAGATCAACGATTAACATTCTTCTACCGACATAATCCTACTCTTGAAAATATAGAAAAACGAAAAGCATTAATTCCAATATTTCGTAAAGCAGAGGAAGAATATGAAGATTTGAAAGCGATTGCGTGCGAGTATAAAGTTTCTATCGAGTCTATGTATACTATAATAAATGAAATCAAAAAACAAGTAAAGAATATTTACAAACATTATAGAAAATGTTCTCATTGTGAAAAAATGGATATGGTCGCCATATCCGGTTGTAAATCAAAACATAAATTATGTTCTGATTGTAGTGATGATATAACAGAGTGTCCTGTATGTGAAGAAGATTTGGGTTTACAACATTGTTATATTTGTTATGAATATAAAAAGGAAATAGTAGAAACAGGTTGCGAAAATAAACACCAAACCTGTAAAGAATGTTTGGATAAAATAATAAGAAAGAACAATGCTTTCGAGCAAGTCGTGTGTCCGTTTTGTCGTGGTTATTGTAGTTATGGTAGTAAAGAACCCGTAGATCCACATCCAGCTTCATATTATATCACGGAAACTGGAGAAGATATAAGAGACGTGTGGCAAGATAGGGCAGACGATATGAGGGAGAGGTAGGGATTGGTAGGGTAGGGGGTCGTTTATACCACCATATTTGTCATAAAATTGAATGTTTTTTTACGAATATCTCTATTATATCATACAATTAAACGTCTTATATTAGCAAAATGGAGTCATCACAAGCATTATTGAAATATAAAGCAAAACTACAATCAAAAAAACAATCAAAAAAACAATCAAAACTACAAACAACAATGCCAATTACGCATCTAACACAACGAGAAATTGAATGGTTAAAAAAATTATGTCCAACTTTTCATCGGAATATTAATACTGTAATGTATTTTAAAAAACGTTAATACGTAAAACACAAGAAAAAGAAGCATACCCAATCATTTTACGGAAAAAAATAAAACAAAACAACTTAAACTGTATTTTTGTTTTTATAACAATGAAACATATTTTGTTTCCTAATATGTTAGGGCAACTCAAACATGGTGTTGAACATAGTCCTGTTTTATTGAAAGAATTTATGAAATTAAAGAATACAACTACCGTAAATTGTAATGGTAGTTTAGAATCGAATTTACATCGTCTATATCAAAAAAATCAAAAAATATTTGGACAACGTACTAATATTGGCGGAGATCATTCCATGTCTTTAGCAACAGTGGCCTATACTTTGAACAAATATCCAGATTCAAAAGTTATTTGGTTTGATGCGCATCCGGATATAAATACAAGTTATAGTTCAGAGACACAAAATGTTCATGGAATGCCTTTAGGTTTTTTAACAGGATTGGACGAATATGAAGGGTTTTCTTTTATAAAAAACACATTGCCTTTTCAAAATTTGCTTTATGTTGGATTGCGCGACATTGACCATTATGAGCAAAATATATTGAATACATGTAATATTGAACAAATTACCAGCGAAGAAGTGAATAAGAATCCGACAAAAGTCATACAAACTATACAAGATTTTATTGACAATAAAACATTCCATTTATCTTTTGACGTTGATTGTATGGATCCGTCTATTATGTCGTCAACGGGAACACCTGTAGAAAATGGAATATTATTGAAACCCATGAAAAAGGTCTTGCGTAATATTATGAATAGCAATAAAATGGTCAATATGGATATTACCGAATTGAATTTAGAATTAGGGGACAATCGTAGTTCGTTACATAATTTTTTACATATATTTAAGTAAGTATAATATATGGATAATTCACATATTTTTATATACAGTTGTTCAAACTATACATATAAATTTCATATTAGTAATTTGAAATATTTAAAGGGAAGATTTGATATTATGATATAATGACAGAAAATAAAACTTGCATAGTATACTTGGCAAGTCCATTCAATAGTGTATTATCAACGGGAGATAAACGTATAGATATGTTACATGTATCATTGAAAAATGTAACACAAGTTTTACAATTACCTATAATTATTTTTCATGAAGATTTTACAGAACCTATAATAGAAAATTTAAAAAAAATATATAATGATATTACATTTGAACAAATTAATTTTGATAGACCTGATTTACCATTTATAAAACATAATCGTCCAAAAAATTATATGATGATGTGTAGATTTTTTTGTGGACAAATGCAAAAACACGAATCATTGCAAAAATATGATAGTTATATACGTTTTGATGATGATTCATTTTTTATAGAACCATTTATATCCCAATCAGAATTTATGAAAACATTAAATGGATCACAATATGTATTTCGTTCTATGTTTATTGAAAATAACAATATGCGTTCATTGTTTGATTTTACAAAAGATTTTTGTAAAAATAATAATATTATTCTTAGTTCAGAAGATATAAATAATTTAAAGAAAATGGGTTTTTTAAATATGGACGGTGATTATTCAGGATTAGCTCCTTATAATAATTTTCACTATAGTGAATTAGCACTATGGAAACATCCTGTTATAGAAAAATACATAGATGAAATAGAGGCAGTGAATGGTTGTCTTGTAAATAATTGGATGGACGCAAATATTCACGCAATGATTATTTTTGTACTTATGCCTCCTTTGAATTTAAAAGTATCAGAATTTATGAATTTTGGATATAGACATAATAGACATTTTTCTTTATTGAACGATGTGAAAATTCAATACCGTAATAATGAAGATTTCTTTCCTAAGGAATAAAATTACTATCATTTAATATTTTATTAATTCATATTAGTAAATTAAAAACATATTGATTCGGCGTAAATAATTTATTATGTAGTCATTGTACTAATATTCGTTCTTGTGAAATATGTTATATTTGTTTACACCATGATTTAAAATGCGCGTTGCTATAAATGTGATTTTTTATTTTCAAATAATATAAAGTCTACGCGATGATTACACCATGCAACGAATTTCACCATACGATTTGGAAAATACACACACATATTATATTGAAAGATTTTGCGAAGGTATAAGTACAAACAAATATCGGGGTACTATTAAGAGTTTAAATATTTGTTTATGGGATGGACATAATGTGCTTTCTATTGGAAATATGATTGAATACGTAAATGGACAAGAAACCAACTCAAGTGACAACGCTTCTCCTACCTTTCCGGGAAATGTATATTATGTACATGTAAATACCAACGCGTCAGAGGAATCATATTGGTTATTTTACAAGTGTACCGGTGAATCTTTAATGATAAAACAAGTACTTAGACAATCTTTGCGTTTGGATAAAGAAACTATTTGGGGACTCCATAAATACCATTGTTGATTTTGTTTGTTATTCAATGTTCCAACCATTCTTCATAAGTATCGTTTTAAATCTTCAATGGTATAAATGTGTTAATGATCGGCAATCTACAATTGCTCTACATCAATAAAATTGATTTTATAATATAAATATTGATATTGATATAAAGAAAAATA
>Ga0206130_10006469_pt1 | contig 13402 bp, 10 predicted proteins | sample Helgoland_Spring_9_FD_148637 | JGI IMG/M metagenome (GOLD analysis project Ga0206130, IMG submission 148637) | Pelagic subsurface seawater microbial communities from Kabeltonne, Helgoland, North Sea - Helgoland_Spring_Bloom_20160512_1 | ecosystem: Environmental > Aquatic > Marine > Epipelagic ... | reverse complement strand
CCCTCCAATACTATACTCTAACTGTGACGCACCATTTACCTCTATTGTGTCAATAGTGCCAGCCAAAATCATTTGTCGAGCAACTGTATTACTAGCAAAATCCACCTCAACCTCAAAATCACCCGCAAATGTTATAGGCGCTGCAATCTCATAATAAGCATTTGCAATCGGGTCTAGGTCTATGAATACTCGCGTAATAGATGTTAATTTACTAACAAGCCCATTAATAATACTGCTAACAAGTGATTTAACTAGGTTGTTAATCATGGCACACTCCAATTTTATTTTTTTGTGTTTTTATTTGTGTAGCAGTGATTTGTTCTAACGACATTATCATGCGCCTCGTTTATTAAAATGCCGAAAGAAACGGCTACCAACATTAACCCAATTATTACCACGATTAAACACCGTTTAAACCTCTTGTCAACTAGCGTTCAGTATACATTACTCTGGCGGTTCAATTTCAGAATTAACTTCAATTTCTTTCGGTTCTGAGTAGTAAGTTATCATCTCAAAACCGCCCGCACCAACCACTTTAATCTTTTGCTTGTCAACTGGATTGCCTTCAACCCACGCACCGCCCACTTCAATGTACGTCACCATTATATTTTCTCCAAAATGTCGTAAGCGTATCTGATGCTTCTAAGAGTGTTTCCAGATGGATGCGTTAATGAAAAAGACGTACAAAAAATAGATGGTAGGATATTAAACCCGTAGAAAATAGAACTTGACGCATATGACCGAGACACAGCAAAATAATTGGAGTTAACTGATTGACTGCTTGGCGTGTAATCAATCAAAATATCGTTGGTAAATAATGCAACCCCATTTACAGTAAATGTAAGCCCATTCTCAACTCCAGTATCGTATGTTATTAATTCATTTAATTTTATATACTGACCCGCGCCAGCGGTTACTGACAATAAAGTGCCAGTCGCCCCTGCGCCTATTAGCGCTGAAACATGCGCTACAGGTACTAATGGTGATCCACCACCCTCAACTAAACTATCTAAAGTTCCTGACATTTTAATATCCTCTCGTTAATTTTACCCTGCTGAAACAGACCAACTTGTTGCACTAATTTTTATTAATCTAATTATACCTGCGGCTTCAAGCGTTTGAACTCTATTGCTGGTTTTGTCAGGCAAAATAATAACATTTGGAGTTTGCACGTTTATAGTAGTTGTGCCAGATTCGGTATACTGTCTGTGTATATAAACTCTATCACCAATTTCAAAATCTGTTGTTATCAGGTTATAACTTGCGCTTGAGCCAGACCAGTTATCATGCTGTATATACGTGTTAACAGCCAATCTTCCAAATGTTTGAGTAGTGGCAGCTAAATATGTTTTTTGTATTGCTTCTATAGATGCGGTATTGGCCACTATATTACTAGTATTAGTCGCTATGCCACTGGTATTGGCCACTATATTACTAGTATTAGTCGCTATGCCACTGGTGTTAGTCGATATATTACTAGTGTTAGTCGATATATTGCTGGTATTGGTCGCTATATTGCTGGCGTTGTTGATTATATTGCTAGCGTTAGTGGCTATATTGTTAGCGTTTGCTGTTATATTTCCAGCGTTAGTTGCAATGTCATTGTCATTATTAACAATATTGGTTTCAGCTGTATCAATTCGCCCCTCGACTTCATCAATTGCATTTTGCACGTTAGTTGCTGATAAGCCGCTGGCTGCATTATTGTAACTGACAGTTGCAGCTTGCTGCACAGATGATATCAAATCCCACTGCGAATCATCTCCGTTGTAAATAATTTGCTCACCGACATTTACCGCAGTTAAAACTGGTGTTGCTCCGGCAGTTGAAACAGTAATAGTGCCGCCAACTGCAATAACGTATAAATCACCATTTTGTGGTGCCGCTGGCAAAGCTGAATTTCCAGCAGATACATCCAACTGACCTCTATACACTACCGAGCTTGGTAAATTGTTAATGAGTGCTACAATTTCATCAATGGCCGCCTGCGCAGTTACAGCTAACAGACCTGATGATGTATTGTTGTAGTCAACATATATTCCATTTGCAATGCTTTTCCATTGCGATCCATTATCTAAACTTGGTTGATTACCTGTATTGTTTGAAATTAATGACCTGAAGATAATTCCGTTTTCAATGGCGAATTCGTTCGGCGTGTAAATTACCTGGCTGTTCCAGGCTTCTGGCAATATTAATTGCGCCCAAAACTGGTTGTTGCCAGCATTTAAAATTGGATTATTTCCTTGGTTTTCAACAATTAAGCTTATATAGATATTACCGTTTGAGCCAAATACGATGTTTGATTGAGTGTAAACAATGTTGCTGTTCCAAATTTCAAATTCACCAGATGCGATTGACGAGTTTACAGGATCAACGTCAAAAATTTGATTGTCATTTGAGTCATTAAATACACACCTAGCGCTTGAGCTAAAAAATATATTTGGAACTTCACCGCGACTTCCCAATGTTATTGGGTTGGCGATTGGAATGCTTTCATTTATATCAGCGTAAATAATCAACAAGGTGTCAGTGCCTGACTCATAAAAAGTTAGCGTGCCACCAGCTGCAATATCTCCGTTTGATAAAGTATATTGTGGTATTGGATTAATAAATCTGGCCATTATCTTCTTTCCTCGTTGTCATCTAAATTTCCAGCAAGTGACGCTGATAAATTTGGCATTAATCGTTTAATTGCCACACCTCTCTGCTCATTATACCCATTGATTGCTCTTTCAGCTTGATTTCTTGCAGCACCTCTTTCTGAAATGCCTTTAAAGCCCTCAACAACAAGACCGAGGCCTGGAATTTTTTGGCTTAAACCAGTAATGCCAAGTTTATTTAAGCTGTCCAGGATGACATTTGCAGAACCCTGTGGCTTAGCACCATGCGGCAATTGCATGGCCTCAGCAATTTTTCTCATTCTCATGACACGTTTATATTCATTTGTACTTTCGCCAAAAATGGCCTTTAACTTCCTTGACCCCATTTGATCAAATCGTCTAATAAACGTATTTGGGTTAAATATTATTTCATTTCCAACTTTATTGGATAACGTCCCAAAACCTGAGTCAAGCAAATCAGTTACTGCTGCAGCTTGTAAATCTTTTAGTGCTAAATTGGCGTTTTCTGCACCTCGCCCTTTGGTTCTCTTTAATGTTGATGTTAAGCGCTCAATTAATTCGGGAGGCTTATTGGCACCTACGACCTCTTTAAAAACATTACTTGCTTCAACAACAGGAGTGAATCCATCACGTCTTAGCTTTATAAGCCGCCCAGCAATAGCTTCTTCACTAAATTCTGTTTTGAGCTGCCTGACTCTGTCTCTGGCTTGCTTTAATGGCTGTATGATATTCAATCGTTCTGGATTTATTTCGGCAATTTTTTCAGCTAACAATGATACTTCATTATCCAGCTCACCAACAAAATCACCTAGATAAACACTGGCACCGCCTGTTTGATCACCTCTGACAATTCTATTTAAGCCCTGCCGCAACTCTTCAAAATTACTTACATCTAATGGAATTATATCAGTACCCTCTCTGCCTAAGCGCTCAAGTGCATCTGCATTATCAAGAATTCCAAATTCTGTTAACAGCATTTCAGCTTCATCAATTGCACCGCTGCTCTCGCCTCGTTTTAAGCGCCTGGTAAGCACAGGTGACGCTATTGTGCTGCCAAGCGTATCTGAAAGTATCGGTATTCCTCCTACATCCTCAGCAGCCCTTGAGGCCTGCTGATAAAACGCATTTTTTTCTCGTTTTAAAATTGACCTTTCGTTTGCTAAAGAATCTTTAATGCTTTTCCCAAGATTTTCAGCGCTTGCATTGTTAGGCAGTACACTTTCTATTCTTTCTTTAATTGCTTGACTTTGCATTAATCTAAAATCGCGCATGTCAGCTGCAACAGCATCTGTTGAACTTTGAAGCAATCTTGCTTCTGTGGCCTGGTCTGAAAATCCTTTTGATGTTGCTCCGGTTATATCTCCCCTGCTCGCTGGGATGCCCTCCGACTCAAACAGTGCTTTTCTTGCTGCAACTTTTGTGTCTTTTATGTTTTCAACACCAGCAATATCTAAAATGTCATCAGCAGTTATATTGTTGTTTGCTAATTCTTGTGCAAACTCTGGCGTAGGTTGTCCTGTGTTTGGATCAATAGCCTGCTTTGTACTAAAACCAAGTCTATTTGCAAGTTTTCGCATACCTCGCTCAATAATTGGTGACAAATAAAGCCCAAGAGATGCACCCCCAGCACCAAGCGCTGCACCTTGAGCAACATTGTCATCCTGGCCTCTAGCTATAATCGCGCCCTCTGTGGCTCCAAGCAAAGCAGTGCCGCCATACTGTGCCGATTTTGTGGTAGCACCAGCAGCTGCACCAAACGGCAATAATAACGCAGGTGCAACTTCACCTGCTATTTCTCCTGCTCCCGTTGATATTGGATTACGCTCTTTAAGCTGACTCACTGCCTTTTTTACTAAGTCATCTTCACTGTCAAAAAGATTGCTTTCTGCACCAATTAAATCACCAAATAAATTAGCAGCGCCCCTGGCAAAATTTGTCATGCCTCGGCCTGCTCCTATAGCAAATGACTCTGCAGCACCAACTCCAGAGCTTGGGTCAAATGGTTTATTATCACTAAGAATAATTCCAAAATCTTCTGCTGTAGCTTGTCCTGACGCAATTGCTGCCTGTACTATTTCCTCTTTTGTAGCATCGTCAGGCACATTAATCATTATTTTGCCATTTGGAAGCCTAATACTGCTCATTATCTTTTTGCCCCGTAATTTGCAAAATCAATTACATCATCATCTACATCTTTTGGAGTTGCTGTAACTGTTCCATCTCCAACCAGATTGGCTGAATTAGCTGGATTATCATTTGGGTTCAATCCATTTTTTTTCATGCCTTCGATCATTAGGTATGATCTATCCAGTGCAATTTTTATTTCTGCTGCAGTAAAGTCATCGCCAGCATCTTTTGCTGCTCTTATACCTCGCTTTGCTGCTCGCTCGGATTTATTATAAGCTGACTGTAAAAGCCTAATGTTTGTTTCAGCACTTTTACCGAAACCAGCTTCAATTTTTTGCAGCTCTTGCATTTCACCTGCAGTAAACGCTGCACCAAATGTTGATTTTAACTGACCTAAAACATTCAAACCTAGATTGAATGCTAGCTCACCCTCGTCGGCTGCATCAATACCAAAAAACCTTTTAGCTCCAAGTATCGCGTCCTGTACTCCACCAGTTTTGATCGACTTTAATAACTCCATAGATCTTGCCATTACAGCCAATCCATCAGCAGCAGCAACTCCGTTGGATGCAAAACCCGCTATTCTTAATGCACGTTCCTTATCTGAGACTTTTCGTTCAGCTGTTTCAATTTCAAGTCTAGCCGCTTCTTTAGGACTTAAACGACTCAACCCGGCTTTGTTTGCAAACCTTCCCGCGCCTTCTGGATCAATTTTCTGTAAAGCTTCAAAATATTCATAATCTTGAATGTTTGCAGTTCCTTTATTTTTATTCATTCCATCCATCGAATAATCAACACCGGTTTCAGCCCTGACAAGTAAATCAACACCCTCAACAAATTTTTCTGGTTGAGTTTGAAAAAGCTGAAAAGCTCTCAAAGCATCATCTGGCCTTTTATCTTCTTTCGCCAACCTTGCAACTCGCTTTCCTAAAATACGTAATGCCTCTTCAGGCTCTCCTAAATAATATGCGTCTCTTGCTTTTATCATTTCAGTAGTGTACTGCTTTTGGCGTTTCTCCCCCATTTTTTCATAGCGTATCATGGCGGCTTCAGCTAAGTCTTTTCTTTGCGCAAGTAAAGCTGGGAACTCTGAACTTGACTCAAGCTCAAAATCAGGATCCTGCATTAACCCAGTTAACTTTTCATAAACGCCTTCCATCTCCTTGTCACTATTGTATTTTGCTATATCCTGACCAATCTTCAATCCACGCTGTGCAATAGCATTAAAATCAGGTTGCTGAGTTGCTAAATTCCAATTAATCGACATTATAAATACCTTCTAGTTGTTAATTTTTTCTATGTAGTTGGTGGTGGTTGCGAGCCTTTATACGTAGTGTAAGCACCAAGACCGTCACCTATTATATTGTTAACATTTGCACCCATTGCTAATGCGGCATTTGCTCTGGCATTGCCAGCACTTGCAAATGCTGAGTTAGAACCGGCAGCCTGATTTGCATATGTAGCTTGTAGTAATTCGGCCTGCCTAATTAAATCATTAGCTGAGCCTGCGCCTGCTCCTGCAAGAATATTGCCTATATTATTACCATAATTATCAATTTGTCCAGCCAGGCCTGTGCCTTGCTGATCTACATAACCTGCCTGCGATCTTGATTGATTAGCTAGATTATTTGCCAAATCACTGCCTGCTTGCATTTGATACCCTGCCAACCTTCCACCCAAGCTAGACGCTAAATTAGCAGCGTTATTTCCTGTACTCATAGCCATATTAGCTGACTGAGATCCCAAACTTCCGAGTTGACTTTGAGTGCTTTGAGCAAGTGAAGCGGTATTTGATCCTAAACTGCTTGACAAATTAGATAAAGCCTGTCCCGCCTGTGATGCTATTCCTGCGCCTTGCCCAAACAATCCAGATTGCGATCTAGCCATATCACCTGAAAGTCCAGCGCTTGCTTGACCTAGCTGACCTGCAAGATTAGCCCCCTGACCAAACATTGACGACTCAGCTCTTGCCATATCACCTGAAAGCCCCGCGCTTGCCTGACCCAACTGACCTGCAAGATTAGCCCCCTGACCCATAAGCGCACTTTGCGCCCTAGCCGTATCTGCTGCAATGTTAGCCGATGCCTGGCCTCCCTGCGCTGATATCCCAGCTCCCTGACCAGCAAGTTGAGCCTGAACCCTCCCCACATCAGTCATAGCATTAGCTCCAGCAGAACCGAGGCTTCCAGCTAATGATGATCCAGCTTGACCTAACTGACCTTGGATTCCAGCCTGAGCGTTTGACAACCCAGCTAAATCACCGCCCTGGTCACTAAGCAAGCCTGCGCCAGCCTGAGTTAAGCCAGCTTGCTGTCCTGCAACATTCTGCATTAAACTAGAAAGATCTTGACCGCCCTGCTGAGACAACCCAGCCCCAGCTTGTGAAAGACCCGCTTGCCTTGAGGCGATGTCTGATGTTATACCAGCACTAGATTGACCAAGTTGACCCAATAATTGACCGCCTTGAGCACCTATTTGCGCCTGCTGACCAGATAGTTGACCAAGTAAATTCGCACCTTGACCGCCAACTTGAGCCGCTATACCAGCACCTTGCCCCAATTGATTAGCTATATTTTGAGCTGCTTGAGCTGATAAATTAGCGTTAGCTTGCCCAAGCTGACCAGTAAGTGAAGCGCCCTGACCAGCAATTTGCGCTTGCTGACCAGCAGCTGTTTGCATTAAGTTTGCAGCATTTTGACCTGCCTGCATTTGCTGACCTGCGCCAGCTTGAGACAACCCAGCACTTTGAGCGGCTGCCTGTTGAGCTAAAGAAGCACCTTGACCTGCAAGACCAACCTGCTGCTGCGCTGCCGCTTGCTGCGCTGCCGCTTGCTGCCCAGCAATATTTTGCGCTAATGATGCGCCTTGGCCAGCCAAAGAAACCTGCTGCCCCGCTGCATTTTGAGCAGCTTGCGAGCCTTGACCCGAAAGAGCTTGAGCCAATGACGCACCCTGACCAGCTAAGCCTGCTTGCTGACCTGCCGCCTGTTGTGCCGCTCCAGCTTGAGCTTGTGATAAATTAGCTTGCTGCCCAGCCATTTGCCCAATTAATCCTGACGCTGCTTGACCCTGCTGCCCTGACATAGATGCCAGTTGACCTGCAGCTTGCTGACCTCTTCCTGCTATTGATCCAAGCCTGTCAAATGCTGTTCCAAATTGCTGTGAAGCTAAACCTTGCCCGAAACGTTGCAAGTCACGCATCACCTCACCGCCTTGCAAGCCTCCTGTTGCTGCAGCGTTGGCTCTTACAGACCTAAGACCCTGCTCACGCATAAAGTCAAATTCTGGTGAGTTCATCACTGCACTCATTGCAGATTGTTGAGCATCTGCACCCATGGCTCCAGATAATGCCGCTTGCTGTTGATTAGCCTGCTGTCCGCCTTGAGCAAATCCAGATAAGTCATTTCTGCCCTGACCAAATCCTTGATTTAAAGTATCAAGAGCCTGCTGCTGACCTTGACTTATTGCGCTTGATCCACCAGCCAAAGCATTTTGCGCACTAGATAACCCCTGGTTAATTGCATTTGCACCCTGCCCTAACGCTTGATTTCCCGCTACAGAACCTTGTTGTATTGCTGCTTGCGCTCCAGTTAATCCTTGCTGAGCAGCTTGACCACCTTGAGTTAATGCCTGCTGCCCAGCTTGACCACCTTCAGTTAATGCTTGTTGCGCCCCAGATAGACCAAGCTGAGATGCTAGATTCCCCTGGTTAAGTGATTGCGCACCTTGTTGTTGGCCTTGCTGTATGTAGCCTTGCCCTTGATTTAACTGTGATTGAGCACCAGACAAAGCATTAAAAATTGAATTTGTCCCAGATTGAGCTGCTTGGTTTACTCCAACACCTGCTTGATTTAATTGATTTAATGCGTTTTGTTGAGCTTCCTGAAGTTGAACTCCACCCTGCTCTGCTCCAGTCTGAATTGCGCCAACACCCTGACCAAGAAAATCTTGAGCTGTTTGATTCGCTTGATTTAACTGGTTAAGACCTTGATTTTGAGCGCCAGCAAGCAAATTTTGAGCATCGCCAAATTGACCAAGCCCAGCTTGACCAGCAGACTGCAGCTGACCAAGAGCTTGTTGTTGTCCCGCTGATAAATTTTCAGAGCCTTGGTCAATCATATTCATAGCCTGCTGTTGAGCGGATGTTAACGCTCCAGCACCAGATTGCCCAGCATCACCAAGCATTCCAACACCTTGCTGTAGCTGATTGAGTCCAGCCTGAGTGGATTGGATTACGCTATTACTTCCCTGATTTAAAGCTTGGGCTGCATTTTCTCCAGCCTGATTTAAAATACTTTGACCTTGTGTTCCAGCTTCATTTAATTGATTAAGCGCAGATTGACCCTGCGTGCTCATTAAATATTGCCCTTCATTAACTTGTCCTAGCGCTTGATTTGTTCCTTGAGATATTTGATTTAAACCAAATCCGCCAGCGTTAGAAAGTTGTTGATTACCCTGATTAAGAAGCCCAGCGCCTTGAGTCATCGCATTATTCAAAGACGCTTGACCGGCTTGAGTTCCGGCTTGAAGTGAATTAACACCCTGATTAAGCAACCCAGCCCCTTGGTTCATTGCGTTATTTAAAGATGCCTGACCCTGAGCGCCCGCATTTGCTAAAGTTCCAACACCCTGCCCAATTAATTGGTTTGCTCCAGCTGTCCCTTGAGATATTGCGTTAGAACCCTGAGTGAAAGCGCTGTTTAATGCGTCCGTCCCAATTTGCTGCTGGTTTGTTATTTGCTCATATGTTTTGCCGATCATTTCATTAGCACTGTTTTGACCAGACGCTAACCCACCCATAGCCTGATCGTAAGTGCCTGATAATGTACCCATAGCACCGCCAAGACCATAAGCTGGAGATTGCTGCGCTTGACTAGGATCCATTGTGTAATCATTGACTGGAATTTGAGTTTGAGTTGTTGGCAAATCAGCATAATTTGGAGATTGCTGGAATTGCGCAGGTGGGGCGACACCCACTCGCGGTAAATTAGCATAGCTTGGAGATTGCTGCCCAATTTGTGGTCTGTTTAAATTTGCGTTGTTTTGGTAGCCTTGCGAAGCATTTGGCTGACGCACCTGTTGGTTTGATCTAGGTTGCCCATAAGGTGCTCGTATTGGTTCTGGTCGTAAAGCCATGATTTAATTCTCCAGTATTTATTTATAATGTAGCGATAATTTATTTTGAATTAAATCTGCTCATAAAAGTATCTTTTGTTGTTGGGTTGTACGGCAGCGTGCTTGGTTGTAAAGATCCGTAATTTCCTCTGTAACCCTGCATTGAACTACCGCCAAAACCAATACCCATATCTCCACCTGCGCCACCACCCATAGGATTAAATCCACCACCCATGGCATTATTCCCGCTAGATACTATTTTTTGGTAATTTGCAGGTTGGCTAGGATTTAAGATATCATTTAAAATAGGTGGTGGAGCATTATTGTTCTGCGCTATATTGTGTATTTCATTATCATTTATATCGTTGAAGTTGCCTGGCGTAACAGCAGGTTGTTGCTGAGCTGTAGAGTTTTTATCAAAAAGTGTAGGTTGGCCAGCTAAAAGATCTTGAACTTGTGATTGATAATTAATTTGCTGCGGTTTCATGAAATCATAATTAACATTTCCACCCATAATTGCGTTCTGAATTTGCGGCATTGAACCAGCAATAATATTTTGAGCGCCAACATTTCCTTGTTGAAACATATCCATGGTGGTTGGCAATGTTTTGTTTAAAAAATTCATTTGCTGCTGGAAACCTTCATTTCTAGCATCAGTCGCCTGGGGTAAAAATTTATTTATATCATCTCTTGAACGATCAGCCATTTCTTTTGAAAAAGCAATTTGCTCGTCACTAGCCTTACCTGCCGCTTTAGATGCTTTATTTGATGAATAAGCACTTACCGCACCGCCAATTACTGCGCTGCCAATTACTGCTGCTGCAATCATGGTCATAAATCACTCCTTACGTCTAAATGCGTTAAAACATCACGATAATTTACCGTTAACTCTTCGTTTGCACTGATTTTTTTTATTGCGATCAGGTTCATGTTGTCACCATCGAAAACAATTCTGCAGTTTGGTCGCATTGCATGATTTGTGAACCGACCTGCCTGCGTTCGTTTATCTTTTAATCTTGCAGGTATTATAAATTCATCAGCAAGTAATGAATCTTTTGAAAAAATGCCGTCACCTTGAATTGCGCTTGGTTTTGTATAAACACCGAATGTATGTAAATCTAAATCAACAATATCATCTGTATTTTCTGAGATTTTACGCATTTCTTTTTCTGTCAAACCAACTTCAGAAACAAATTGTTTATAATCTAACCTGTTGATATTTTCGTTAAAAACGTCCAAATCTTCAAAGTTATCCACAGTTAATGAGTTTGATATTTCATCGCACGTCAAACCGCCAGTGTCCCCAACAGAATTAAATGTTAGCCAGTTAGTTTCTTCTATTGTGTAAAACGCTCTTTTTTTGCCTGAAAATGCAGGGATGATATTAAAGCCTTTTAAAACTTTACTTGTGCCATCGTCAGTAGTTACAACAACAGTTCCACTTGCCATAATTTCAATGTGATCAAACAAGTGAATCTTACCGGTAATTAAGGTGCCAGCTGGCATGATCACAGACCTGCAATAGACACCTGCGTGATTTAACTCACGTAATGGAACATCAACCTGGGCATGTTGTTTTAGCTCACCCTCAAGCGCCATGAAAGCCTTTCGTCTTACATTGATATCTGCCACACTAATAGCGTTTAAAGTTTCGATTTCTTTCAGTTGATTGCTCATGCTAATTGCCACCCTTTTGTTGTGTTTCTTTCTGTACCATCATCAACACTGTCAGTCATTTTTACATAATGTATTGCGCCAGTGCCTGCGGAAAGATTATAGTAAGTTGCGCCACTTCTTGCGTCAACTACACCCTCTGGCGAGCCTGTTCCTGTGATCGGTATTCTTGCAAACAAGTCATTAAATGTAAGCCTGCCCTCCTGCGTCAGGACACCTTTATCATCAACAATTGACCTGGTGTTTGTTAATTGATTAACTTTACCCACTTCGTGACCCAACTTTGTAGTTTAATTCAAGCGCAAACATTCGACGCTTTACAGGATCACTAACAGTCACTTTAAATATACAAAACCTGCTAACCCTGCCGTTTTTATACCAAACTTGTCGAATTTTTCTGTTGCCAATTTCACCCAGGAACCTGGTTCTTGGGTCTTCAAAGACCGCACCGTCACGACTAATCTCCAGTCGTATTTGTGGGTTTGGCTTATCTGTGTTACCAACACCTGACTCGCACACCATCTCAATGCTAGGCAAACTAAAACTATTACCCAAGTCATACAATGGTGACGTTGTGAAAAAGCTTCTTAATGGCTCATCATATTCTTTATATACGTCAACATCTATAATGCCAATCCTGCCGTCCTCAGAGTCGCCAACTAACAGCTCATTATAAGCGCTAATAACAGAATTTATTCTGCATCGCTTTGTAAACCTTACCCCTCTTTGATCGCGTATGTCACTTAATCGTTCATGCCATTTTCCACTAGCCAAATCATAAACAAATGTTGAGTCACCAAACGTAAAACCTACAAAATCATGACCTCTGTGTGAATAAGCCCAACTAAAAGAATTTGTGATTTCTTTTGCGCTGGCTTCATTTAATTTATTGTCAATTGCTGTTGTGCTTACTTTTTGTGGTTCGCCACCATTAAATATCCAAACTGCCGGCTGCTCATTTTCACCACTGCCAATCCATAATACTGCGTTACCTATATTTCTAACTGAAAATGGAGCTGAGCAACCCTGTGACAGCACAAAACCATTAACCCTTTGAAATGGCACACCAGCACCGCCAATGTTGCTGTAAGTCTCTGTGGTTACAGCTCCAAGCAGGTAAAGTTGATTTTTAAAAATGAATGGTGCAACAATGCCATCAGGGTCAGACTCAGCACTGACAAAATCCAATGAGTTCCAGTCAAGACCGTCAAATGGCGCACTTATAATGGCCTTGGCCTGGTCAGTTGTGACAACAAAATATGAATCAACAAACACCACGCTTTGTGGTTTACCGTTGGCGCTAAAACCGTTATCAGTAATTGATTGGAATTGTGGAGTTGCTGCAGGTTGATAAATATAACCTAAGCCATCACTGTCAATAATCATCATCTGGATGCCATTGTCAGCAATTGAGCAAAATCCAGAGCCGTTAATTTTTCCAATTTGAGTTGGAATATAAGAATAGCTTTTGTCAAAATTTACAATTTGCTCCAGTTTGTATAAATTACCTCCATTAATAAAATATGCAATATCTTGAAATACCCATGAGCCGCGATTTCTGTTTTCTGATAAACGGCTAATATTTGCAGCTTCAACAAGTCCTGAAACATTAAAAATGCTACTGGATTTTAAAGCTGGAGCTTGCGGAAAGTTTGGGTATAGGTTGACGCACCGCTGATTAGCGAATGGCAATGAATCTGACGCATAGAAACCTGTCGCAATATCAACAGTCATATTGGCCATTTATTTGATCCTATAAACTATATTTTCAATCGTAACATTATTAGAATTATCATTATTTTCAACCCAAATTTCAACGTAATCATTTGTATTTAATGGTAAATCCCAAATCAAAGACACGTTTG
>Ga0206130_10006461_pt1 | contig 13412 bp, 21 predicted proteins | sample Helgoland_Spring_9_FD_148637 | JGI IMG/M metagenome (GOLD analysis project Ga0206130, IMG submission 148637) | Pelagic subsurface seawater microbial communities from Kabeltonne, Helgoland, North Sea - Helgoland_Spring_Bloom_20160512_1 | ecosystem: Environmental > Aquatic > Marine > Epipelagic ... | reverse complement strand
GAAGTTGGAGATGTGGAAAAGTTGGCTAATAAGCACGGAGCTGATGGAGCCAATTTCTATGGCTTGGATGCTCTTGGGGAATATGTTACGGAATTCGATAAGTTCGAAGACAGAGAAGTGAAAAGAGCCCGCAATCCAGCAGATGTCGCCAAAGAGTTTCATAGCAGATATCAATCTGTTGCGGACACGTATGAACCTAAAGGTTTGTCCGAATCATCCAACCTTAAAGGTAAAAAGAAATGAACATCACAAACGAGCAATTGCGAAACATCATAGCAGAAGAAATGGAGTCTGTCCTGAGTGAGTTTGAAGAAAAAGAGATAACCGACCCGTGCGTTTGGAAAGACCAACCATCGCATAGACCACCAGGAATAAGCCAACCGAAGGCCGCAGAACTGTGTGCTGCTCAATCGCAAGTTGCAGAGGCTGCCAAGAAGAAGCCATGCAAACCTTCTAAGGGCAAGCGGTTCGCTAAGCGTGTAAACGGCAAGTGCCGTTCTTACGGACAGAAAGGTCAAGCAAAAAGTGGTGGTGATCGTATTCGACCGGGAACAAAGAAAGGCGATGCTTATTGTGCTCGTTCCGCCAAGATTAAAAAGTGCAAGAACCCGCCTTGCGCGAACGCTCTTTCGCGAAAGAAGTGGAAGTGTCGCGGCTCAAAGAGCATGAAGTGACAGCAGCGGATTTAATATTCAAAGCAATTTTCTGGAAGGCAATGTTCTTTGGGATCATCATCCCATCCGCTGCCTTCAGTTGTTATTGGTACTTGCTTTATAGACAACAACAAGCATTTATAAAAAAGTTAGAAGAAATACTTGACAAGTGATCCTCAATAGGTTATATTATAGTATAACAAATATGGAGGACAAATGAAAAACATTCATTTAATAACACAACGAGTAGTTGAGAAAAACGAGCATAAGTTCCCAAAACAATTGAGACTACCTATTGCTAACTTTTTAAAATATTCAATGACAGGCTATGCACATGTGCATGACTGTATGGACGAACTTTTAAGTTTTATGACCTTTTTAGCCAATCCCATTACTGCACCACTGTTGACATCTGATTTTCGAACAGACTCATTCTTTAAAGATAAATTCCCAACGGCCTATTCGAACCCTGTTTTTGCGCACTTTTCTGAAACAATGTATAATATGAAGCAGAAGAATTATGGAGCAGGCGAGGCGCTCATTGCTATGTTTTTCGACAACATTCATCAAGCAGGAAAAATCGGAGATTTCACTCTTAATGGTTCACATATTGAGGTTAAGTCTGTAGTATCCGCCGCATCTTGCAAGGCACACGAGAACTCTAGCTTCAGACCGTCTAATGCCGCATTTGCAAAATTGTATGGAGATAAACAAAGAGGATTAGACCAGTTCTGGAATGGAAGCCTAAACACATTCAAGGCTTATTGTAAAATATTGTACCCACAATTTTCTGAAGACATAGTAGAGCGAGTCTACGCCCTACAAGATGATAAAGAATGTAGGCAAGAACTTGGCATTCATGTTTTAAGAGAGTATAAAAACATTGACAAGTTTGACAATCTAGTGGTTATAAAGCCAACAACATCTGGGGATATTTCTCTACTAAATGTAGTAGATTTTACAAATGACAACTTCATTAAAAACAACATTGGTTTCACACCAGTGCTTCATCGTGGCAAAGGGACACAGGCTCTAGGCGACGGTTACGTTGATATCAAATTAAAATAAAGGAGGATATATGACAACGAACGACACAAAGACTACAACCAAGGGTATTAGATACTTAGGTTCAAAAAATAAAATTATTCCAACGCTGCTTAGAGTCATTGGCGACTTGAAGGTGGAAGACATGTCTTTAATTGATGTGTTTACAGGTACAACAAGGGTGGCTCAAGCCTTCAAGGCGAACGGTTGGAGCGTAACTACTTCTGACTTGGCGTGGGCCTCAGAGGCTTACTCTTCAAACTTTATAGAACTATCTGACAACTCTCATCTTCAAAAGTACATCGATGAAATGAACAAACTAACAGGAACGACTGGTTGGTTGACTGAAAACTATTGTGATGTAACAACCGCGTCTGGTGGGCTTGTCCGGGTTTGGAAGCCAAAAAATGGTAAAAAAGCCGATGCCATGCGTGATTACATTGAGACCTTAGATATATCAAGAAAGGATAAGATGTGCCTCATTGCATCACTAATTTTTTCACTTGATAAGATTGACAACACCGTTGGTCTGCAACAAGCATATTTGAAACACTGGGCTTCCAAGAGAGTGGATACAGATTTAAAAGTCTCATTGATACCATCAGTGGAAGGCCCAGTAGGAAACCATCTGGTTGGAAGCGCGTTGGACATAAAATATGACCCTGCATCGGTAGCATATTTAGACCCACCATATACTGCTGCGGATTACTCAACATATTATCACATATGGGATAGCATCACAGCGTGGGATAAGCCCAAAGTCTCTCTAAAGACAAACCGTAGAGTCGATAGGGTTAAGTCTGGCGACGAACGAGATGAGAAGATGAAGTCTCCATGGTATTCCAAAAAGTCAGCACTTAAAGCAACCAAGCAACTCATTGATAGGTTACCAGTTAAGTATTGTGTTTTTTCTTACTCCGATGAAGGAATCATCAAGAAGGCAGATATGGAAGCATTGTGTAGCCAATATAAGTCTGTAGAGTGGCACGAAAAAGAACATGATCGCCACGTAATGTCTCGCATTGGTGCCGGTGGTGATGATGCCGAGAATGCCAAAAAGAAGAAGTTGTCTGAATGGATTATTGTTATTGAGAAAGAACAAGAATAATAAAAAAGTTTCTCCATGCCCTTGACAAAATGTCTTGGGCGTGTTACATTATAAATATAACAATCATGGAGGACGCATGACAAACAACTACAACTTAGGCTATGCCTGCATCAACACCGAACTTTCATCTCGCAAAGTAAAGGTGTCAACAAATCGCACAATGCGGAAGAAAACATTCCAAGAGAAAGGTCTCGACTATGTATCGGAGATCATCCTACAGAACGTCACAGACCTGCTTACCATCCTTCAATGGAACGCTAAGCACGACATTCACTTCTTCCGCATGTCTTCAGAAATTTTCCCATGGGCTTCCGAGTATGAGATGGAAGACCTCAAAGACTTCGACGCTATCGAAGAAGCCCTCTATGAAGCCGGCCTGTTTGCTAACGAGCACGACATTCGTCTCACATGCCATCCCGGCCCCTTCAACAAACTTTGTTCTCCAAATGAGCAGGTTGTGCGAAACACTATCAAAGACCTCGAGGTCAATGGTAAGATGATGGACCTTTTGTGTCAACCTCGCTCTACTTGGGCAAAGATCAACATTCATGTCGGTGCGGCTTACAACGACAAGCCCAAAGCCATGGCGGATTTCTGCAAGAACTTCGCACGCTTATCTGATGCTGTGAAGTCCCGCTTGACTGTGGAGAACGACGATAAGGAAAGTCTCTACTCAACGAAGGAACTCTACGACGGCATCTTCAGCGTTATCGGTATTCCAATTGTGCATGACTATCATCATCACACAATGTGTACTGGTGGCTTGTCGCAACAAGAAGCGGTCGAACTCGCACTCAAGACATGGGGCGACGTTGTCCCTGTCGTCCACTACAGCCAGTCACGAGCGGTAGAGCATGATAACCCTAAGATCCGTCCACAAGCGCACAGCGACTCTTATTGGACACCTATCGACACATTCGGTCACCGCATGGACATCATGCTCGAGTGTAAGCACAAAGAAGTTGGTCTATTCAAGATGCGTGAGCTAATGGCTGGCTCATCTTGTATGGCTGCAAAATAAGGAGGATAAATGAAAGAATGCTATGTTTGTGGTGTCAAAGAAGATCTTCAAGAGCACCATGTAATACCTAGGTCAAAAGGCGGAGAGAACACTAAAACAATTACTTTGTGCTATTCATGTCACTGCAAGTCCCACGGCAGAGACTCAAAGGGACTCGATCATTCTTATCTAGTAAGTGAAGGAATCAAAAAGAGATTTGCAGAAGACTCTAAGGCACAAGCCAACTGGGGCAATACAAAGGGTGTAGGGCTTGATAAGGCACGTGCAGAGAGAACAAATAAAGCCAATGAGAAGGCTGCATCTCTGGGTTCAATGGTTGCAATACTCATTGAACAGGGGCAGTCAATGAATGCCATTGCTCAACTATTCAACTCAATGGAGGTCAAAACACCTTCTGGACGTGGGACATGGTCGCACACATCAGTTAGTAGAGTTTTAGAACGGTACAAAAAAATAAAAAAGGAGAACAAATGAAAGAGTTGAAGAGACGCCAAGGACAACAATGTATCCGTTTTGAAGATGAAGAAGGCAAGATTCATGTTGAATGCCGACAGTGCAAAGAAGTGAAGCCTGAAGACTCAGATTTTTTCTACAAACAAAAGACAACCAAGTCAGGCCTAAGATCTACTTGTAAGACATGTTGCGATGAGTACCACATGAATCGCTATGAAAATGAAGAAGGGTTCAAAGAAAAATTAAACGATAACGCTCGAATCTGGAGAGAAGATAATATTGACCGTGTGAGGGAAAAAGGTAGAGAGAGATATAAAAAAAGAGTTGAAGAATCTCCAGAACTAGTGAGATCGGAGAACAGAAAAAACCAACAGCGCTGGAAAGAAAAACATCCTGCAGGGATTTATAAAATCACATGCATTGAAAACTCTAGAGTCTACATAGGTCAATCAAAATCCATTAGTTCTAGATGGATCAGTCACAAGTCATCACTGAATTGCAAAAAAGGAAAAACCAACGCCTTGCTTCAAGAAGATTGGGATAGATTTGGAGAAACAAAATTTAAATTTGAGGTGGTAAAATTTTTACCCAAAGACAGGGCTATTCTTTTAAAAGAGGAGGCTAGAGAAATCTATAAAGTTTTTAGGTCTGGTATCGCAACATACAATGCCATGATAACCTCAGAACAAAGAAAGTTGCTTCAGGAGAACAAATGAAATTATACTACGGCTTACTTCTGTTCGTCATTGGACAGACCCTTGCTTGGTTCCAGAGCAACTCAGGCATCATAGTGGAGGAGAACGCAACGAAAGCAATGCTCATCGCAGCATGTTCCGCTCCGTTGACCACACTATGTTTTGCCTTTGGAACAAAATTTATGTATGAAGAAGTCGAAGCTTTATGGTCCATCAGGTTCATGACCTTCGGTATCGGCTATTTAATATTCATTCCCCTCACTTGGTACTTCCTAGGAGAGGAGATGTTCACCGCAAAGAATGGAATATCATTCTTGCTATGTGCGGCATTGCTATTGATTCAAGCATTTATGAAATAAGGAGAAAACTATGAATAATTATTGTGAAGCATGTGATTGCGATCCATGCGACTGCGATGGAATGACAACGCAAGACCTAACGCCACCATCAGCTACCTATGTCTACATTCCTTATGGGGACATTATTTATGTGCCACGAGCACCATCGCTATGTGAGGCACGAGAGAGAGAAGAGTTCTTTGAGGACAAGTTCGACAAAGATGTCGTGATAGTCAGTCCATTCGAATGGGAAATCCTCTCTGGAAAGTTCGGATGGAAAACCATTGAAGTGGATGATGTTTGATGTCGGAGATTTGGTGAGGTTTAAAAACAAAGGCATCACCAAGTCTAGATATAATCCGGATAAAAAAATAGGCATCGTCATATCGGTTCGAAGAAATGTGTTCATGTCTTATGATAACCACATGGAAGACCTTGTCGTGGTCCGCTGGATGCCTTGGGATAAAGAGGAGAGAATGATGGAGTTCTACCTCGAACACTTGGAGGAGTGATGGTCGGAGATTTAGTGAAGTGCAAATGGCTTAATGAAAGTCTTTGCATCATAACAGATATAGAAGAAAGAAAATTATCAGCCAGAGAAAGTTACTACATCTGCCGTGTTTACGACTTCTTAACATCTCAAGTCTATTGGGTCGACGAAGAAGATCTAGAAAAAGTTTAGCTTTTTACTTGACAAAGAAAGCATGACATGTTACATTATTAACATAACACACGTCTTGGAGGACATATGGAATTAAAGAAAGAACAATTTGTAAACTTGCACGGACACTCGTGCTTTAGCCTATTTGATGGCTTTGGCTTCCCACAGGAACACATGAACTTTGCCCACGGCAATGGCTCAAAGGCATTAGCGTTGACAGACCATGGGTCAATGAATGGCCTATCGTATCAGTTACTTCGCGCAAAGGAAATGAAAGCAGAAGGCAAAGACTTCAAGCCGATCTTCGGCGTTGAGGCTTACTACATCGACTCACTTGAAGAGTGGAAGACGTTACGTAACGAGATCGCAGAAGACAAGAAGCGTGCGAAAGAGGTTGACAAAGGTGACTCAGCCATGGTTGTCGAAGACGAACAACGCAACGATAAGCGAGCACTATCTCGCAAGCGTCACATCGTTCTTCTCGCACAAAACCAGAAAGGACTTGAGAATATCTATGAGATGATTTCCAAGTCTTATTCTGGTGACTACTTCTATCGTAAGCCACGCATTGACTGGGAGCTTCTAAAGAAGCATCAGGAAGGCGTTATCGTAGCCACAGCGTGTCTTGGAGGCATCGCCGCTGGTTCTATGTGGAAACTGCAAGAGGAGGGCGAGGAAGCCATTGTCAAGGACATGGTAGGTAATCTCGCAAAGTTTCGAGACACATTCGGTGACCGTTTCTATGCTGAACTACAGTGGAATAACATCCCAGAACAGCATCTATTAAACAAATGCCTAATTAAAGTAGCACAGCAACTTGACATCAAACTCATTTCTACTTGTGACTCTCACTATCCAACACCAGATGCATGGAGAGATAGAGAAGTCTACAAACGACTCGGTTGGCTAGGTAAGATGCCTGCATGGATGGACAACAGTGTCCCAGAGTCAGTAGAGGAGATCGGCTATGAATTATATCCAAAGAACGCTCACGAAATGTGGGACTCATATAAGAGATACGCTGATGATAGTGACTTTGACTATGACGATGATTTGGTTATGGAATCTATCACCAACACAGCCTCCATCGCTTTTGAACAGATTGAAGATTTTCTTCCTGATACTTCTGTCCAGCTTCCTTCTTTTATGGTTCCAAGCGATCAGAGTGCTGATGATGCTCTCGCTGATCTCGCTGAGAAGGCTTTGGCACTATACTTGCGAGGTTCTGACAAAACAAAGAAAAGACATTATAGAAAAAGACTAGCGGAGGAATTAGATGTTATCTCATCTCAAAAGTTTAGTGAATACTTCTTGGCGACCAAAGCAATTACTGATTTCTCATGGAATTATTGCTTTGTTGGTCCTGCTCGCGGTAGTGCGGCTGGGTCGTTACTTGCTTTCTTACTAAAGATTACACAGATTGATCCAATGGAGTGGAACCTTCCTTTCGAACGTTTCCTTACTCGCGGCTCAACTGGCTTTCCGGACATCGACATTGACTTCTCAGATAACTCTCTCATCAAAGACAAGATGGTTGAGGAATGGGGCGAGGACTCTGTTGCGTTCATCTCGAACTACAACACAATGCAATTGTCTTCATTGATCAAAGACATCTCCAAGCGTGAGGATGTTCCGTTCACAGAAGTAAATGTGGTAACGAAAGCAATGTTTGCAGAAGCAACTCCAATTGCGAAGAAAAAGCATGGCATCAAGGCTGGTGTGTATACTCCAACCTTCCAAGAGGTTTGCGATTACTCTGAGACTCTTCAAGGTTTCTTCCGCAAGTATCCACACATTCAATCTCAAGTTCTTGGACTTGTCGGTTCTCCACGCTCTATCGGTCGCCATGCGGCTGGTGCTATCATCGGAGACTATCTTCCAAGCAAGATGCCTTTGATTACTTCAAAAGGCGTTAGACAGACACCTTGGGCCGAAGGACAGAACGTTCGCCATCTCGAGCCTCTTGGCTTCATCAAGTTTGATATTCTTGGTCTCGAGACTCTTAAGACATTCGAGGACACCATTGAACGCATCTTGATAAGCGAAGGTGTTCGAGAGCCATCGTTCGAAGACATCAAGTCTTGGTACTATAAAAACTTACACCCGTCAGTCTTGGACATGACAGATCAGGCTGTTTACAAAGGCGTGTTCCACAAGGCAAATTACGCAGGTATCTTTCAGTTTATGAACGGTGGCATGCAGCGACTTGGAACAAATGCAAAAGTGTCTTCGATTGAAGAGATTGCGACCGTAAGTGCTATCTATCGCCCCGGTCCATTATCAGCAGGCGTCGATAAGATGTATGTGAAAGCGAAAGAAGGCATCGAGGATCCAGAGTATGATCACCCTCTCATCCAGCAGGTGCTTGGTAAAACCTTTGGCTTGATTGTGTTCCAAGAGGACATCATGAACTTGGTGAATGTTCTTGGAGACAAGATTACAATGACGGATGCGAATGTGTTGCGCAAATTGTTGACGAAGAAAGGTTTGTCTGAGACAAAGATGAGAAAGAAGAAGGATCTTTATGACCGCTTTGTCAAAGGTTGCGAGAAGAAAGGTATGTCTTTCACTCAAGCAAAGTCTTTGTGGGAAAAGATGGAATACTTCTCTGGCTATGGTTTCTCAAAGAACCATGCTATTCCTTACTCTATCATCTCTTATCAGTGTGCTTGGCTTCAAACTTACTATCAAGACCAGTGGGTCTCTTCTTTCTTGGACCACGAGCCCGAGAAGCGTAAAGAAGCAGCAATCAACATTGCTCGCTCTTTTGGATATAAAGTAAAAGGCTTGGATATCAACACTTCAGAGAAGAGATGGCAAGTCGTTGATAACAAGTTGGTTCCACCGTTGACGACAATCAAAGGCCTTGGCGATGCAGCAATTGATGAGATTATTCACAAACGCCCATTTTCGTCCGTGGAGGACCTTTTGTTCGACAAAGGTGTGGTTGCACGGAAAGTTAATAAAAAGTCGTTAGACGCCATGTGTCGAGCCGGAGCAATGGAATCCTTGATGGATGAACGCTTCTTCGGAAGCAAGCACTTCTGGTCAGCAGTTGTTGTTGATAAGCCGAAGAACAAGAAGAAACTTGGAGAGAACATCTTGAAATATAAAGACGAAGGCAACTTCAGCAAAGGTGAGCAAATCAATCACTTGCAAGCACTTACTGGTATCTACCCAATCAACATGGTTGTCCCAGTGAAAGCTTATGACTTTTTCGAGATGCAAGGCATTATGCCTCTATCAGAATACGACAAAGAGCTTGGTAAAGGCTGGTGCATCCCAACAGAGGTAAATCTTAAAAAGACAAAGACTGGGAAGCCTTATTATCAAGTGACAGTAATTGATAGTAGCATGGAAACGCAGCGTATTAACTGCTGGGGAGTTGATCCAAAGAGAGACTTCATCTATCCACATAAGCTTTATGTGCTAGAGTGGCCACAGTTCAATGCGACTTGGGGCTTCTCAACTCGTGGAGGGCTTTCAAGGAATTGGAAGCTCTTAGGGTGAGCCATGCCTGAACAGATAGACGTGACAATTTTTTGGACCAAAGAATATGACTCGATGTCTTATGTTTCTTTTTTCCACGCAGACATCAAAGATATGGTCTTGGAGTATGAACAAGGAAGACAAGCCCTGCTCTTCACCTTCATCCCCCTTGAGTCTTTAAGGCAGTGGATATGGGATCAATATTGTCGAGAACCATTTGAAGTCATTATAGATGCAATAAAGTACTAAAAAAAACTTGACAAGCATGCTGAGACATGTTATATTATTATATACAAACCAACAATGGAGGAATTATGAGTGGTTTTGAATTCGTATCTGGTATTAACCAAGTAACACCAATGGCTATGGTGGCCAAGGCAGATGATGCTAAAACAACCGAAGAGCACATGGCTGACTATATTGAAAGCATTCGTGTATTAGAAGAGGAGATGGAACCCTACAAAGAACAAAAGCGTGACTTGAAGGCAAACTATGTTGAGAACGGCTGGCTTACAAAGGGAGAAATCTCTTTGGCTGTAAAGGCTTATCGTCTTGCAAAAGATGACACGGACATGTCCCAACTAATTGACATGGTTACTGCACTTAAGAACAAAGGGGTCGGTCAATGATTGGAAACCGTTTGCTTGAGGCAGCTTTGTTACATTTCAAAGCCGTAAAGGCTCGATCCGAAGCGAATCTGGAGGTTTACCTTTCAGGTTCAGTAGGAGTTGGGGAACATCCTGACTTGGTCAATGAAATAATTGAATTGACTAAAAAAATTACAGAAGCCGATGAGGCGATAAAATTTTTGGAGAGGAAATTATGAAATTTATAACGCTCGATACGAAGTTTGATGACACTATAGCCATCAACGCATTCAATATTACAAGTGTTCAAGTTGTCCAGGGGACTATTTTAATATATCTCGGTGGTGACAATCCTATACCGACAAAGTTTACTACAATTGAAAGTGCTGTTGATTACATCCAACGTACTTCAAACATTTCATTAACACAAGGAGAATAAAATGAAAGTTACAAACGAAAACAATGCAGATACACCATTATTGACAAATGGAGACTTGGCTATTGCGGCATATGCAATTAAGCAATGTTTTGATGCATATCTAGAGTCATATCAAACTGGTGACTTCGAACAAGAAATGACAAAAGAAGAGATGCAAACCTCAATGAACCAACTTCAAATGGCATTCATTAAGTTTGATTCCTTGGTCAAAGTCTTAACAGAACAAAACAATGCTGCAGACGCAGCAACAAGCGATGAAACTGTCGCTGAAGCATCTACCGACTCGTCAGACGCGGAGGAATAAGTGAAAGTCAAAATTAAAAAACTACATCCAGGTGCAGTCATTCCAAAATATGCTAGGTCTGGTGACGCTGGGATGGACTTGACAGCGGTTGACATCATTGCGGATGAGCACACTTTGACTTATAAGACTGGTTTAGCCGTTGAGATTCCTCCATGGCATGTTGGTTTGTTGTTTCCACGATCATCTGTTTACAAAACTGGTCAAACATTGACCAATTGCGTTGGGGTGATTGATAGCGGTTATCGAGGCGAAATTATGTTGAAATACACTCTTTCTCCTTATGCGACTGAGTATGAGATAGGCGACAGGGTCGGGCAAATAATTATTGTTCCTTACCCAAGAATTGACTTTCACCAAGTTGATAGCCTAACACCAACAGAACGTGGCTCAAAAGGTTACGGAAGTACAGGAAAATAAAATGTCAGACAAGAAAAACACGGTTAAACGAATTTACATCTATATGGATGAAAAGCAACACATGGACCTAAAGGTCAAGCTAGACTTTCATCGAATGAGTATGTCAGAGTTTGTCCGTGTTTGTGCTGATGGAGTGTTATCCGGAAACCCTATCATGGATCAATTCATCGACTTCTACAAAGAACATAGCGAGAAACACTCGAAAAAATCGATTAAGGACGCTAAAAAAGATAGAGAAGTCTCAGATGAACTTTTGGCCGAGTTAGGCTTGAGCGGTGATGACATTCAAGACATTTTTGACATAATTGAAGAAGATCACCCTGAAATTTAGGTTTCAGGATGTCTTTTTATGGGTTACCCACCTATTTAATGGGAAAACGTTTTTCTATTCTTAAGGAGATAAAGCTATGGCTAAGAAAATTTTAAAAGAGGCAGTTGTTCGTCGTTTCCAAAAACTTGCGAACATGAGCCCAATCAACGAAATGTATACTAATGAAGGATACATGAGTGAAGAAGAGGAAGCAGAAGCTGCAGAAGCACCCGCTGATGAAATGCCTGCTGATGAAATGCCTGCTGATGAAATGGGCGCAGAAGATGACGCAATGGGCGGAGAGCAAGATCTTGAATTGACTCAAGACGAGCTTCAAGCCATCGCTGATGCATTGCCTGCACTACAAACCCTTGCTGGCGCTGCCGCTGGTGGTGGTGACATGGACGACATGGATGACATGCCTGACATGGATGATGAAGAAGGTATGGATGACATGCCTGCTGCTGATGAAGGTGGAGAAGAAGATGTTGCTGATGCAATCATGGAAGCCTTGCGTGGAATCTCATACCAACCTTCACAAAGCGAAATTGTAAATGAAGTTGCTAAGCGTGTTGCTAAGCGATTGAAGACGGCAAAGTTGCATGAAGCAAAGTTGAACAAAGCTTTGGGTCGACGAAAGTAATTTAAATAAATCACTTGACAATCATTTGATTTCATGTTATAATTAAAGAGAGGCTTTGTCCTCTCTTTTTTTAATGGGGGAATGTCAATGTTAAATTTTATTCTATCTTTTGCGATCGGTTCGATAGTAACTTATCTTATAACGGTCTTATCGTCATCCATCCGATCCTCAGAGATTCTTGAAAATGCAATGCTTACGCACGCTCTTATGATAATGAGCGCTTACGAAGTCAGCGTTCAACAACTTGAACAAGCAATCGCTGCGAACAGGATCGAAGGATTAGACGCAGAAAACCTTCGAAAGCTTCACAAGAACGAATTTGAATCATTCGCGAACAATAAGATAAAAGAAGCATTAAAGAACATTCCGTTGGCGCACACCAACATTATAAAATATAAAAACTTCGAGCAATTGAAGCTTTACATCACTCAACAATTTAGGAGAAAATATGCGCAATCTAAGCAAAAAAACAAAAAAGACTAAAAAGAAAGTCGAAGAAGTAGAAGAAATCTCTGAAGAGGAATCGTCAGAAGAGACTCAGCCTCCTGAAGAAGCGGAGAGCGAAGAAGAAGGGGAACAGCAATTGACTTTAATGGATCTTCTTGGCGGTGGTCCAGGTGGAGCAAAGTCTCCCGAGGCACGCTCAATCATGTTTGTTGGAGAAGTAAATGAAGACAGAGCAGCAGACTTGATATCTGCTTTGTTAGTTCTATCTCAAACAAAAGAAGAAGGTGCTGAAAGAGCAGAGCCAATTAAACTATATGTTTCTACCTATGGTGGCTCGGCTGATGAGATGTTTGGAATCTATGATGTTATCAACTTCTGTAAGAAGTTCTGTGACATTGAGACCATCGGTCTTGGAAAGGTAATGTCTGCTGGAACTCTTATGTTAGCATCAGGAACTAAAGGTAAGCGTAAGATTGGAAAACACTGTCGTGTTATGATCCACGCTGTTAATGGCGGCCAAGTTGGAGACATTCACAATCTTCAGAATGAACTCGAACAAACTGTTGGACTTCAAGATTCTTACATTCAAGCGATGAGTCATGAAACCAATATGACCAAAAGACAAATCCAGACACTAATTAATCGTAAAGTAAACGTCTATTTGACTGCTGAAGAGGCAATCGAAAAAGGACTTGCTGACGAAATTTTGGAGTAGTAAAGTGGACAAGTATTTCTACAATGAAGCCTCAGCCCATAAATTGGGTTGGGAGCCTTCCTGGTTCGGTTGCACCAGATTTAACGAC
>Ga0206130_10006459_pt1 | contig 13415 bp, 11 predicted proteins | sample Helgoland_Spring_9_FD_148637 | JGI IMG/M metagenome (GOLD analysis project Ga0206130, IMG submission 148637) | Pelagic subsurface seawater microbial communities from Kabeltonne, Helgoland, North Sea - Helgoland_Spring_Bloom_20160512_1 | ecosystem: Environmental > Aquatic > Marine > Epipelagic ... | reverse complement strand
AACCGCCGCCACTTCCTCCAGTTCCGGCCGGGCCCGTAGGTCCTACAGCGCCAGCAGCACCATCGGCACCGGCAGGACCAGTAGGTCCGGTAGAACCACTTCCAGTTCCTCCAGTTCCGGCCGGGCCCGTAGGTCCTTGGGGACCAGTAGGGCCTTCGATTCCTTGTGCACCATCGGTACCGTTGGTTCCATTTATACCGGCAGGGCCAGTAGATCCTTGTACCCCCTGAGCACCATCAGCACCGGCAGTACCTGCAGCTCCTTGCAAACCCGTGAATTGACCATAAGAAACAAAAGTTGATCCATTGTATGCAATTACGTGTTTGGAAACATCAGAATTTAATCCATAAGTAGTTTTATCAGCGCGATTATCAGAATCAACTACAAAAACATAAAAATCATTGGCTGACGCATTGGAAGTATTTTGTATTGATAGCAATTTACTATCATCTAATTGTACATTAAATTCGTCTACTCGAAAAGCTTCGCCGGTAGCACCGGTAGCACCTATTGAACCAGCAACCCCAGTCGGCCCTTGTATTCCCTGAGCACCATTAGTACCGTTGGTTCCGTCCACACCTGCCGGTCCAGTAGGACCACCCGCAGCGCCTTGAGCGCCAGTAGGACCTTGTATTCCTTGAGCACCATCGGTACCGGCGGTCCCTTGAACACCTGCAGGGCCAGTCGGCCCTTGTATTCCCTGAGCACCATTAGTACCGTTGGTTCCAGCAGCACCATCAGTACCGTTGGTTCCGTCCACACCTGCCGGTCCAGTAGGGCCAGTCTGACCTTGTATACCAGCCACGCCTTGAGGTCCGATAGGACCCTCTGTTCCTTGAGTACCTGCACTGCCGGCAGGCCCCACCGGGCCTTGTGCGCCGGTGGGGCCAGTAGCACCACTTCCGCTTCCACCAGAGCCAGCAGGTCCAGTCGGTCCTTGATCGCCAGTAAGACCTTGCGTTCCTTGAGGTCCTTGAGCGCCTTGAGCGCCCTGAGGACCTTGAATGCCCTGTGTACCATTGGTGCCGTTAGTACCAGCGGCGCCGGTAGGACCAGTAGCCCCTAACGCGCCATCAGAACCAGCAGGACCAGGTGCGCCATCAGAACCAGCAGGACCAGCAGGACCAGTAGGACCACCGGCCTGACCATCTACGCCGGCAGGTCCAGTGGGTCCAGCCGGACCATTAGCTGGTCCGGTGGGTCCAGCCGGACCAGTGGCACCAGATCCGGTAGGTCCGACTGATCCGTTAATACCAGGAGACCCTTGGGCGCCAGTAGGACCGATGCCACCTGTAGGTCCAATAGGTCCAATTGAACCAACTGCGCCTTGGGTACCTGCAACTCCCTGAGCACCAACGGGACCTTGGGTTCCTTGAGTACCTGCAGACCCAGAAGGCCCTTGGGGACCAGTAGGTCCTTGAAGACCAGCAGGGCCGATAGGTCCTTGAAGACCCACGCCAGACAAGTCCATCAAACTAGCTAACTTACTTTCATTAATTTGTGCATCACCTATTTTCAAAAAACCGGTAGACGCAATTGCAAGATTTGTAATAGGTTTTTTACTACTCATTCTAATATATATTTAATATATATTTTTAAATATATAGTAAATTATGATTTTGTATCTATAATTTGCTAAAATACGTGTTCATATTTTGTACGACTAAATGTTTTATTATCATTGGTTGTGATTGGAAGAACGCCCCCCATAGGGACAATGCCCGCGTGAGCAAGATTATACCGAAGCGTTCGTCATATCATTAACTAAACCTGATGTTCCAAAAAAATATATGTTCAATTGAAATAATTTTGTTGTCAAATTATCTAACGCGACATCGTTATTGTTAATATTCAATACAGTTGAGCTGCTATCAAAGAAATATTCATATAAAAAATTAATTTTTTTATTCAGATACGCTTCCGTTAATTCATAATCATTATCGAGCGTCATATTTTCATTGAAAAAATAATTATAATATAAGGAGGTTTGAATCATTATTGCTTCTGCACTAAGGGAACCATATGGGTATAATTTCGCGTCTTCCTCGCCTATGTTAATTTTGAAAACCTCTAAATAGAGGCGTTCTAATTTATCTTTCAATCTATCGACTTCTTGATATCCAGGAACAATAAATACGCGGTATTTGTTTGAAATATCAAAATTACCATTAATACTTTGCAATTTATACAAAGTAATCTCACCGCTGGTCGAATCATAACTGTGGATAATCGCTTCAAAATAATCGGAAGGAGTTAATTCGGAAGAACATATGACTTTGAACCCAGTTTCAAATTGTAATTTTTTACCAATAGTGAAAATAATACTACCATTCAATACTGGTTGAATATAATATTTTTTGATAGTTATTGCGGTAATTGTAGTATCAACTACCGCATTTGATACACACGTATCGGGGTGGGTATCTACAGTAGTAGTAGTAGTAGTATGATGATGGTGGTTTGTATTGCCACAACATGTCGTCATTGTTTCGCTGGTTGCAGTAGCTGGATCAGATGGGACGACTGGCGGGTGATAATGGGGGTGATAATATTGCGGCGCTGGCGGACAACCGTAATAATAAGGATATGACGGGTCCATATGTCCTGCGTGAGCGGGCTGTATATTGATTACTTGGGGTATATTATTGTGGCTATTGTTCTGGCACGCGTTTAAGGTTGGGTAGTATACATGTCTTAATCTTCTTAAATTTGTATAATCGCTTGATGACATCTTCTATAATTAATAGTGTGAAAAGAAAAAGTTCGTAATATTAGATTTAACGCATTAATCTAAATTTTAATAAATACTTAAACTTATTACTATATTATAAGTATGGATCAGCTAGATTTAGACATAAATAATTATAGTGTCAATGATTTGGAATCATTTTTCAAATTAAACCCCAAATATTCTGTAAGTGAAATCGAACTCAAAGAAACGCAAATAAGAGAACAGTTATTAAAAAGTGGACACATAAACAAACGCTTTCAAAGAGATTTAATTTATTTTTTGGATTCAGCAAAAAAACTGTTAATAAATTTTTTGCAAAAAGAGAAAGAAAGTAATGCACCAACCACGATACCAAAAGACTATAAACTAGATCATATCAATAACCCTGTATTCAAAGTGCCACACGCTAAAGAAGAAAATTTAATTAATCGTCCGACTAAACAGTTCATATACACCCAACCGGGCGAATTCTTGCCCGGTAATCTGAACCAATTGGATACACGAATTATTTCAAAATGTCTAAATATTGACACGCGATTTAGAACCAATTTACATAATACAAATAGCTCTGACATTACAATTCAATTACCAAGTCGATTTAACAAAGTTGTTTCGATGGAATTAACTGCAATAGAAATGCCCGTGTCCTTTTACGGTATATCTGAAAATTACGGTAATAACTATATGCATATATCAGTATTTTTTAAACAGAAAAACGTAATTAATGAAGATAAAAAGGCAAGTATGGTTTTGGTTGTCCCAGATGGGAACTATACCGAAAGCGATTTGATCGATACATTAAATCATATGCTACTCAGTACAAAGATTGATGCTTTTGATAAATATCTAATGGACGGTTCGGGAAATTTTTTTCATTCAGACACTATGCTACCGTTATCTATAGATGAAATAAATGAGTTGTCTGCCGACGAAGCCCCCGTAAACCCATTCGCATATTTACATTTTATGTTAGATATAAATGAAAACGGGTCGGGTAGCAGGAGAGTCTCGTTTGGTCCCCGTATCAATAGTGAAATCGATATAGTAGAAATAATATTAAACTTCTCATTGAATAAACAGGGAGAACAAGACAATACTAACGTATATAGTAAACTAGGTTGGAATTTAGGGTTCACAAAACCAAAATACATTAGTGATAATTTTTATAATGCAGAAACAATTATAGAACCCGCAACAAAATATTTATATTTAGCGGTAGATGATTTCAATAATAATTCCAATTCTAATTTTATCAGCGTATTTAATCAGTCAATCATGAGCACGGATATATTTGCACGAATTTCCATCAAAGGATCTAGAGCAAATTTATTGGCCGATACGAATTTTGAAATCGTGTCAGATCCACGTTTGTATTTTGGACCAGTGGATATTCAAAGATTAAGGATAAGATTGTTAGATGAACAGGGCCGTGTATTGCAAATGAATAATTCAAATTATTCTTTATGTCTCAAATTGAAGATGTTATACGATTTATAATCTTCATAGATGTATATATAATATATTATGCCATATAAAACAAGAAAGGTGAGAGGAAAGAATTGTTATAAAGTATACAAACCGTCTACCAAGCGTGTTTTCGCGAAATGTACAACGAAAAACAAAGCAAACAAACAAATGCGATTATTAAGAGCCATCCGATTTAACAAACGGTTTGTTCCCTTATCAAATCGCAAAGGGGGTCCCCGTAATAAAACAAACAAACTACGTGCATAAATAGTATTTACAAAAACAATATATAAACAAAACTATGATTTACTATAGTTTTGTTTAAAAAATCCATACCATATGCAGCTGAGTTCTGAGCAAGAGTTAATATTAAATAAGGTAAAGGGAGGAAGTAATGTAATTGTAGACGCGGTTGCCGGTACTGGTAAAACGACTCTCATATTATCGATTGCATCAGAGGTGTCCAATAAAGAGATCCTTCAGATGACATACAATAAGTCTTTGAAATTTGAAGTCCGCGAAAAGATAGAAAATCAAAAAATAACCAATTTACAGGTACATACTTATCATAGCTTAGCAGTATGCTATTATAATAATAATGCACACGTAGACAATGAAATACGAAAAATAATCGTTAACAATATTTCTCCCATTCGTCCAATACCAAAGGTGGATATTTTAGTATTGGATGAGTCGCAAGATATGACGTATTTATATTTCCAATTGATGTGTAAATTTATATTTGATATGGGCTGTCCGGTGCAATTGTTAGTATTGGGAGATTATATGCAAGGGTTATATGAATTTAAAGGTTCAGACATCCGGTATTTAACATTCGCAGATTTGATATGGAAGAATCATCCGATGTTAAACACACAAATATTTGAAATGTGTACAATGAAGATGTCTTATCGAATCACAAACCAAATACGCCATTTCGTGAACAATGTTTTGTTGGGGGAAGAAAGAATGAATTCTTGCAGGGACGACGTTCCCGTACAATATATACGAAATACGCGATACAATACAGAAAAAATTATTTATGCTGAGATAATTCGTCTTTTTGAGTTAGGTATCAATGCTAGTGATATTTTTGTATTAGGCCCTTCTGTAAAAGGAGAAAATAGTAATATACGTAGATTAGAAAATATGTTGGTGGAAAAGAATGTACCGTGCCATGTGCCGATGTTTGAAAACAATGACATTGACCAACGTGTCATAGAAGGAAAAGTGGTGTTTTCTACTTTTCACAGCGTCAAGGGGAGACAACGGAAATATGTTTTTGTAATGGGGTTTGACCATTCGTATTTCAAATATTATGGTAGAAATTTACAGATAGACGTTTGTCCAAATACAATTTATGTAGCGTGTACTCGTGCACAAAATGGATTGTATGTGGTAGAAACCGACACGCGCCCAGATGATCGTCCAATAGATTTCATAAAAATGTCGCACGTCGATATGAAGGAAAAGCCATATATACATTTTCGCGGGCAACATAAGACCTTTTTTACAGTCGGAGACGACGGTATTGAACAAAGTGTTATCAAAACAACACCCACTGACGTATTGAAATTTATACCTGACGATGCATACCAAGAGATTTGTAGTATAATCGAAAAAATATTCATTACCGAAGAGGAAGAAACCTACTCAATAGAGATGCCGTCGATCATTCAAACTAAGAAAGGTTTCTTTGAAGAAATTAGCGATTTGAACGGAATTGCCATCCCGTGTATTTACTATGATTTTATACGTTCGATATGGCTAGGTACTGAGATAAATAAAACAAAAGACAGCGTATTATATGAGTTGATTGAATTAAACGCTGACAATATCAAAGATCGCAATAAAGTATTTTTGCAATCTATGATCGACAAGTTGCCCGATGAGTTAAATTCCATAAGCGATTACTTATTTATGGCGAATATCGTGCAGGCAATACAGGAATCTTTATATTTTAAATTGCAACAGATAAACGAAGATGAATATAATTGGTTATCTGATGATATCATTGACGCGTGCAAAGTAAGATTCAAAAAAATAGTAAGTTCAGATTGTATAAATGAATGTCCAGAAATAGAAAAAAATATATTGGATTCTTCCGATGATTTGGGCCATAAATATATAGATGAATTCACAAAAGATATAGTGAAAGATAAATATTTTAGGTTCGATGCGCGCGTAGATATGATAACCGACGACATTGTCTGGGAGTTCAAGTGTTGTACCCAATTAACGACTGATCATTTGTTGCAGTTAGTTATTTACGCCTGGTTATGGAGAATGAAATATAAAGATGATCCCAAAAAATGTAAAAAGGTATTTAAACTGTTTAATGTTAAAACGGGAGAACTATTACGATTAAATGCCAACGAAGAACATTTAAATAAAATTATGAAAATATTACTTAGTAGTCGTTATAATGTAAATATTCCCAAACACGACGACAAATTTATTGGTGATTGTGAAACATATATTTTGAATTATGCAAAAAATTGACGAAAATAGTTTACTTATTTTCAGATTGTAAAGTTCAAAAATGGTTTCGATGCTGCCCATTGAAATAGTTGATTATATTTACTCATTTGATGATAACAAACAAAAATGTTATAATCAAATTATATGTGATCTAAAGGTGAGAAATAGAGATTTTATAAACAACTACACCGATTGTATGAATGAATTGATGCATAGTGTAGGATTGTATGCAATTTATAAATTAACAAAAAAAATGGAGTCGAATTCTATCGCGTGGTACCTGTTGCGCACGTCGCGTCATCGTAAAATGCGACTATTTGCAGCTAACGATTTGCATATTTTATTTTTACAAAGACGATATAGAGAATTATATTGCAGTTCTTATTTTACAAATTTATACCATAACAATATCTCATATAGAGACTTTATGAAGAATCATACATAAATTATGCCTTTTTAACAGAGGCGGCCATACGCATTTTTTTACAACGGTGTGTTGTGGTATTGCGTCTAAATCCTTTTTTGCATTTTATACGGCATCGTTTAGTATTAGGATTCCGACGTTTGCCCTTAGGACAGTTTTTTTTTCTGGTTGTTGTTTTTTTGCGGGAGCGTACATTTTTTGTTATACTTTTTTTAACTGAAAAAAATTCGGTTGTCGGTAATATTTTGCTAGAATCAAGACTCGCGATTTGTATAGAATTGTCCATATAAGATATACAAATAAAATAAAATAAAGAGATAACGATGTTCTATCTGTAGGCGACCGTCTACTTGCTCCTTTAGCTTAGTGGTAGAGCATTACACTTGTAATGTAAAGGTCCCGTGTTCAATCCACGGAGGGAGCTATAATTATATCTAGAAAATATCAGATATAATTATAGATATCTAAATTTTTAAATATCTACAAAATATATAGAATGTCTTGGCCAGAAACGGTAGAAGCAAATAATTTTCGTCAAACATACATACAAGGATTTTTAGATGTAAGTGGAGGCGACATTTTGAATAGAACGGGCGGAATACAGGTAGAAGGCGATATATCTACAAACGCGAACATTTATGTAAATCATCATGTTTCAGTTGGAACAGAGCCTATCTCATTTACGGCCAACTCTTTATTATTGATTGACGAATCGATTCAATTTACAGTGCCGTTGTTTTTAACTGATTTGAAATATTTTTGTATGAATCATTCCTCGATGATCGGTACTTTTGATATAAGCGATTCCGCAGAAGAAGACAATAAAATATATTACGTAAGAGGTGCTGATAATGCATTTAGTACACCTTATTATATATTTAGTGAAACATCTGGAGGAGCCAGTCTAAACACCGACTCAAATTTAACTCTACATAGAGGCAGCACATATACATTTATTAGAACAGATAGTAATTCTGTTCATCCTTTTAATATTGGTTCAAATTGGCAAATCAACGACACTGGCATGTACGTATCAAGTAGTGGCACTGGAACGCCGGTGGCAGGTACATCGACTCATCCATATCCCCTCACAGTAAATGGAGTTGTAAACATCAAAAAAGGGTTATATGTAGAGAAAGATATATCGTTGAACGGTATGTTAAAAATGGATTCGGTAGTATACCAATTTTAGATAGATAATGATAATTACAAATATTATCATTATTAAAGAATGATGAGCGATACTGTTAATACAGATTGAATCATAGTTATTAGTTTACAAACATTAGATACCGGATATATATCACCGTATCCAAGCAAGCTCGACGTAATGACTGAGAAATATACCCGATCGAACACTAGTTGATATGGAGGTGTTTCTATTTTATCGGTTGTAATTTCTTGTTCAGTAGTATTTTTTTCAATTTCTTTAGTCGCCTTGTCTAATTGTTTATCTATTTTCACTTTGTTAGTGTTATCAGTAAGATAAAAACCTTCCAATATGTTATTATCATTAATGTGTACACTATTCACATTTTTAATTTTTTTTTCTATTTCTTTTTTAATGACCTCTTCTTTAATGGTTTCTTTTATAAAATTTACGCCACTAAAATGAGAATCGTCTAGACCCAAATAAAGAATAGAAAAAATAACAATCAATACAAACAATACAAATATTTTTGTGTTTTTAAAATGATAAATTATTTTCTCAAAATGAAAATGTTTCATATACTATTGATTGATAAAATAATTCAAACCATCAGGTTGTATCTTCTTGAACCGATATCGCGGTCAAATTGATAATCGAACATATATTTTTTACAGGCATATGTTTCAGCGTGTTCTTCAAACAACTTATTACAGTATGTAGTCACATTCTCAATTTCTATCATATAGTTATTACATATATCGGACGTACGTTGTTTCAACGACAAGAGACCGATAGACGATGTTCGGTCAATGCCTACCAGATCGTTTTCTAACCTGTATATAATATCGGTGATGCTTTGGACTTGAAGTTGTATTACATTGTATATATCTTGTTTCTTTTCATATGCCTTATCCCGTCGCAGTATGTTGCTTTTGAACTGTTTTTTTGTAAGAGATTTGTCTAAATATCGAATGCGTAAATCTTGATTATTAACAAGACGATCGGTCCGAAACCGAACACCCTGTGAATGTTCAAGATGTATAGTCAAGCGAACTACTCGTTCTATGTTCTTTTCGGTTATATCTAGTCCACCACACGAGGTTCGCAATAATTTACGAATTGAAAGAAGCGCGCGCGAATCGCCCAAATCTCTTCCGCATTCTACATCACCAACGGTTCGGGGGGCGGTTCCGTTAGCGTTTTGTCGCTGCCATTCAAAGAAATGAGGATTATGGATTTTATTTTCAATCCTTCCCGTTTTCCAAGAAAAGCCAGTATGGCATTGCGTGCACCACATTTGATCACACCCCATGATTTTGTATATGGGGGTTGAACAACTCGGACAAGGTTTTGTGTCTTTATTTATCAAGGTCGCAGTAGCAACATCGTCTGGATTGCATTCGTGCGGTGTGTCGCGATGCAATCCTTTTAGAATATGACAATCAGGGCACGACCACATATCACACACGCCACATTTCCACTGCGAACTAACATATCCTCTGCAGTCCTCATCTCCGCAAGGACGCCCCCTATACGATCTCTCTGTCTCTGCGTTATTATTGAATTTTATGTCGTGTAATTCGCGAGATAAAATCAGCTTTTGTTGATTTAATTCGCGCAGTTTTTTATCAACAGTCTTGATCGCATAACTTACTTTATCGGTTTTTCTTTGCATTTCTAAAGCAGGAACGGTACCGGGAAGTAATGCTCTTTCTCTTTCAAATACCACCGCCTCATTCATTTGCCGCCACTCGGTATCCACCCATTTTTTAGGAAAATTTTCAACGATAAATTTTCTCGGCCAAATCTTATTGCATTTCAATTCATTATTATCATTTTTTTCCGGATTCATGCATATGGATAACTGTTTGTTCAAAATGAAATGTTTACAGCAATCAATACATGCTTCAAATGAACAATATAGACAGGTTATTTTTTTATGATTATACCGATTATAGTCTTCGGTGCAAATATGGCATTCGGTTTCCATAGTATATATGATGTGATTATTTTCTACGGTCAGCTGTTCCCGTTAATTAGATTCAATTTCTGGCATTTTTATCCAGAAAAATGTGTTTTGACAATCTTTTGATTACTTTATTATCTAATTTAATTTGCCCGTCGCCGATATCTCCTAATACATTTTGCATCATAACTATACAAAAATCGAATTTGGGGTTTTTTAGATTCAAACATTCGGGGTTTTTCTCTCTCCATTTTGGCATAATTGCATAATTTCTTTCTGCGACATAATTAATCATATTATGTAATTTTTCATTATCCGTATCTTTTGACCATTCGTTATTATCTTTAATGTACATTGTTTCGCGCTTTAAATCCGTGCAGTGCAATGGACGTTGTGTAATATCTAAATCTTTAATACGTGCAACGATCATATCCACCATTCCGTTTACATATCCATTTTTACCAATGTTCTCAATATCATCTAAATCTATTTCTAAATTTTCAATAAAATCCGACATGTTCATTGCATCTTTACAAGTTGTATTCAAAAAGAAATTCAAATTAAATTTTTGATTGTTATTGATGCAATTATTGACCGTTGTATTCACATTTTTCGAAGATAACTCTAATATGGATTTACTTTGCTCGTGAATTAATTTATTTTGTTCCAAAATGAGTTCTTTAAAATCAGTATTTTGTTTAATAATTTCAATTAATTCAGAAGAATTGTTATGTTCTCCGTTTTGTTTGCCATTTTCTTGGCATTTTTTCTTATGTCTCCATAAACTTGTTCTGCTATTAAAATATATATTACACATATCACATATGCAGCTGTTATTTTTCAGATTACTCAATTTCACTGCAGTTTCACGCGAAGCATTCATATGTTTCGGTGTGGTAATATGCGTGATATAATTACTTTTTTTGCTGCTTGAAAAGTTGCAATATTCACAATAAAATATTTTTATTTTTTTGGGCATTTTTATTGTTTCATTTTGTTTCATTATAATGAAACAAGAAAAATGCCTAAATTGTTTTTGAAATAAAATATTTATTTTTTTATGCAGTGGTTATAAAAAAATAAATATGGGTTTTAAAGCATAAAGCTTTAAATGAAAAAATGTTAAAATTTTCCGAAAAGAGTTCATTATAATTTTAAAAAAAGGACATTTATTTTTGTCCTTTTTTGAAAATCTCAATGGACTTTTTCTTCAAAAATTAAAACATTTTATACAATCTATGTTTCAAATATACATAAACAGATATTAAAACAATAAGAAAGTTCACCAAAATGGTAGGATATTTACCAATTTTATATATGTATGTTGTTAATAGCATAGCAAACAAGGTGATCAATGCCCCGAATATTGCGTGATTGGTAAAATTTTGGACATTTTGAAGGTTTTTATTCCAAACAATGAAGAGTAAATAGAAATATATTAGCGGAATACCCCACATAAACGCAGTTATTTTAATAATATCGTCATTGTTTCTACCATATCTGTGTGTTATATACGAGAACATACCAACAATGGATCCGCCTACGAAAAAATCACGAAAAACAATCGAATACTCCATATTACTTATATATATTATGTATGAGATTATTACATATCTAAATGTCGGATTTCTGCAAGAGGCATTGAGAGCTACTGCATTGATATCAACATCATTTTCTAAAATAGTTAAATGATGTTGATGATGTAAATCAAATATTAAATAAATTGAAGTTTTTCACTGATCTCCCTATATTTTGTTAGGGTTATATTGGATAGTATTTTGCAAATTTTGTGTTATTTTATCTCTACGCTCTTGTTCATTTTGTTTTTTTAATGTACACCCTCTATGATGAGCGGTGAGCGCTCTGAGGTTTTTTGCAACATAATTACAATATTCACAAGTTAGATCCTTGGTAGCCGTAGACGCATACATTCTTGATAAGTAATGTTCTAAACTTGGCAATTTTATGTCGTCAACTTGTGAAATTAATTTTTGTTGATAATCTTTAATGCTTTTGATATGTACAAGTTTATTATTTGTAAAATTTTGGTATTCTTTATTAATAGTATCTAAAAATTCTTTATCTATAGTAATTTGTTCTCCCGTTCCAGATTCTAGATCATCTAAACAATATTTAAAATGATCAATGATGTCAACTGCCGCTTTGATTTTATCTGCGTCATATTCTACATTATGTAAATAAACGAGAACATTATTATCATGAATATCTATTTCATAATTATTTTTATTTGTTATACCAAAATGTTGTGCCAACATAATACCCGAACATTTTTGCATCTCAATGTCGCGTAAAAACTTACGTACTTCTTCTTGTCCAACATTACGATCATAATTTTTATTTTCAAACAATATAGGATGCTTATTTTTTCTTCTCAATATTATGTCTCCCGTTTCTTTGGTTGTTCCTACAGAATCAATTTGTGCGGTTGGGTACAAAGTATGGAGAACATTAAATAAAATATTTTCAGAGATTTTCCCCTTAGAAGATGAATTCTCCATCTTTTTGAGTAGATCATTAATATTATTGCATAAAGATGCTTGTGATGAACTATTAATTGTAGAAATATTTTTGATTTCACTAAGTCGACTATCGATTCTTTGCTCTGTAGATGTAATTATACTATTAAGAATATTTTGAGAATTCATTAAAGTAGTTGCAAATTTATCATCGAGTGATGCGGAGAACTTAGTAAGCGTATCGGATGTTATTGTTGATTTCATCATAATATTAGTATCTTTATTTATACTATTTTGAAGTTGTTGTAAAGATGCATCAATCGACTTATGAAGAATATCTTGATTCCTAGGAATCACCTCGCCTACCATTATTCTGGTTTTATCCAATAATGAATCGTTATACTCTTTTATCAGAGGAGCGACCTTGTCGGAGGCATTAGATGAGAGAATTAATTTCATATCCTCAATATACTCTTTTTTAAAATCAATAAATTTCATAGTAAACATTGTAGCAACATCACCTTGATTTTTTGTTAAGTTCTCGTTAATACTATTCATATTAGTTTGTAGAGATTTCATATTATCTAATAACAAAGAAGCTATGTTCGCGTCCAATGATGGGTTTGTATTACGTAATATTGTTTCAAGAATGCCTACAAAAAGAATATTCATATCTTCAAATTTAAGATTTTTATGTTCATCATAAAATTCTTTCACTT
>Ga0206130_10006456_pt1 | contig 13417 bp, 9 predicted proteins | sample Helgoland_Spring_9_FD_148637 | JGI IMG/M metagenome (GOLD analysis project Ga0206130, IMG submission 148637) | Pelagic subsurface seawater microbial communities from Kabeltonne, Helgoland, North Sea - Helgoland_Spring_Bloom_20160512_1 | ecosystem: Environmental > Aquatic > Marine > Epipelagic ... | reverse complement strand
CATCCACGCATCCTACCTTGGTAAATATCCCGCCATTCAGGAGAATAAATCTTCCCAATTTATTGAAGAAGAAGATCATTGGATAGCAGCAATTAAATCAAAACAGCCCGATTTAATTGTCCTAGCTGGCTTCATGAAAATTGTCAGTCAAAGATTTATCGATTCATTTAATTCAAATATTATCAACCTGCACCCTAGCCTACTACCTTGCTTCCGAGGTTTAGATGCAATTAAGCAGGCATGGGATGCAGGTGTAAAAATTACTGGATGCACTGTTCACTGGGTCTCATCTGAATTAGATGGAGGGCCCATTATTGCACAGGCTCCGGTTCGTATTATGCCCTCCGATACTATCGAATCAACTACAGCAAAGGTGCATGCCGCTGAACATATGTTATTACCCAGCGTAGTCGCAGATATTGCTCATACTGATTCAATTGCTAAGTCCCTTGATTAAAGTTACCAGTTCAATCCCTGAAAGTTCTCTCGATTATATCGATGGATATCTTTTTGAACATGCTCCTTCGCCATGGATTGTAGAAATAGATAAACTAACCGATGGTATGGTTTTAACTGGATACTTCGCTTCTCAAAGCGAAATGCTTAATGAAACTTTACTACTTAAAAATGAATTAAAAGATATTCTTGTATTTAATTTCTCTGAAGAAAATCTCCAAGATACTGACTGGAAAAATTCTTACAAAAAGCACTTTAAAGCATGGAGTTATAACCGTTTTCACCTTGTACCTTTATGGCTCAAAGATGATTACAATATCCCCGCAAACAATCACGCATTATTTTTAGATCCAGGTATGGCATTTGGTACGGGAAATCATGAATCTACACGCATGTGTATTGAATTCATGGTTGATGACGCAAATTCTAAAATCTGTGGAGATTCATTTGTTGATTTGGGGTGTGGTTCCGGAATTTTATCCATCGCAGCATCAGTACTAGGTTTCTCTAATGTACTAGGTTTCGACAATGATGAAGATGCGGTTCGGATTTCCTCTGAAAATGCCAGTGTAAATAATTTACGAAACGATGTTCAGTTTCAGGTAATTGATTTAAACAAGATGATTCCCTCGTTCGGAAAATTCGATTATGTCACTGCTAATATCCAGGCAGATATTTTAATAAGTAACGCAGAGAAAATCCTCTCTTTAAGCAAACCGAACTCTATTATTATCCTTTCAGGAATTTTGGCTACGGAGGTCGAACAGGTATGTGATTGCTTCAAAAATTTAAAACCATACGGCGACATCCAAACTAAATTCAAAAGGATGGGTGATTGGGCCTCAGTCCGGATTATAAAATCTGACTGTGGATAAATTTGATAAGCTACTAGGAGTCTATAAATCCTAGCTCCAAAAATTAATAGCTTTAAATTTCCTGAAGGCCAAGGATATCAACCTCCTAAATAAGTAAGGGCTTTAGGGATTGGTAAAGTGTAAAAAGCAAAACGGTTTATTCCTAGAGCTTCGATTTTCGTAGAAACTTTTTCCATTACATTTTTTACAGATGCGGGAGCGAGTGAAGTATATACGATTGCCCACTCTTCGTTACATGTATCTTCTCCGGCGCTCGCCTGATCAGCCATAACTCCAAAATTAGTGCTAACACCCGGTGCACCTGCGTCGAGAATCGCATCATAAACATCTGAATAATGATCACGAGGAACAACACAGTACAATCCAACAAGGTCCTTTAAAAAAGAGGTGCTTAACGAAGTGGATTTGGTCTCTACAGTACTTCTCCAGTCTTTTCCGCCTTTAACCTCATCCAAGGCTGAGATAATTTGTTCCATACTAGCTCCATGAGACGAGCTTGCAACAGTACTGCTGACATTTATCAGTCCGTTGCTGACAGGAATTGAATACATGAAACCACGTCCGGGTTCAGTAATTCTTCCTGCTCTTGCCATGCTTGTAAACACATCACTCGACTCTGAACGATCAACCACACACCATACGAATTCTTTTTCTGGTCCCTTGGTCATACGAAGTACGGGAATCTTGTCTCTAATTCCACCTCCCTCGCCAAAGGTTACAGTAGGACCTGGTGCTCCTGCAGCCAGAGCAGCTTGTGCTATGTCTTCGGCAACTCCCTTCTCACAGATACAACATATCGCTTCCATAGTAATCTCAGTAGAATTACCACCTTCGCCCTCGCCATCCGTTAATGGAAAACTTGATGAATGTTGAGCTTCACTACAAGGAATACTAAAAATAGCTCCTGAACCAACACGGTCTAGTCTACCAGCTTTTATAGCAATATTTGAAATTCTTTCATTTTGACTTTCGGGGACCAGCACTTGTACTAAGCACTGTTCAGGTGCAGGAGGGGGAAACATCTTAGCTAGAAAACCTCCTTCGTTCAAAATAGAACCACGAGCGGAAACTTGAAAAATACCTTTGGCACCAGCTTTTTGTAGTTCCTTCGAAACTTTATCTAAGGAATCTTTAGGTAAAATTAAATTTACCAGTGAAATATTGTTTTTAACTTCTAAATTATTCATTATGCAGCCTCCGCTAATTGTTCTGAAGATGGATTATCCTTAGGTTTTTTTCGAACCAACAGACCAACAGTAAGCACTGTGATAATTGGGCCAACCGACGCAAGTGAGAGAACACCAAATCCATCAATTGCTCCAGTCTTTGCACCGATGCCAAGTCCCATAGCCAATACTAAAGGAACCGTTATAGGTCCGGTAGTTACACCTGCACTATCCCATCCGAAATTAACAAAATCTTCACTCGAGATAAATGTGAGAATTAAAAGCAAGGTATAGGGGGGAATCAGTAGGTACCAAAGTTCTAAATTAAATGCAATTTTAGCTACACCAGTGGCAATTCCCAAAGCTACTCCAGTAGCGACAGCTTGCATAAGTAAATTTTTCTTAAAAGCACCAACAGTTATTTTCTCAACTGTAGATCCTAAGGCATTTAAAGCAGGTTCAGCTAAGGTTGCTCCGTACCCTAAAATAAACCCAAATAAAATCGCTAAGCATTTTCCTACCGTAGAGGACTGGAAAATAGGATCGATAAATCCCTCTGATTGCCAAGGTTGAATAGATGCAAAACTAGACACCACATTTCCACCAAGCTGTTCACCAAGTGGGGTTAATCCAAGTGCGATCCCCAAGTTAAAAAGGCACATTCCAATAACGGCGCAAGCTATACCGATTACAAGTTCGTCCATATGCTTAGGCTTTTGCCTGAGACCAACTATCAAAACAATTAAAAGAATAGAACATAATGGCACAATTGCCCATATGGCACCTTCCAAAGCTCCGCGATCTTGATCCGGACCCGTAAGAAGACCGTCTTTTTTAGAGTAATTAATAGATCCGTCAGCTTCAATACTGTAAAAATCTTCGCCGGGATCAACTTTGCCATTATTATTCTTGTCAATTTCCAATGGTTTAAAGGTATTCGGGAAAAAATCGAATTTGTTCGAAAACGCGGTAGCGACATCTGCATCTGGATTCCAAAGAGCATCTGGAGCTTTGTATCCCTCCCTAACAACATAGGTCTTGGCACCACGAACCTGAACATTTTCTCGGTCACCACCTGATAATGCTGCTGGCACAATTGCCCCTTCGGCAACTTTAGTTCTTAATGCATAACCTTCAGGCAGGGCGTTATTTTGATTGAGATAATTTTCAACCATTTTCCTCTCTTCCACAGATAATGACCAAGAGAGCTCTGATTCACCAACACTAGAAGCAGACTCTATCCTAGATTTGGCTTTAATATCCCCAAATTTTTGCAAGTCTGTTGGATAGTTTGTTCCATACTTACCGGCGTTTTTATGCCAAGTAGCAGTTGATTCAGAGGCAAAATAATAATTATCGGTGTTGAACAAGAAGAGTGCATAACACATAACAGCAAGAATTGGAAAAAGTGACGCTAAGGTAACTACACCAAAACCCGTGTTGCTTGAACCACCCGTAGATACAATCCTACAAACTCCAATACCTAGTGCAAGTACGAGAGGTACCGTAACTGGACCTGTAGTCACAGCACCACAATCCCAAGCTAGGCCTAACACATGCTTAAGCCTGTCATCAGAAAACTGCATGTATAATGTAATGCAAGAAAGAGTCACAACACCTATATAAATAAATGGTTTAAGAGACCAACCCTTGTAGAAGCGGAGAACGCCAAGGAGGACAGCGATGCCGACACCAACGCCTACACAGTTTACGAGCAGCCCTGCTCCAGTATTTAATATTGTCCACAGCAAAGGTGCAGCAGTCGGATCTACACCAGCACCGGCAGCTCTTAATACTCCAATAGCAGGTTCCGCAAATGTAGCAAAAGCTCCCAGGACAAACCCAAATGCAAGGCTTGTAGGAAGACAAGGAATACCCAGAATTTTCTTTCTAGGCAAAGTAGAACCCAAAGCTTCCCCTAGTGGCATCAGACCTAGTCGAAGGCCTTCCATAAAAAAAGCTAAACCCACAATAACAATCATAATTCCTGCAGCAATCATTAGAGAATAGACGATGGGTAAACCCAAAACAAGAACCTGGAAGACAATTAAATAAAGTATAATAAACCAAACACACTGAATCTGCTCGACTATTTTATCTTTTGAAAATGACAAAATAATGCCAAGTTTTTGCTGCAAGCTGAGTTGTAGTTTATTGCTATCGGAGGATTGTTCAGTACTCATATATTAAAATTTTATGTTAAGTATTAAATTTTGTAACGGATAGGTAAAGGTTTAAACAAATGCCTAATCACGCCAATTGGCATTCGCTAGGGAAAGGGAGGTTCTGTTAGAGCCTGGTTTTAAACGGATTGGGTTATTCCAAACCGCACCAATTTTTCCCACCGGTGCAGTTCCTAACAAGAAATAAGATGCAGGTACTATGTTCTTGAATTCGGCAAAACCATCAATATCAGTTCGTATCCTGTGCCCTTTTCCTTGTTCCACTTGTTCCAAAAGAATGTTACGAATTCTTTTGTAAACCCCTGGATAAGAAAAAGGAGACTTTCTTGCTTTCGCCCAAAGTTCTTCGAACGAACTAACTTGTGGATAATCTTTGAGGAAAAATCCTTCCTCAAAAAGAAGTTCGGTCAAACTATTTGAAACCAAAAAGAATTCTGTGTAAAAAACTTCTTTGCTTTTGCCGTTTAAAAGAGTAACCACAGCATCAAATTCCAGAGTACAGGTGCCACTAATTTCTACAGTGTCTAAGTTGGACGGGATAGGAAAATCCGCATTTTCAACATTCCGCCCTTCTCCATAGGAACGGGAACTTGTATTTAGAGGAACCGGTAAAACCCTCGGTTGCAGGGAATCAATGCCATTTACAAATTGATCGTTACGTAATCTAAGTCCGTCAAGCTCTCTTGATTTGTCCATCAGGCTGCTCTTAAGGTTCGCTATCTCGTTTTGAAGTTTATAGAGCTGACTTGTATTCGAACCGGTAATTACATTTCCCGGGGTACGGACTGAAGGAACTGAAGTTAATGTCCTTAACCTCTGTAGTTCTAAAAGGAGTTCCTCGTTCAATCGTGTTAAAGAGGCAATTGTCTGGTCTTTACGGGCATTCAACGAACGCAACTCTTGCAAGCTTATCTGAAAATTTTCGTCTAAAGATGTTGAGGATTTAGGTATTGTATGTGCCTCATAAGAAGCAGGAGGCATTTTAGAGACAGCAACCACTTTACTTTCGGGCGGTAATGGGAGTAAATTCGTCTGAGTCGTTGGTCTTTCGGATATTTTTTCTTCGTCTGCTCCATCAATAACATTGATTGGGTAAACTTCATTGCCGCTATTCAAAAAAGAAGCCAAGTCTTGCCCCCCGCCAGTTTGTTTGGCAACCAAGGAGGCAAAATCCAAATCGTCATCTAGAGTTTCGCTCGATGTGGTCAATATATTTTGAGGTCGATCCGAACAAGAGTTCAAAAGAAAAACCAAAAGAGAAATTACAATTGTGTTGGGGGGCATATGATTCCTTTGCAACAATCGTATTCCATTAGGCAATAAAGAAAATTACGGCAAGGTTCTTATTTACACCCAATGATTTTTTTGCCAATTAAATAGATTATGTCTCTCTTACCCCCCTCCGAGACGAATTCGCTTGAACGCGAATTAAACTTCTTGAAACAAACTATATCTTCTCTTCGCGATCAGCTAGAGAGGAACATGGATTTGCATGATTCTGAACTGCACGCAATCGAAGAAGCACACGCGGCAAAAGAATGTAACTTACAAAATCTCATTTCTAATTTGAGAGATGACTATGAAAAGCTTTCACTCAAAAACGAAGAAGAGAAGCAACGATTAAAAAGTACTTTTGAAGTTGAGCGAAAAAGCTTCTCTTCCCTTGTTAGTCGGCTAAGAAAACAACTCGAAGAGTCAAACCTGTTAACTCAACAAGCAATCGAACAGACTCAATCTTTAAACAATAAAGAAATTAACGAGTTACATGATCTTATTTCAACGCTTCGTGGAGAATTAGAAGCCAAGGATATAGAACAAAACAAGATAAAACAGACAGTTTCACAGGAAAAGAATTCGGAAATTCAAGAATTAAGAAAACTTGCAGAAAACCTTAGAAACAAAATTGGGCACACCCAAATCCGTAAGGAAAATGAAATTGGAAAATTGGTTTCCTCACATTCACTAGAGACGAAATCTTTAAGGGAAACAATCGAGAACCTAAGAGGTTCTCTGGAAGAAGTTAAATGCTCCAAGGAAGACGAGATTCAGGCTGCCATTGCTCAAATTAGCCAAGAGAAAACATTGCTGCAGGATTCATTGCAAAAAAGTCGAAATGCATTGGACATGGCAGGAGCTAGACACCAAGAAAAAATCCAAAAAAATATTCAATCTAACGAGAATGAAAAAAAATCGCTCAAGGAGACGATTACCCTGCTAAGAGAGGAGATTGAAAATTTTGATAACCGTATACAGGAGGCTATTCAGCAGGAAAAAAGACTGCATATCGATGAAATTCGCCAATTAAGAGAGACCCTTTTGCAAACTCGAGAAAGCATTGAAAAGAAGAAGTCAGAACTTGAGGAAAGAATTCAAAAGGCAGAATCCTCGCAGCAAAAAGAAATCATATCTCTAAAGAAAACGATTTCTTCGTTACGAATTGAATTGGAGCAAAGCGAAGCTCAAAAGGCAGAGGGAATCCAAAAAGCAATAAGTTCTCACATTGCAGAAATTAAACAACTCAAGGAGTCACTATCCAACCTTAGATTAAATTTAGAAAGAACCGAAAATCGACACGCCGTAGCCATTCAGCAGTCGAATCAAAAATCAAATGTAGAAAAGATTTCACTACAAAGCACCATTCAAACATTAAGAGATGAAATCGAATCTGCCCATGCACAGAGAGATGAATTAGTTCAAAATACCAAAAGAATAAAAAATCTCGAAATCGAACAGCTTCGAAAATCATTATTACTTGTTCGAAGTACTCTCGATAGAGAAAGAATGCAATTAGATGCAGAGGTACAAAGAGCTTCTGCTGCTTCAACCCAAGAAATTAGTTCACTTAAAATTTTAGTCTCCGAATTGCGTGATCAAATTGAAGAAGTAAAAGTTCGTGAACAAGAAAAGATTCAATCCGCAATCGGATCTTCAAATTCAAAAATTGAACAATTACAAAAAAGTTTGTCCAAAACGCGAGATCAGATTGAGCGAGAAAAAAATATTTGTGCAAACAAAATTCAATCAATCGAGTCCCAGAAGGAGTCTGAAATTTGTAATTTAAAGGAAATAGTATCACAGCTTAGAATCCAGGTTGACGAGATAAGGTCGGAGAACGAAGAAAAAGTTCAAAAATCAATTAGCTTTTTGACCCAAGAAAATAATCAACTCAAGGAAGGTGCTTTGTTGACGAGAACAAAAATTGAAAACCTAAAAGAAGTCCACCAAACCGAAATTCAAAGGAAAAACTCAGCCCAGGAAAATTTGGCAAGCGGACTTAAGAAAACTATCCTTGAATTGAGGACTGAAATAGACCAACAACAAGCAGACTTTGAAGACAAAACCCAAAAGGCTACCACTACCTTGGTGCGAGAAAATGAAACATTGAAACATTCCTTATCAAAAATTAGGGAAAAGCTAGATATTGCGAACGCCCAGACGCAGCATGCAAAACAAGAAAAAAATAAGCTGCAAGAACAAGAAGTTTCTCAGCTAAAAGAGACGATTGGTACACTTCGGGCAGAAACAGAACGATTAAACAATAAGACTGTAGATGATGTTCAAAAAGTTGCGTCTTCCAACCTTAATGAAATTAATCATTATAGAAATATGATAAGATCTCTACGAGATGAGATTGACCGAAAACAAGTCTCACATGATAAAAATTTACAAAAGGCTACCCAAAAAAAAGATATGGAATTCAAGGAACTCCATGAAACAATAATCGAGTTACGCTCGAAACTAGATCATCACCATGCCAACTAAAGCCAATTCCCCCGAAACTAAAAAGAGAACAGCAAAGTTCTCCGACATGCTGCTACAAGTTACTACAGACTTAGCAAAAACTAAAAGCTTGGACGAAGCTCTTGAAACCTTAGTTAAGATAACTACCTCAACTATCGGCGCCGAGAGAGGTACTATCTTTTTAAACGATTCCTCGACTGGAGAATTATATTCACGAATTGCCCAAGGAAGCTTTCGGAGGGAAATTCGTATCATGAATAGCAAGGGAGTTGCTGGATGGGTTTTTTCACATAATGAAGGTGCTATCATCCCCGACGCCTATAAAGACGATCGTTTCAATAAAGCTGTAGATGTAAGAACGGGATTTCGTACAAAAAGCATTCTTTGTGCACCTTTAAGAACTGTTAATGGAGAGAAAATTGGGGTTTCTCAAATTCTCAATAAAATTGATGGGGAATTTACCCAAGATGATTTAGAATTACTTGAGGCAATGACGGAACAGGCAGCTATTGCTATCCAAGGAAATATTATCGTCGAGCAAGTAGAGGCAGCCAGAAAACAAGAGTTAGAATTCCTTGATGTAGTTTCTCAGGTCGCATCTGAACTTGAACTTACTCCACTCTTACAAAAAATCATTTCCACAATCTCAACGATGTTGGATTGTGAAAGAGCCACTCTCTTTATCAATGATGAGAAGACCAATGAATTATACACCGAAGTCGGAGAAGGCTTGGACGAGAAGTCTATAATACGGTTCCCAAATCATTTAGGAATTGCCGGCACTGTCTTCACCTCCGCTAAGCCAGTTAATATACCCCACGCCTACGCAGACCTGCGTTTCAATCCAAGCTTTGATAAGCAGACCGGATTTTTCACCCGGTCCATTCTTTGCATGCCAGTTCTCAATAAAGAGGGAAAAACCATTGGTGTTAGCCAAGTCCTAAACAAACGTGGAGGCTCTTTTAATCAAGAAGATGAAAAGAGGCTAGCGGCATTTACCTCCCAAATTTCTATGGGTATTGAAAATGCCAAGCTTTTTGACGATGTACAAAATCAGAAAAATTATTCGGAAAGCATTCTCTCAAGCATGCACGATGCAGTGATTACAATAGATGAGAATAAAATGATTAGGACCTGCAATCCGGCAGGACTAAAAGTGCTGAAAATCCCTAATTTGACTGATGTTCTAAATACATCCTTAATCGATTTACTGGGATCTGAAAACTCTTGGCTAACCAATAAATTAGAATCGGTAGATGAACAGGAAGAGTTTTTAGATGCCACCCTACTAATCCAAGGAGAAAAGCTTTCTGTCAATGTTTCCACCACCCCCCTGATTGGACAAAAGAATGAAAGCATGGGGGTTATGATCATGATTGAAGACATTAGTTCTGAAAAAAGAATGAAGTCTACGATGTCTCGATACATGGATCCTGAATTAGCTGATCAATTAATGAACGCAGGTGAGAGCGATGATGTTATGGGAGGAAAACAAAGCACGGCATCTGTTTTGTTTTCAGATGTTCGGAGTTTTACTACTATTACGGAAGAACTTGGAGCTCAAGGCACTGTTAAGCTATTAAATGATTACTTCACCATCATGGTTGATTGCATAACAGATGAAGGTGGTATGTTAGATAAATTTATCGGTGATGCCATGATGTGTATTTTTGGCACCCCTATTCCCCACGAAGACGATCCGGACCGAGCGGTTCGTGCGGCTATTCGTATGATGACTGACCTGAAGGTCTTTAATGATAAAAGAGCGGCTGAGGGTAAAATGCCCATCGATCACGGTATGGGAGTCAATACTGATTCGATTGTCTCAGGAAACATTGGTTCGCCCAAAAGAATGGACTATACCGTCATTGGAGATGGGGTAAACCTGGCAGCGCGAATCGAGAGTGCTTGTAAACAATACGGTGCTCATATTCTTATAAGTGAATTCACATACAAAGCGGTTAAAGCTACATACCGAACACGACAAGTTGACTATGTGATCGTTAAAGGAAAAACAGAACCAGTCGGAGTCTTCGAAGTCCTCGATTTTCATGATGATGATTCTTATCCGAATATGATTGAAGCTCTCGGAAATTTTAATGATGGGTATCGGGCATGGAATGATGGGAAATGGGACCAAGCCATCAAATTGTTCAATTCTGTTAAAAAAATTAATCCCGAAGACAAAGCTGCTCAACTTTACCTCGATCGCTGTGACTATATGAAAAAGAACCCACCCAAAAAAGATTGGGATGGTGTTTGGGTTATGACCTCGAAGTAAGGGCTTCATTCCATGGAACAGAACGCAAAAAAACTCTTAGAAAGAGCCATCGAACTTGACCCAAATCTTGCTAATGCTCATTTCAAACTGGGCGTTCTTTATCAATCTGAGCATAAGTACGATTTAGCATTAGAATATTTCGAACAGGCAGTTTCAATCAATTCGAGCCACGCAGAGGCGGAGTGTGAACTTGCAATCGAACTTACTCGATTAAGTAAGCATGAAGATGCAAGGGAACATTTTCTAAACGCGTTGGAACTCAATCCTAATTTTGTTAAAGCCTATTTTAATTACGCTTTAATGCTGGTTGAAGTTAAGGATTTCGAGGAAGCTAAAAATAATTTTGATAAAGTTGCAGAAATTGATCAAAATTTTGCCCCTGCCTACTACAATAAAGCTAAGTTATTGACTAACCCCGATGACTTTGAGGATGCCCGTAAAAACTATGAGACGGCCATCGACATTGAAGATGAGTATCCTTGCGCACATTACTACCTTGGCAAACTCCTGCTAGGGGGAGAAGCTACAAATAATGATGGTTCATCCATAGATAAGAGAGACTGGAAAACAGCAAAGAAACATTTTTATCGGGTTATCGAACTCGACCCTAAAAACTCAAAAGCACACTACAATACAGCAAGGATATTATTTTCTGAAAAAAGTTTACCTGCTTCAAAAAAACACCTCATTTCCGCACTTGAACTTACATCCGATTATTCAAAAGCCCACTATTTATTTGCCAGGATTTTAGAAGGAGAAAAAAAGCTGGAAAAAGCTATTCACCATTATAATGAATCCATAAAATATTTTTCCCACAATCCCAAAGCACTTTTTCACCTAGGAAAACTTTACTACCATCAAGAGAGATTAGCAGATGCGGAAAAAAACCTAAAGCTATCGTTACAAGCTGACTCTCAAAATGCGAATGCCCACTTCTACCTTGCTAAGATTTTAACCCTTGATGAAGACCCAAGCCTTGCAAAAAAACATTTTTACAAGGCACTCGAAATTGACCCTGACTTTGCGGAAGCTTATTACGAATTGGCCTTTCACGCAGAAAACTCAGGAGATCTAAACGAAGCCAAAATTCACTTTCAAAAAGCAACTGATGTTGAACAAAATTTTGCAGAAGCTTATTTTAATTTAGCTAGGCTCTCATCCACACCATCAGAATACGATTTAGCTGAAAGAAATTTCGAAACGGCTTTGGAAATCAAAAAAGAATATGATGAGTGTCATTATTATTTTGGTAGATTGCTAGCCAAAGGAGAACGGATGTCAAAGGATGGTACAATAATTTTGCAACCTAACCCTGAAGAAGCGACAAAACATTTTCAAAGCGCAATTCGCATAAACCCTAAAAACTTCAAATCGTTTTATGAGCTAGGCATTTTACTAGCTCATCAAAAAAAATTCGTTGAATCATTTGAGGCACTACAAAAAGCAATTACCATCAATCCAAATTTTGCGGATGGTCATTATCAATTAGCTGTACTCTTGATGAATCAATCGGCTCAATATGCTCTAGCAAAGGCTAAAAAATCTTCGGCAAAGACTAAAGTGAATAAAAAGAGCACAAATAAATGAAAAGCGGCATCAAGGTTGATCTTGATCCAATGAAACACTTGGCGAAGGCTCTCCAACTTGACCCCGCTAACCAGCAAGCGGCATATTTATTTGCTGAGACACTGATCCAAAAAAAGGATACTTTAAAAGCCATTCTTTTCCTCAAAGATTTTCATTACAACCATGGGTTATCCGAAACTCTCCATAACCTATTAGCAAAGGCTTACTTGGTTGAAAAAGATTTTAGTAATGCAGAAGATGCCAATGGAAACGCATTATCAAAGTCGCCCAGGGATAAAGATTTTTTAGAGACTGCTTTCCGTATAAAAGAAGCAAAAGGAGATAAATTCTCCGCCCTTCATTTCCTCGAAAGAATTATTAGATATGGAACTGATTCCTTTGAGATTTATTGGGAAATGTCAAAGTTACTTACCGATCCTGCTGAGCGGATTAAAAGAATTAATGTTCTGGAAATTGCCCACTCCCTTAGTCCATCTAATCACAAAATCTACAAAACCTTAATTAGTAGCTATTGTGACTACTTTGAATCCATAAAATCTAATAAAGCCCATACTGGGTTAATTAAAACTTTTATAGATAGAATAGAAACAACTAACGATATTGACCTAAACCCATCCCTAAAGGAGAGATCTACTCGCATTATTAAGCAGTTTGAACCAGTTGTTTAATCAATTATGTTTTCTTTTTACTTTTAAGATAAAGAACAAAAAAAGGAATAGAAATTAAGTAAAACAGAATGGCAAATGCTAAAGATAGCCACTGTTCTCGAACCACAACGGCTGCAGCCAAAATTACTCCTACAAGGACAAAAATTACTTTTCCGTACGATATTTTATATTTTATACTTTTTAGAGAAATGGTTGGAATACGAGAAACCATAAGGATACTGACTAACATAACCCATAAGCATATTACTCCCGGACGAAAGAATTCGATTCCTGAAATTCCAAACCTTTGCATATTTACTTCGAAAATAATTGGGCTTAACAGGATTATGGCACCAGCAGGTGATGGAACTCCCGTAAAGTAATTATTTGGCTTTCCCTCTGAGTCAGACTGAGATCGGCTAGTAACATTAAATCGAGCAAGCCTCAGCACGCAGCAAGATGAATAAAAAATGAATGGTAC
>Ga0206130_10006451_pt1 | contig 13422 bp, 7 predicted proteins | sample Helgoland_Spring_9_FD_148637 | JGI IMG/M metagenome (GOLD analysis project Ga0206130, IMG submission 148637) | Pelagic subsurface seawater microbial communities from Kabeltonne, Helgoland, North Sea - Helgoland_Spring_Bloom_20160512_1 | ecosystem: Environmental > Aquatic > Marine > Epipelagic ... | reverse complement strand
GCCGAATTGGAAGCCACCGAAATGCGACCATTGGTTTTTCTGAATGTGACCTTGATTCGAGAATCCTTGCGGGCATAAGTCTCGAGTAAGGGACGGATATATTTTTTTTTCGAAGCATCGCCTGCGATACAAAGTTCCCAATTTTCATAGGCTTGGGTTAGGACAGATTCAATGGCCTTTACCAAAAACTTCTTCGGAGGATCGAAGACTGGCATAATCACTGAAATCAAAGGCGTGTTTTGAAGTTTGTCTGCCTCCGCCCTAAATGCAAGTATGTCACCCTTGGTAATGGTATCGCACAGCCTTATCCATTCCTGATAATCTGCGGTCTCTCCTACCTGCTCTTCTTTGGCTGGGTATTTAGGTTTTAAGGAAACAGGTTTGCGATTCCATCGCTCTCTGAAATGGGAAAGCATTTTTTCACCAGCAGATTTTAAATAGTCATTACCTGTGTAAGCAGGGCAGGTGATTTTATCCAGTTCCACCAACGCACTTCGATCTCCTTGCTGCTCCATTCTCAAAGACAAATCTAAACAAGATAATGCGAGTGATTTATCATACGGACGAAAGCCTCCTGTGTAAATTAAAGCATCCATACTAAGGGCAAAGAAGGGGGCAAAAAGACCAGCTACTTTTGATGCCCCAGAAGAATCCTTGGTAGTTGTCACCAACACTCCAGTATTGGGCTCCATTTTTGAACCAACTCCCAGAAAGCCAATTTTGGAGTCCTGCAAGGTTTTTATACTTTGAGTCAAACATTCAATAAAATGACTGGCAGGTAAAGTACGCAGAGGGTCATCTAGATAAAATGCATATTTCGTGGAGACTTTACTAAGGGCAAAATTTAATATCTCGGCATAACTTTGCCCAAGCTGGGGTACCCGTTTTACAAAGCTGGAAAAGTCAGATCTTTTATGCTCCGCATGCGCTGGTTCGATTATGATTGTTTGCCCACCTTCTTTTCGCAATTCTTGGGCGAGCATATTTACATTGTAAGCCCAGTTGGTGATTCTCTTTGGGCGAATCATAACCAGTGTAAAATCTTTAAGCGAAGAAGTCCTGGATAGTTTCATTGAAGCTTTCGACTTTTTCCCTTGCGGAATTTTTTGGGCTTTTGGCTTCTTGGTCAAAATGGCTTCGATCGTAGTTTGAAATCTTTCTGCATGGACTGCCGGTGAAAGTACCGCATCCGCATTTTTAGAAATCTTTTTTCGCAACGGCAGCAACTTCGATGGTCTTTTGCCTAGTTCGATGGCTTTTCGTTCATATTGCTCAAGGTTTTTAGTAACCATTTCCGGCAAGCCAAAATGTTTCATCAAGGACTCCCCTACCCGACTGCAAAATCGCTTCCCTTCAAGAGTAAGGATCGGTAATTTTGCATGTAATGCATCCATAGCACTGGCGTGTCCATTGTATAAAGGGCAATCCAAGTAAAGATCAGCAACCGTCATTCTTGATAAATGAGCAGCGCGGTCAGGCAAATCCTCTGCCATGATAATTCTTTTCGAGGACACGCCTTGCCTGACTGCTTCTGCTTTTAAGTTTATAAGAGCCTCAACAGCTGGTTTACACTTTAGCCATAAAATACTTTCAGGCACAGCCCGAAGAATCCGCATCCAACTCGCCCAAATTTCAGGATCCAACTTGTAGGCCGCATGGAAAGCACAAAAAACAAATCCTCTTGGGGGAAGACCGGCATCTTTACGTTTTACCCGTGAAGCAAATCCCTGAAATTCGCCCGGTGGGAAAAAGCAGCCATCCATGCGAATCACTTGCTCCCCATAGAACTTGGATGAACTCGAAGGAATGACGACTCGGTCTGCGATCATGTAATCGACAAGGTCTTTTCCCATCGTTGATGCATAGCCCAAAAAATGGGCTTGGCGGGGAGAAGGTCGTAGAGCTAAGAGCTCTGCGTTATGCCCTCTTGAAAACCCACCCAGATCGATCAGTAAATCTAAATTAGCTTGGTTTATGGCAATTGCTTTACCCGTTAAGGACAATCCACTAATATCCTGAAAGTTATCACCAAGATCCTCATATCTCCTTCTAATGTCGCTATCCTCACTGGGATTGGATGCAAAAAGAAATATTTCATATTTTTCAGAGCCTAGATTATTCAGCAGTCCAATGAATTGATGGCCAACCGCATGATTTCGGAAGTCGGAAGATAAAAAACCAACCTTTTTTCGAACATTCTCGTTTTGAGAATATGTAAACATTAGCTTTTCTCGAAGCAATTTCACTCGAGTATTAAATATCTTTGATTTTGCCAAAGCATTATGAAATTCACTCGCCTCATCAAGTTGCAAACCAGAAACCTCAAAGAGTCCTAATTTACCGGGAGCCTTTTTACTTACAGTATTCAATTGATTAACTTCAGTTTCTCGATCTGCCCAATCGCAAAGAAAAGATTTTGAATTTGAAAGGTTACTTAATGCCTCCAAAGAATTAGGCATAATCTCTAAGACTTTTTCATAATCTGCAATTGCCTTTGCAAACTGTTTACCGGCAACCGCAATATTTCCTCTAAGCATTAATGCATTTGCATTGGCAGGATCGCCATCCAGTAACTTTTCTACAAAGTGTACAGATCTTTTAAAATCTCCTATTTCATAACAAGCATGGGCACCGTGCATCACGCTACTCGCAGAAAAAATCTTTCCTTCATACTGCTTACATAATAACCAAATTTTTCTATTCGAATGAAGGGAGGCAAGTGCAGTAATTAATTGGTCAAGAACTTTTGAGTCTCTGGGGTCTTGTTGAAGTAGAACTTGAAGAACCTGAACTTCATCTTTTATTTTCCCTTGTTTCCGGAAAATGAATGATAGAGCTCTCCACCCGGGTTTAAAACTAGAATCAAGCAAGGTTGATACTCTGGCATTTTTTTCTGCTTCCTTCCACTTAGTGCTCTCCTGCAAGCACTTGCTTATGGCAAGATAAACTCGGGCAGATGCAGGGTGATATCCCTTGGTTTCCCTAAGGATGCTAAGAGCCGATTTGATATCACCTTCTCGGCAGCAAAGCTTTTGCTTGAGTAGAGAGGCTTCAAGCTGGCGAGGGTTTTCGTGCAGTACATCGGAAAGGGTTGCCTTGGCTTGTTTTAATTCCCCGGAAGCACCATGGAATCGGGCTAATTTTATCTGCGTTTGCTCTTCATGACCAAACTTTTCCATAAGAATTGAAAGAATATGCTTTGCAAATTTTAAATTTCTTTGATGAAGGAAAATAGAGAAATATTCATGCAATATTTTCTTATCCGAAAAAAGAAAGTTTTCTTTCTTCTTTAAAACATAATCATATTCTTTCGGTAAATTTCTTTTACTTACTTCCTGTTTTCTTTGAGCAACTTCCCATTCCTGGAAACGGGTAATAACCCGGCCCCACCTACTGTAAAAAACTCTTGAGTTATGATCCTGATGCTGGTTTCTCTCCGGGGTGCTACTTCTTTTATGCAGCACAATGCTTGAGTTCAGCACATAATTCTTGTGGCCTAACATCGATAACCTTAAACAAAGATCGATATCTTCGAAGCCAGTTTTGTAAGTTTCGTCAAACCCTCCAGCTGCCAGAAATAAATCCCGGCGAATCATGAAACATGCTCCGGTTACTGCAAGAAACTCTGTGTAACCACTTTGGGGAGAAAGTTTTTTACCCTTAAGAAAATGCTCCGGTATACCGTTACTAAAAATAACACCGGCGTGATCAATTTTCCCTGAAAACGGATCCAGTTGTACATTTCCAACACACCCAATATTGGCAAGTTTTTGGTTTCCTTCTACTACACAGTCATACCCAACAGACCAATTTTTTTGTAGGACCAAGTCATTATTTAAAAAAAGCAGCCATTCTGCGTTTGCTTTGGCAGCTCCAAGATTATTGGAAAAAGCAAAACCCTTACTTGTCGAATTCCGATACAAATCAAATGAAGATCGTTGCGAATGTAAAAACTCTTGGGTTTCTTTGTCACTTCCATCATCAATCATAATTACTTGATCCAAGTTACTCGGAGCATGTTGCCGTAAAGAATCCAAGTAAGCCTTGGTCTCTGTAAGACAATTACGGACTGATGTAATGATACAAATTTTCATTTTCATTGTGTAAAAGATTACATGCTTACTAAGACCCTGATTGTTTTACAACCAAAGATCGTTCGAAAATAAAATCGATGTCTTGACTCTCGTCCCTTATTATTTTTTTATTAAACAATGCCTTCACAAAAAGTAATAAATGAAACCAAGGACAAGTACTTAAAGTACTTGATTTTTGTATTGGGAGCTTACAGAAGAAAAAAACATTCTTTAAGTTTCCAAAAATTCCTCTTAAATCTACTTTCTGACTCTTTAATTAAACTTACTAAACTCGCAATTTTATGCGGTATGCCTCTTTTGGCTTTAATTAGTAGCCCTGAAAGTCTCAAGGCCGAGCAAGCAGTCGAACTCAAATCTTCTGTCCCTTTTGATATCGATCAAGACGGAGATGTTGACATCCTAGATGCAGATGAGCAAAGCGGTAAATTGTACCTTCTTCGAAATACAGGTTTAAATTTTTCTAGAGAATTACTGCACTCTCCTAATTTTGACACAGATCTTGTTGCGGTTGCGGATGTCGATCAAGACGGAGATAAAGATATTGTGGTAATCGATCAATCCACTGGTGCAGTGCAGGTTATTGATAACAATGGCTCTGAAAACTTTGCTCCTCTAAATGCCTCTTCTTTCGGCTCTGAAGTAAATCAAGCTTTCCTGTCAGATATAAACAGTGATGGTGAAAACGATATTGTTTACTCAACCCCTAATGCGGTGGGCTGGGCTAAAAATAATGGAACAGAAGGCTTTACGGTCCAAAGTCCAATTTCTAGTGGTCTCAGTGGCGTTGATGCCTTGGAAGTAGATGACTTCGACGAAGATGGCCAGGACGATATTTATTACTCATCTCCTGGATCCACTTTAGTTGGTTTTGCGACTAGTCAAGGCACTGAAGGATTTAGCGTTCAAAACCTCAATACCAATGTTTCTGGGATTTCTGATCTTGAAATTGCAGATCTTGATGCTGATGGTAAAAATGATCTGGTATACTCATCGGATTCATCTTCACTCGTTGGTTGGATGAAAAATGATGGCTCCGATGGATTTATCCCGGCAAGCACGATTGCGACAGGACTTACGGAGGTTGACCAAATTGAAGTGGCTGATTTAGACAATGACAATGATCTTGATATTGTCGGTGCTTCCTCAACATCCGACCACCGAACTTGGATTGAAAACAAAGGTTCTGAAACCTTTATTCCTCACCAACTTGGTTAGTCGCTAGCCTCCCCTGCACTGCAAGGCAATGTCTTGCACATTATTAATGATCCTGAGGCAAGGGCTTGAGCGATATTTGATTTTTATCTTATTACTTTTTTATTTTCCTTCCCTCCCTTGTTGGCCAAACTACCAGCACATTTTGTGAAAAGCTCAATGACTTAGGTAAATTTTATGAGAACCAAGAGTCCCGAGGTCTTCAAAGCACGAAGCTTTTCCTCTCCTACCAACATCAAGTTGGACATATTGATGGTACGGATAAGACAGGGAAAGCCTTTGATGATTCATTTGAAGAATACCGGCGGGTCTCGGTTGGAGTGACAGGAAAATTTGCCAACTATTGGAAGTTTAAAGTAGTCAGCCAAATCTCCAATGACCGCAATGCCTACCCTCATGATTACAGACAGTGGGGACATGAAACTTTCCGGGCCGCCAATATCACCTTTGATGCCGATCAGTTTTGGGAATGGGAAGGCATTGACTCAATGAGCTTTGGCTATGGTCGACGAACGGGACGGATGGCGGATGAATGGCAACGGTCATCGACCCTGATTAATTGCCTGGAACGCTCTTCCTTCTCAAATAAATTATGGCTTTACGACAGGGAAAAAGGAAATCCATTAGCGGCATGGGTGAAGTGGACTGTTGGAAAGCACAGCTTGGGCACCGCTATCTTTTCTGGAACTTATGATGATTACATCGGGGGCTGGTAAGACAGTACAACTTATTATGGCTCTTGGCTTGAAGACTACTCGAAAGGAAGCTCTTATGAACTTCTCGAATATTGGCTTTCCTACTACAAACAAGACGGGGCGATTACTGAGGAACGGCTGGCTGGTGGAAATGAATGGGCATTATCCTTGGTAAATCGAATCGGCAATGGTCCTTGGGCACTACACAGCACGGTTGCGTGGGGAGACAATGGAGAACAGGCGACACCTAACCGAGAAGGATCTTTTAGTGGCGTTGTGCTTATGCCGATGTATTGGATTAACGATAAAAAACTAAAGATAGTAGCAAGATATTTATATCAACAAGCCGACCAGCCAGAGGGACTCAAATTAAACAGCCGTTACATTCCCCTTTCGGACAGACGAGATAACAGCATTGATTTAAATAATGGTCGGGGTGATGAACAACAAGCTTTCTACCTTGGGCTAAATTACTATTCATGCGGCGAAAAGCTTAAGCTTATTAGTGGTATCCAACATGATGAACTTAAGTCAGAGGGTGAAACTCAGTTTCGTGGTTGGACAGTAGGTTCAAGTATTCGGCTTTGGTTTTGGTAAATGTTCCCATTTAATATTAGACTTAATTTGGCTTTTTATGAAAAAAGTAAGCTAAGGATAATATTAACTGAACAATATATCCAAAATAATTCTGAATTTCTCATGACCAACAATCAACCCACAGATAACAATCCAACTGAGTTAGATAAAGGGAATACGGAGATTTGGTTTTTTGAAAATACTAAGGGTGAACGGATTCCTTATGACCTGTAACTATATGATCGTAGGCAAAAAACAGCTTAGGGCTCTGGAGAGCCAGTACGGCATCAAATGGAATGGAGACGATTGGGTGCTACCCACAGAATTTTTCCTATCTTAGAAAAGATTAAAAAAGATCCCGTTTAGTTCGGATAAGCTCTTCCATTTCTTCCCTAAATGTTAGCATAGACTTCATCAGTGTAAATTGCGATTTGGCTCGTTCTATATTGTGACCTTCCCGGTGGGTTTTAAAATATAGATCTCCTTCTAAAAAATCGGTCAGAAAGCGCAGGGCCAACTCATAAGTAATCGCAATCGGAGCGATGGCTAATTTTTTGATTTCTTTTTCTATCAGCATTCCCTGGCACCCTAACAAGTAACCATCCATAATCGCCTCAAATCGGGAAGGCAAAAACTGTACCTTGCTAAGGTCAGTCTCATCCTCATCCGCGGCATTTGCTGCCGTCCGGACCAAATCCCCAAAGTCATGAAGAGCGCAACCGGGCATCACTGTATCAAGGTCTACCACACATATTGCTTTGCCAGTTGTCTGATGAAGCAACACATTATTTAACTTGGTATCATTATGAACGACTCGTCTGGGAAATTCAGGTCTTTTGATAGCATCTGCTAATTTCTCATGTTTCAAAAATAATTCCACCAAATCCTCAACTTCATTCAAGCGGTTTTTGGGATTACGGCTAACCATTTCAGTGAAGCGGTCAAACCTCTTTCTTGTATTGTGAAAAGCGGGGATAGTCTCAACCAAAGCAGGCTCTCCCAAATCATTTAAATTTGCCTGAAATTGACCAAATGCCTTGGCTGCCTCAAAGGCATGACCATCATGCTCGGGCACATCAAAAGATTTCCCGCCCGCAATAAATTTGGTCATACGCCAATAATGGCCATCCACATCCAGGTGAAAAGATTTACCATCGCGCGTAGGGATAAGAGTCAGAACATCCTTGCCATGATTTTGCTCGATCGATTTTGAAAGTAAATGGGAAGTTACCCTTTCAAAATTATTCATCAACGCAACCGGATCTTTAAAAACAAAATGATTAATCCGCTGCAAGGTGTAGACATTTTTTCCATCCTTATCTGAGCAGGTAATCAGGTAGGTGTCATTGACATTTCCGTTTCCAAACTGCCCACTACTTTCTGGCTCTCCGGCTATACAAAAGTGAGAAGATATTTCTTCAATTTGATTATTTTTGGTTAAGGACAATAGAATACTTTTTAAAACATTTTTCCCTTCGGTCAATATTGGAAAGTATAAATTCCGTGATAATAATTCTATTAAAAAACTATACGGAAAAGTGAATACTTTAATCACAACCAAGATGGAAATCAAAATGTACGAGGGAAGATGATTGCAGGACAAGAGAGTAAACTTTATAGCTAATTCACTTCGAATCCAATTAACACTATGCCTACCTCTACCATTGTTTACACCAAAACTGACGAAGCACCTGCTCTCGCAACTCATTCCCTCCTTCCTATCTTGCAGGCATTTACCACCAATGCCGACATAAAGTATGAGCTCAAAGACATCTCTCTTGCCGCTCGAATCCTAGCCCATTTCCCTGAACATTTATCAAGCGACCAACGGGTACCAGATGCACTGGCCGAACTCGGAGAACTTGCGAACCAGGCAGAAGCAAACATCATTAAGCTTCCCAACATTAGTGCATCCATCCCGCAACTCCAAGGAGCGATCAAAGAATTGCAGGACCAGGGTTTTAAAGTGCCAAATTTCCCATCCGACCCAAAGTCTGAAGAGGAAATAAACATTCGTGCCACCTATGCCAAAGTACTTGGTTCAGCGGTTAACCCTGTTCTCAGGGAAGGAAACTCGGACAGAAGAGTTGCCCAACCAGTCAAAGAATATGCCAAGAAAAACCCTCATTCCATGGGACCATGGAATCCAGAATCAAAGTCTCATGTTGCTCACATGAGCGAAGGGGATTTCTATGGCAGTGAGCAGTCCACCATTATCCAACAAGCCTGTTCCGTAAACATTGAGTTTGTAGATAATTCAGGTCAAACAACCCCCCTTAAAGAAAATCTAGCCTTACTTCAGGGAGAAGTGATTGATGCATCGGTTATGAGCCGAGCTCCCCTCCGCTCCTTTTTAGCCGACCAAATTGAAAAGGCTGGCCAGGAGGATGTACTTTTCTCCCTTCATATGAAGGCAACCATGATGAAGGTCTCCGACCCTATTATCTTTGGTCATTGCGTGGAGGTTTATCTTGGACTTGTTATCGAAAAACATGGAGATGCTCTAGATGCAGCGGGATTTAATCCTAACAATGGACTCTCAGATTTTTACCGGGTGCTTGATACTCTGCCCGCTCAGCAGAAAGAATCAATCCAGTCCACCCTTGATCAAGTTTTGGCCAAGCGCCCTCCCCTCGCTATGGTCAATTCCGACAAAGGAATTACCAACCTTCATGTACCCAGCGATATCATTATCGATGCTTCCATGCCGGCCATGATCCGAACCTCTGGCCAAATGTGGGGACCCGATGGAAACCCCAAAGATACCAAAGCGGTTATTCCTGACCGTAATTATGCAGGTATCTACCAGGCAACCATTGATTTCTGTAAACAAAATGGAGCCTTCGATGTTACGACCATGGGTAATGTTGCCAATGTTGGTCTGATGGCCAAAAAAGCAGAAGAGTATGGTTCCCACGACAAGACCTTTGAAATAGAAGCAACAGGAACGGTCAGGGTGGTGGACCAAAACGGAACACCTCTACTCAGCCACGATGTGGAAGCAGGAGATATTTGGCGCATGTGCCAAACCAAGAAAGTTTCCATTATTGATTGGGTGAAATTAGCAGTCAACCGGGCAAAACTTAGTGAAACTCCGGTCATTTTTTGGCTCGATAAAAACCGTCCGCACGATGCTAACCTGATCAAGTATGTGGAAGCTAAGTTGACCACACTCGAAACTGCAGGTTTGGATATTCAAATTCTCGCTCCCATCGAGGCAACCAAAGTAAGCTGCCAACGGTGTAAAGATGGTTTGGATACAATTTCCGCCACCGGCAATGTCTTAAGGGATTACCTGACCGACCTATTTCCTATTTTGGAATTAGGTACCAGTGCCAAAATGCTTTCAATCGTGCCCCTCCTCGCAGGAGGTGGTCTTTTTGAAACCGGAGCGGGTGGTTCAGCACCAAAACATGTCCAACAATTTGTACAGGAAGGACATCTCCGGTGGGACTCTCTCGGGGAGTTTTTAGCCATCGCTGTTTCCCTTGAGGATTTGGCCAATAAAACCGATAATGCTAAAGCTCAAATCCTAGCAAAAACACTTAACCAAGCGATTGGTGTTTTCCTCGATGAAAACAAATCTCCTTCTCGAAAAGTCAACGAGCTTGATAATCGGGGAAGTCATTTTTACCTGTCGCTCTATTGGGCAGAAGCACTGGTCAAGCAAACCGATGATGCCTCCCTTCAATCTCATTTTTCTCCATTGGCTCAGAGCCTGCGTGAGAAAGAACAAATCATTGTGAATGAATTAAATGCTGCCCAAGGAAACCCAATCGATCTGGGTGGGTATTTTTTCCCAAATGAAGCCAAAGCCTCTCAGTCGATGCGACCAAGCAAAACTTTCAATAAGATTTTGGCCCAACTAGGCTCATGATAAAATCGGAGGGAATCGTTTTTAAGGTTTCTCTCCGCCTTTAAGTATTGCTTGGAACAAAGATTCGGGGTTTTACATTAACCATGCAAAAGTCATGCGTTCTTGTATTTCTATGGTTTTCGTTTTTCTGTTTATCCTCAGCCTCAACAAAACCGAATGTTTTATTTATTCTTGTAGATGATCTGGGTGCCCGAGATCTTAGCAATGAGGGCTCCACCTTTTATGAGACCCCAAATATTGACCGAATTGCCCAGGAGGGCATGAAATTTACTCGGGGCTATGCAACCTGTCAGGTCTGCAGTCCGTCTCGTGCCAGCATTCTCACGGGAAAATACCCAACCAATCATGGAATCACTGAATATATAGGGGGCCCAGTAGGTGCACACCATCGAAAAAGGGGTCGTTATGACAGTCACCTCCCCCCTGACTATGAGGGAAACCTGAAAGCTTCTGAGATTACACTTGCAGAAGCGATGCAGGATGCAGGGTATCATACATTTTTTGCAGGAAAATGGCACTTAGGAGGTAGGGGCTCGTGGCCCACGGATCATGGGTTTAAAATTAATCGTGGAGGATGGGATGTTGGCGGACCTCGGGGCGGATTCTTTTCCCCCTACACCAACCCCAACCTAAATTCTGGACCCAAAGGAGAATCCCTCACCCGGCGCCTTGGGCAGGAGACTGCCAAGTTCATTGAAAAGCACAAGGACCAACCTTTCCTTGCCTATCTCTCATTTTACACCGTCCATGCTCCAATTCAAACAACGCAGGCACTTTGGAAAAAATACCGGGACAAGGCGGAAAAGACTGGTCTCATTCAGAATAAGGAACGATTTCTTTTCGATCGCCGGCTGAATGTTCGTCAAGCCCAAGACTGCCCGGTCTATGCCGGCATGATTGAATTATTGGATAAGTCCATCGGAATCGTTCTGCAAAAACTGAAAGAACTCGGACTGGAAAAAGACACCATAATTTGCTTTACCTCAGATAATGGCGGAGTTTCATCGGGCGATGCTTATGCAACATCCAACCTCCCCCTGCGCGGAGGAAAAGGACGTCAATGGGAAGGTGGTATCAGGGAACCCTTTTATATAAAAGCACCTGGCGTTATCAAAGATGGTTCGACAAGTTCGACTCCTGTGAGCGGTATCGACTGGTACCCTACTCTATTAGAGCTCTGTAATATTACTTTACCCCAAGAGCAAGCCATTGACGGAGTAAGCCTTGTCCCTTTACTCCAAGGTGAAAAAATTAAGGCTCGACCCCTCTTTTGGCATTATCCTCATTACGGCAACCAAGGAGGAGAACCGAGCTCTATCATTATGGAAGGAAACTGGAAACTGATTCACTACCACGAGGATGGTCGGGATGAACTCTATAATCTGTTGGAGGATGTTGGTGAACAAAATGAACTTTCCTCAAGCGAAAGCACAAGAGCCAAGCAGATGAGAGTTCGGCTCGACCAATGGCTCAGGCAAACCAATGCCATATTTCCTACCGAAGACCCTGCATTTGATGCATCCAAAAGATCAGTACGATGGAAACAGATCAAAACTCAGCAAAAAGCGGGCCTAGAAAAACAGCATGCAAGATTCCTGAGTCCCAGTTACAAACCAAACAAAGACTGGTGGGGTAGCTCTCTCGAATAAACTGACAAATTGCCTAAAACTGATGACTGGCAGACAGGGATAGGCCAAAATCAGTGGCACTGAAGCTAGGGATAGAATCAGACGACATCGATGAATTGGTTAGGAAAGTCTGAGCGTTCAACCAATCAGTCCACTGGTACATCAAGCTCGCTCCGATGGAAAACAGACGGTCATCTCTACCAGTGCTCGGGCTCTTCAAGTATTCAGTGAGGGTGTATGACATTCTTGGCATAAAGGTCCATTTTCCATTTTCGCCAAGTTGTTTGATATAAGTCAATGAGGCGGTGTATTGCCGATTATCTCCGCTGTCTGCAAAAACTCCGGCGGCAGGAAAGGTAACCGTTTGCTCAGTCGAGGATTGTCTGAGCATGATATCTGCCATTACAAAAGAGGAGTCCGAGAGGGAATGAATCTTCTGCAAGGATATTGCGGGGGACCAGGAATCAAAAGTGCGGTCTCCTGTCTTTTGGTTATGAAGTACATTATAGTCCAAAGTTACCCCTGCACTCCAACCATCAGAAAAGCCAAAGGCCAACCCACCCTTAACCAAACCAAACCGATAATCCAACAATTCAGAATATTTTCCATAATTTGCCCATTGCATCATCAAATCAAGACGGGGAATTAAAGTAACATAAGGACTGAGCTCCATAGCCGGTCGGGAAAACCCAATACCAATGTTTGATTCAAAAACCCTCGAACCCTGCTCGCTTCCACTTTCAGCCCTCAAAACATTGGATGTCCGGTAGAAACGTAAGCCCAATTGAGGCGTAACAGAAAGAGAGTCTTTTGGGTTAGTTTCAGGAGCAACTTCCGGTAATGAGGAAGATGTAGGGGCGATCACTACAGGAGAATCTGCAGATATCTCTACTGCTTGAGAAGGTGGAGTGGTAAGAACCGTTCTTTTTTTTGACAACGGCACACCAACCTCAACAATTTCCTGAATACCGAGATTTGAGTGAAAACCTGCATATCCTGGTAAAGAAGGTTTCGGAACCTTTATCGCCTGTCCATAAGACAAAATGCCAGAGGTTACAAAAAGAAAATACTTGATCAATTGGAATCTCGTAAAAAGTGAATTCATAGGTCTTTTATCAATTATAAAATCAAGGCTTGGTCAGTTTGCCGATCGAAATATTACCACCGAACTGGTCAAAACTGGGGCGGTCATTCATCAGGTTGCCACCTGAGCGAATATTCTCAATGAAGTTTACCCGACCCAATTGCTGCTCCAATGATACCCCGGTACCAAAGTTTGGATATCTTCCATCGATGGGGCCCTTCAGGCTGTTTAACTGTACTTCAGTGGCACTGGGGAA
>Ga0206130_10006448_pt1 | contig 13423 bp, 10 predicted proteins | sample Helgoland_Spring_9_FD_148637 | JGI IMG/M metagenome (GOLD analysis project Ga0206130, IMG submission 148637) | Pelagic subsurface seawater microbial communities from Kabeltonne, Helgoland, North Sea - Helgoland_Spring_Bloom_20160512_1 | ecosystem: Environmental > Aquatic > Marine > Epipelagic ... | reverse complement strand
CTAAATTGGGTCGGCAGACACAGGCGGACAGAGCATGACATTGAACCTCACGGTGCCAGGACAGGAAGATTTGAAGCCACGCATTACCGTGTTTGGCGTTGGTGGAGCGGGCGGCAATGCCGTCAACAACATGATCGAGAAGGAACTCGATGGTGTGGACTTCGTCGTCGCGAATACGGATGCACAGGCCCTTCAGCAATCAATGTCTGAGAGCCGCGTTCAACTCGGTGTCAAGGTCACCGAAGGTCTGGGCGCGGGTGCGCGCGCTGCAGTTGGCGCTGCGGCTGCCGAAGAGAATATTGAGCAAATCGTTGATCACCTCGCAGGCGCACACATGTGCTTTATCACTGCAGGTATGGGCGGCGGCACTGGTACAGGAGCTGCACCAATCATCGCGCAAGCTGCGCGTGAATTGGGTGTATTAACTGTAGGTGTTGTCACCAAGCCGTTCCAGTTTGAGGGCGGCAAGCGCATGAAGCAGGCTGAGGATGGCGTCGAAGCTCTCCAAAAGGTTGTGGATACGCTGATCATCATTCCAAACCAGAACCTGTTCCGTCTTGCCAACGAAAAGACCACATTCACTGAGGCGTTTTCGCTTGCGGATGATGTTCTTTATCAAGGTGTTAAAGGCGTCACAGACCTTATGGTCCGTCCCGGCTTGATCAACCTCGACTTTGCAGACGTACGCGCTGTCATGGATGAGATGGGCAAGGCGATGATGGGTACGGGCGAGGCAACAGGCGAGGATCGTGCGATCCAAGCAGCTGAGAAAGCCATTGCGAATCCACTTTTGGACGAGATTTCACTGCGCGGTGCCAAAGGTGTTCTTATCAACATCACCGGTGGTCATGATCTTACACTCTTTGAGCTCGACGAAGCAGCGAACCGTATTCGCGAAGAAGTCGATCCAGATGCGAATATCATTGTTGGCTCCACGCTTGATACAGCGCTTGAGGGCGGCATGCGTGTCTCCGTTGTTGCAACAGGGATTGACGCGGTCGATGTGAATAGCGAATTGCCAGTGCCGCGCCGTTCTATGGCGCAGTCTTTAAAGCAAGCCGAAGAGCAGCGCGCGTCAGCTATGTCAATCGCACCTGTTGCGACGACGGCTCCAGCCGCGGCACCACAAGAACCAGCTTTGTTTGAAGAGATGAACACGCAGCAAGTTGCGGCATCTGAGCAAGCAGAAGACATCTTTGAGGAAGAGGCAGCCGCTTTCCAGCCGGAATTGCCAAGCTTTATCGCAGATCGTGGTCAGCCACGTGCGATGCAGGCACAACAAACAGATGATCTTCCTCCGCCCGCTTATCAGCCACCAGCGTTTGAGCCTCAGGCGATGCATGAGCCAGAGCAGGCCAGCTATGTTGCGCCAAAAGCACCTGGTTTAGGCACGCCTTCCCCTGAAGCGATGGCGCGTTTGCAAGCCGCTGTTCACCGCGCTCCTACGCAAGAGCAGCAGTACCAGCAGCCTGCTCCACAAGCGCATTCAGAAGCGGAAGAGCGTCCACGTTTCGGCATCAATTCTTTGATCAACCGCATGACGGGTCAAGGCCAAGAAGCCGCGCCAGCACATGCACCGCGTCAACAGCCAGCGGTTCAGGCAAGTCAGTCTGCGCCAGCACCTCAGCCGGTTGCGGAAAGCGATCCAGAGCAAGAACGCATTGAAATTCCGGCGTTCCTACGCCGTCAGGCGAACTAAATACTGCAAAAGTTACATATTTTGGGTATGGAAAAGGGGTGCTTCGGCATCCCTTTTTTCGTTAGAAGTCAGTGCCTTCGCAAGTGTTAAGCGAATTTCTGCCTAAGGGCGCAGAACGCATGTTTCAGACCGTTACAAAGATTGAGTTGAGACAAGCAACCCACAGGGTTAACTCACTGTTAACGAAAGGCGTGGGGATCCCGCGCGTATCGCTTGTCTGGAGACGACTTTGCAAACGACGGTAAAATCATCAGTGACCTTTGAGGGTGTTGGCCTTCACTCAGGTGCACCTGTCTCGATGAGCGTTCATGCCGCAAGCCCAAACCACGGGATATGGTTTCGCCGCACGGATGTTGTTGGCGTCGATGCGATGGTTCCAGCCCTTTGGGATGCCGTTAATCCAACGCCGCTGTGTACCAAGATCGAAAACCAAGATGGGACTGTCGTTTCAACTATCGAACATATCATGGCCGCTTTGGCAGGGTGTGGGATCAACAATGCGTTGATCGAGCTGAGCGGCGAAGAAGTGCCTATCATGGATGGAAGCTCTGCCGAGTTCGTGCGCGGACTTTTGGCAAAGGGTGTTCAACAGCAGGGCACCGATGGATGGGCTTTGCGCATTTTGAAACCTGTTGAAGTGCGCACAGATATAGGTTGGGCGCGACTTGAGTCTGCGCGTAACCTTTCGATTGATTTCGCGATCGAGTTTGAAGATGCGGCCATTGGTGCGCAAAGCAAAACTTTGAATATGGCGAATGGCACATTTGTGCGTGAGCTTTGTGACAGCCGTACGTTCTGCCGCAACTCAGATGTGGAAGCGATGTATGCGCAAGGTCTTGCCAAGGGCGGTACGCTTGAAAACGCTGTCGTCGTAGATGGGGACCGTGTTCTTAGTCCGGGTGGCTTGCGTCACGCAGATGAAGCAGTTCGTCACAAGATGCTCGACGCACTCGGCGATCTTTCGCTTGCGGGCGCACCGATTTTGGGGCGCTACACAGGTATGCGGGCAGGGCACTCTATGACCAATGCATTGCTGCGCGCGCTCTTTGCGGACCCGACAACCTATGAAATGGTAGATTGTGACGCGTCTATTAACGCAAATCTGCCCGGCGCTGGCGTTACGCGCAGTGAAATTCCTGCACCTCATTAAGCTCAAACATGTGTTATAGTTACGAATGCCTCAAGATTTTGTGGCATTGCCATTTTGCATGAGAATATTATGTGCTAGGACCGAGGTGAAAACAGGGATAAAACTCTGACAGGTTCGATCAAAGGTGCTGGAATGAAACGCAAAACTGCGCGTCATACGCTGACAGCCGCTGCGCTGTTAACCCTGACACTTGCCGGTTGTGGCGGTGGAAATGGGGGCGGTGTCTCTCGTATCCTTGGCGGTCAATCGACAATACCGCTTGAGGCTTTCTCTGCAGAGCAAATTTATGAGCGCGGCGAATTCGAAATGGCGCGCGCTAAAGATGATGATGCAGCGTTCTATTTTGGTGAGGTCGAGCGTCTTTACCCTTATTCTGAATGGGCGAAGCGCGGTCTTATCATGCAGGCCTTTGCCTATCACAAAGACAAAGATTACGAAAATTCCCGCGCATCCGCGCAGCGCTTTATCGATGTTTACCCGACCGATGAAGATGCGGCCTATGCACAGTATTTGCTGGCGCTCAGCTATTATGACCAGATCGAGGACGTGGGCCGCGATCAAGGCCTGACCTTCCAAGCGTTGCAAGGTTTGCGCACGGTGATTGAACGCTATCCTGATAGCGAATATGCGAGCTCCGCGATTTTGAAATTCGACCTTGCGTTTGACCATCTGGCAGGGAAAGAAATGGAAATCGGCCGCTATTACCTGCGCCGTGATCACTACACCGCTGCGATTAACCGTTTCCGCGTGGTTGTAGAGGATTTCCAAACGACGACCCACACGCCCGAAGCCCTGCATCGTTTGGTCGAAGCGTATCTGTCGCTTGGCCTCAATGAAGAGGCGCAGACGGCTGGCGCGATCCTTGGCTTTAACTACAAAGGCACCGATTGGTATGAGGACAGCTTCAAGCTGCTCACAGGCCGTGGTTTGGAGCTGAAAGCATCGGGTGATGGCTGGTTGCGTCAAATTTACCGTCAAATGTTGCAAGGCAAGTGGCTGTAATCCCCAGCAGCCTGCGCGGAGGTCGCTAGATGCTGCGCACGCTCGATATTCGCGATATTCTGATCATTGATCATCTTGAGCTTGGCTTTCAGCCGGGCTTGAATGTGCTGACGGGTGAAACCGGTGCTGGTAAGTCTATCTTATTGGATTCGCTGGGCTTTGTACTTGGCTGGCGCGGACGCGCGGAACTTGTACGCAGTGGTGCCGAGCAGGGCGAAGTCACGGCGGTCTTTGATTTACCCGAAGGGCATGCCGCTTTAGCAGTTCTTGAAGAAGCGGGTTTGCCTGTCGATGATGAGCTCATAATGCGCCGTGTGAACCGTAATGACGGGCGCAAAACGGCTTGGGTCAATGATCGGCGTTGTTCTGGCGAAGTGCTGCGTGCTTTGTCTGAAACCTTGGTCGAACTGCACGGTCAACATGATGATCGCGGTTTGCTCGATCCCAAAGGGCACATGTCTGTTTTAGATGCGTTTCTGGATCGCCCAAAGCTTCACTTGAAAACGCAGCAGACTTGGAAAGAACTTCTGAGTGCGCGCAAATCGCTCAGCAAGTTGGAAGCGGCGATTGCGGCCGTGCGCGAAGAAGAAGACTTTTTGCGTCACTCTGTTGCCGAACTTGATGATTTAGACCCCCAGCCCGGCGAAGAGGCGGTTCTTGATACGCAGCGGCGCAAAATGCAAAGCGCTGAGAAAATCCGCGATGACGTCGCGCGCGCGCATGCAATGCTGGGTTTTGAAGGCGCAGAGGGTGTGATCAGCGAGGCGATCCGCTGGCTCGATGGGGTGTCTGAACAAGCAGAGGGCCAACTTGATGCGGTGGTTTCTGGACTTAGCCGTGCTTTGGATGAACTGGGCGAAGCGAGTGCTGGTGTCGAACGCTGTTTGGATAATCTGGAATTCAACACATCCGATCTGGAAAATTGTGAAGAACGATTGTTCGCGATCCGCGCACTTGCGCGCAAACATAATGTAACGCCTGACGCGCTTGGCACATTTGCGGTTGAATTGCGCGCACGGCTTGTCGCTTTGGATGCGGGTGATGCGCAACTGGGCGAGGCGCGTGCGGCTGTGAGTGCGGCTGAAGCGATCTACGATAATGCGGCCCAACACCTAAGCGATGAGCGGCGTAAAGCTGCGAAGAGACTGGATTTGGCGGTCACAGCCGAACTAGCTCCGCTCAAAATGGAGCGCGCGGTCTTCACTACGCAAGTGAGCGAAACAACCGCAGGCGCGACAGGGCGTGACGCCGTCGCGTTTACTGTCGCGACGAACCCGGGAGCACCTAGCGGGCCTCTGAACAAGATTGCATCTGGCGGTGAACTCAGCCGTTTCCTGCTGGCGCTGAAAGTGTGCCTGTCCAATGAAAGCCAAGGGATTACGATGATCTTTGACGAGATTGATCGTGGTGTTGGCGGTGCCACGGCGGATGCGGTGGGGCGGCGTTTGGCGAGCTTGGCAGAAGGCGGGCAAGTGCTGGTCGTCACGCATTCGCCACAGGTTGCGGCCCTTGGTGGGCATCATTGGCGCGTTGAAAAGAATGTGGTTAATGAGGCGACGCTCTCGACCGTGGTGCCCCTAAGTGAAAGCGAGCGCACAGATGAAATCGCGCGGATGATCTCTGGCGATACGATCACCGACGAAGCGCGCGCAGCCGCGCGTTCCCTGTTGGCGGGCTAGACAATGCTGCGCACCTTGCTCGCAAGTTTTGGCGCGCTCCTATTGGATATGAAAGACAGTCTTGGGCGTGGCTGGTCGCATATGCGCCGCAGAGGTCCGTCGCAGATCCAGTTCTGGTTCATCGCTTTGATGATCGGTATCGCCGCAGGACTTGCGGCAGTGTTGTTTCGATTTGGCGTCTCGTTCTTACAACAAACGCTTTATGGCGTTGAGGATGTCACCAAACTGCATAGTTTTGCTGAGAGCCTGCCATGGTATTGGGTGTTGATCATCCCAATGATGGGCGGTGTCGCGGTTGGCATCATTTTGCACCATTTCACGCCTGACGGGCGCGTGCGCTCAGTCTCTGACGTGATCGAAGGCGCCGCTTTGAACGAAGGGCGCGTGGAAAAGAAGGCGGGCATCGCGTCAGCGCTGTCGTCGATGATCACGCTTGGCACAGGTGGATCAACGGGGCGTGAAGGGCCAGTTGTTCATATTGCAGCGATGATTTCGAGTTGGGTGAGCAACGTCATTCGTGCGGATGGGATCACAGGGCGCGACCTGCTCGGGTGCGCTGTCGCGGCTGCCGTCTCGGCGAGCTTTAATGCACCGATTGCGGGGGCTTTGTTCGCGTTAGAGGTGGTTTTGCGCCATTTCGCCGTGCACGCATTCGCCCCTATTGTAATTGCAAGCGTCGCGGGCACTGTGATCAATCGACTGGTTTTTGGCGACACAGCGGAGTTCGCGTTGCCAGGGAGGACCGCGCTTGAGTTTTATGCGGAACTGCCTGCCTATCTAATCCTTGGTCTCGTTTGCGGCCTCGTTGCGGTCACTTTGATGCGCTGCGTTTTTTGGGCTGATGATTTAGAGACGCGTTTGCAGACCCGCCTCGGTCTACCATATTGGCTCAGACCGGCTTTGGCTGGTGCTTTGCTCGGCCTGCTTGCGATCTGGTTTCCGCATATCATTGGTGTTGGCTATGAGACCACATCAGCGGCGTTGACAGGAAAACTATTGCTTCATGAAGCCATCGTGTTTGCGATGATCAAAGTCGCGGCTGTTGCGATCACGATGGGTGGGCGCATGGGTGGCGGAATCTTTTCCCCCTCCTTGATGATCGGCGCGTTAACAGGTTTAGCATTCGGCCTAATCGCGACGAGTGTATTCCCCGAGATTAGCGGCTCACACACGTTATATGCGCTTGCCGGCATGGGAGCAGTCGCAGCGGCTGTGTTGGGTGCGCCGATCTCGACAACGTTGATCGTGTTCGAATTGACGGGGGATTGGCAGACAGGTCTGGCGGTGATGGTATCCGTTTCGCTCTCGACGGCGCTGGCGTCTCGGCTGGTGGATCGATCGTTCTTTTTGACACAATTAGAGCGGCGCAACATTCACTTGGCGGCGGGACCACAGGCGTATTTGCTGGCCATGTTCCGCGTTGCGGGGGTCATGCGCAAAACCGAAGAGGGTATCGACGAAGATGCTTGCTGGGAGATGATTGCCGAGGGGGTTTATGTGGACGGCAATGCTACGTTAGAAGCTGCAATGCCGATTTTTGATAAATCAAGCGTCGTGTTCATCCCTGTCGTGACCTTGTCAGGCGAAGGGCAAGCGCCGGAACTTTGGGGCGCTTTGTACCACGTCGATGCGCTCAAGGCCTACAATCGCGCGCTCGCTGCGACGGCGGCGGAAGAGCACAGTTAACAGTTAGAACTTTTCGATCGCGACTTCATCACTGTCTGCAAAAGCCAGATACTCTTTGATGCGTTCCACGTTTGCGATCGGTGTCTCATAAGACCATGCGGCGTCCGCGATGGTTTTGCTTTTTGTAATGATCGAAAAGTAGCTCGTATCGCCTTTGTGTGGGCAGTGGGTCGCGGTTTCGGATCTATCCAGAAAAGCCATCGCAATGTCATTACGTGGGAAGTAGAGAACAGGCGCACGTTTGCCTTCGCTCAATTCCAGCACATCCTTGCTTTCCCCCAAAACAGCGCCGCCCGCACGGATAACATATGAACCTTCAACCTTGCGAATGCGAATATCTGTCATGGAACGTCCTTTGCTGGGTAAGGACTTAGTTATAGAGCTTTGGTCGCGTTCTCCAACCAGTTTTCCGCATCTTTGCTGAGTTTGCCCGTTAGCTTGGTGCGGCATTGGTCATGATAGCTATCGATCCAGTCTCGCTCAGCCTTGCTCAGAAGATCAAGTCGGATCAATCGACGATCAAGTGGGACGTATGTAAGTGTCTCGAAATCATACATTTTGCGATGAGCGTCGCCACCTTTTGGCGTTTCAGATGCGCGCACAACGCAAAGGTTTTCGATACGAATACCAAACGCACCTTCGCGGTAATAGCCGGGTTCATTCGATAGGATCATGCCCGGTTCGAGTGGTATTTCACTGACGCGCGACAGGCGCTGGGGGCCCTCGTGCACGCCCAGGAAATGCCCGACGCCATGCCCAACGCCATGATCAAAGTCCTGCCCAGCGAGCCAGAGTGGCATGCGCGCTGCCATCTCGATATCGCGTCCTGCAAGCCCTTTGGGCCAGCGCATGCGCGACATGGCGATCATTCCTTGCAACACGCGCGTGAAAGCAGTGCTTTCCTCACTTCCGACTTCTCCAATCGCGATGGTTCGGGTGATATCTGTCGTTCCGTTCAAATACTGACCGCCGCTGTCGAGCACCAGCAGATCACCGTTCTGTAGGGTCCGCGCCGTTTCATGCGTGACGCGGTAGTGCATGATCGCGCCATTGGGGCCAGCACCTGAGATCGTGTCAAAGCTGATGTCTTGTAACGTATTGGTATTGCGACGTTTCTGTTCAAGCTGTGTCACGACATCGATTTCAGTCGTACTGCCTGCGGGTTGTTGATCAAGCCAGCAGAGCAGCTCACACATAGCCGTTGCGTCAGTGATATGCGCCGCACGCGTACCGGCGATTTCAACGTCGTTTTTGCGTGCTTTTGGTAGGACACAAGGTTCTGATCCATAAGTGATCTCGGCCAATCCTTCGCTCAGCGCATCTATGACGGCGACAGGGACAGAGGTTTTATCGCAACGCACTTTTCCGGTGAGTTTGGCAAGTGTATTGGTGAACTCTTTGGGGGCTGAGATAGAGAGTGTCGGATCAAGAGTAAGGTTTTCAACTTTGCTGGAAGCAATGAACAAATCCACACGCGCGTCAGCGTGCAGAACCGCGAACCCATGTACGAGGGGGGTTTTAGAGACGTCATTGCCACGAATGTTTAAAAGCCAACATAGGCTGTCAGGCAGTGTGATTACTGCGGCGCTTTCACCTTTTTCAATCAGATCCTCTGCGCAGTCCTTGCGTTTATCAGCAGAAGATTTTCCTGCATATTCAATTGGGTAATCGAACGCTGGTGTCATGGGTGGCTCTGGTTGATCGTCCCAAATTGCATCCACGACATTATCTACAGGGTGCAATTTAATCTGCGTTCCAGCCAGTGTTTTTTCATGCGCTTCAATCTGCCCTTGCGTTATCAACCAAGGATCAAATCCGACAACGCCACCATTTGGAAGTTGGGTCTTTAACCAATCTGCCAGGGATTTTTCTGGCCAAGGCACAGGTGTGAAATGTTCCAGATCAACTTGGCTTTTGACTTGTGTGCGGTAGCGGCCATCAATGAAAACGCCAGCGCTATTAGTTAGTGCACAACAAAAGCCCGCGGAGCCTGTAAATCCTGTAAGCCATTGAAGCCGTTCATCATGTGGGGCGACGTATTCGCCCTGATGCGCATCTGCACGCGGGATGATGAATCCATCAAGCCGTGCTTTTTGCAGCTCTTCGCGCAATTTTGCGAGACGGGCAGGGCCGTGCTCGGGCGTGCTGGTCGTGTCAAAGCTTTGGAACATGTTGGCCTCCATGATTTTGGCTCACAGGACCGCAAAGCGAGAGGGCCGTCAACTGACTTTGCGCATACCCATCACGCGCGCGCGGGCACGTGGGTCACTGTCAAAGAGCGCAGCAAGCTGTTCGGTCATTGCACCCGCCAATTGTTCTACGTCTGTGATGGTGACCGCGCGTTCATAATAGCGTGTGACATCATGGCCGATACCGATGGCGAGCAGTTCAACCGCTCGGCGCTTTTCGACCATAGCGATCACGTCGCGCAGGTGTTTTTCGAGGTAATTCGCAGGGTTAACGGACAAAGTGCTGTCATCTACAGGCGCGCCATCAGAGATAACCATCAAGATTTTACGCGCCTCAGGACGACCTGCCATGCGGCGGTGCGCCCACTCTAGCGCTTCGCCGTCGATGTTCTCTTTCAGCAAGCCTTCTTTCATCATCAGACCAAGATTTGGTCGCGAGCGTCGCCAAGGCGAATCCGCGCTCTTGTAGATGATATGACGCAAGTCATTCAGACGACCGGGCTGCTGTTCACGCCCTGCGTTGAGCCAAGCCTCGCGAGATTGGCCACCTTTCCAAGCGCGCGTGGTAAAGCCGAGGATTTCGACTTTCACATTGCAACGCTCAAGCGTGCGCGCAAGGACATCGGCGCAGATCGCGGCGATGGAAATCGGGCGGCCCCGCATAGAGCCGGAGTTATCCAGAAGCAGCGTCACGATTGTATCTCGGAACTCTGTGTCTTTTTCGACCTTAAAGCTCAGCGGTGTGGTCGGATTCGCTACCACACGCGCGAGGCGGCCCGCATCAAGCGTACCTTCCTCAAGATCAAATTCCCAAGAGCGGTTTTGTTGCGCCTGAAGGCGACGTTGTAGTTTGTTGGCGAGGCGTGACACCGCGCCTTTGAGCGGCTCAAGTTGTTGATCAAGGTAGGCACGCAGGCGCTCAAGCTCGATTGGCTCTGCTAAGTCCTCGGCGCGGACTTCTTCGTCGTATTGCGTGTCGTAAACCTGATAATTCGGATCCGCGTCAGAAATTGGCTGAGGCTGAGGCGGCTCAAGCGGGGCCTCGCCCTCGGGCATTTCTGCCTCGTCGCCCATTTCCTGCTCGGACACATCGTCCATGGAAACTTGCGCTTGCGAGGCGTCTTGCTGTTGTTCTTGGGACTGCTCTGCAGAGGCGTCATCCGCCTCTTCGCCCTCATCATCCTGACCTGAGCTGTCTGGTTCGTTCTCGTCTTCGCCGCTCTCTTCTGCGTCGTCCTGTGCATCATCGTCGATGTCATCAGGGTCATCGCCGAGCTGGTCGCCATAGCCGAGTTCTTGGATCAACTGGCGCGAGAGTTTGGCAAAAGCGGCTTGATCGTCGAGCAAGGCGTCAATGTCGTTCAGCGTGTCACCCGCGTTTTGCTCAATGAACCCTTTCCAGAGGTTCATCACATTTGCTGCACCTTCGGGCAAATCACGACCCGTAGCGAGATGGCGCACGAGGTATCCAGCGGCGATCGCAAGAGGGGCGTCCGCAGCTTCTTTGATCTGATCAAAGCCTTTGCGTAGCGCATCATTGCCGATCTTCGCGTCAATGTTGCCAGCGGTGCCCGGCATGTCGCGTGCACCCATCGCTTCGCAGCGTGCGGTTTCCATCGCTTCATAGACTTCGCGGGCCACGTCGCCTTGCGGGACATAACGCGAATGGGTGGAGTTGTCGTGAAACTTGCGGTGCATCGCAAGCGCATCTGCGGTGCCGCGTGCGATCAGGACTTCTTCGCGTGTCATGCGGCGGCTGACTTGCGGCAAGCGCATTGTGTCGCCTGACACGCCGGATGGATCGACAGTAAAGGTCACGGACAAGTCGGGATCATTCGCCATGACCTTGGTTGCTTCGGCCAAGGCTTTCTTGAAAGGATCCGCTGGATTGTCGTTGTTCGTTGCCATTTTAACCGTCTTCTCTGGGAGTAAACGGCCCCAAGACAGGGGCCGATTTTTCTAGAAAAATCGCGCGTTACGCAATCGTCAGGCTTGCTGCGCTTTCTGGTAGTTCTTCGTCAAAGCAACGCTGGTAGAATTCCGCGACGGTTTGGCGCTCGAGCTCGTCACATTTGTTGAGGAACGACAGGCGGAACGCGTAGCCGACATTGCGGAAGATTTCTGCGTTTTGCGCCCATGCAATAACCGTGCGTGGCGACATTACTGTGGAGAGATCACCATTCATGAAGGCTGTGCGTGTCAGATCCGCGACTTTCACCATCTGTTTAACAGTCTTGCGGCCAGCATCATTATTGTAGTGCGGGTTTTTGGACAGCACGATCTGGGACTCTGCTTCAACGCTTAGATAGTTAAGCGTCGCGACAAGAGACCAACGGTCCATCTGACCTTGGTTAATTTGCTGGGTGCCGTGATAGAGACCCGTCGTGTCGCCCAATCCAACCGTGTTCGCAGTCGCGAAAATACGGAAATAGGGGTGCGGGTCGATCACTTGGTTCTGGTCCAGCAATGTAAGTTTGCCTTCAACTTCGAGAACACGCTGGATCACGAACATGACGTCCGCGCGGCCTGCATCATATTCATCAAATACGATTGCGGTCGGGTTGCGTAGGGCCCAAGGCAAAATGCCTTCTTGGAAATCAGTGACTTGCTTGCCGTCTTTCAATTTGATCGCGTCTTTGCCGATGAGATCAATCCGAGAGATGTGGCTATCAAGGTTTACACGAACCGCAGGCCAGTTGAGGCGCGATGCAACTTGTTCGATGTGCGTAGACTTACCTGTGCCGTGATAACCTTGCACCATGACGCGACGGTTGTGTGAAAACCCTGCGAGAATTGCCATGGTTGTGTCTGGGTCGAACTTGTATGTGCTGTCCAGTTCGGGAACGCGCTCAGTGCGCTCAGCAAAACCTTTGACAACCATATCCGTGTCCAGGCCAAAGACCTCGCGGACAGAAATGTCCTCGGTTGGTTTCGCATCAATATCCAGCAACCCGTCAGCCATCTTTTAAGTCCCTCGTGTTATGCGCTTTGCGCACCCGCATTATCTGCTTTGAGTGGTGCAACATATCGCTCGCAAGGACAAGGGGAAGGGCATGCGAAAAACAAACCTAGCGTAGTGACGTTTGGACGCTTTTCGAAATGGCACGAAACAACGTTGGAAAGTTGCGAAAGATGAGAGGTTTTGACATGGCTTTCGCGGTGCGAAAGAGTGCGGTATCCCAGCCAAAGCGGAGCCTAGAAGTCATGAAAAACAGTTCCGATCCTCGCGATATCACCGATACTGATCGTGAAACGGCCCGCGAATACGTGCTCGGCGTGCTAGACGGGGATGCGTTGCGTTCGTTTGAACGCAAGTTATCAGGCAACGTTCTGTTGCAGGGGCAAGTTGCGCAGTGGCAGGAACATTTTACATCACTGGGAATGAATATAGACGAGATTTCGCCAAATGCCACCGTTCTGGGACATCTCAAACGTGAGCTTTGGAGCGAAAATAGACTGCCTTGGAACAGGCGCATTCGCATTTGGGAATACGCTTTGGGTGGGATTGCCGCCGCAATGATTGCTTTTGCGGTTTTTCGTTTCGGGGATGCGCAAGTACCTGTCGCACCTGTCATGCGAGCTGAGATTGTCATTGCGGAGCAGGGACTTACGTTCCAGATGGGCTTGCGCACTGACACGAGGCTTTTGCAGATCGAGCGTCTAGGTGGGCTGCCAGATGCAGAAAATACATATGTTTTGTGGGGGCGTGATGATGCGGATACACCGTTCGTAATAGGTCGTTTGGCGCAACAACCGGTCACTGTGTTACGGGTTCAAGACAGAGTTGTTGGCGCGCTTATAGATGGGAAAAATGTGTTCATCTCGAAAGAGCTGCGGGCGGTGGAGCGTTATGAAAAGCCGAGTGAGCCAATTCTCGCTACGGCGCAATTTTCGGGTGCGGTAACACGATGAGGCAAAGTGTAATGCTTTTCACGCGCTTGTGCTTCACGCTGACTTGCAAAGCGGTGATGGGGTGCGCACCTTGGTGCAAAGGAGAGTTATTATGCAAAGACGTCAT
>Ga0206130_10006445_pt1 | contig 13429 bp, 9 predicted proteins | sample Helgoland_Spring_9_FD_148637 | JGI IMG/M metagenome (GOLD analysis project Ga0206130, IMG submission 148637) | Pelagic subsurface seawater microbial communities from Kabeltonne, Helgoland, North Sea - Helgoland_Spring_Bloom_20160512_1 | ecosystem: Environmental > Aquatic > Marine > Epipelagic ... | reverse complement strand
AGTCACCTTGATCATTACCGGTGGTTTGCGAGTACCGATGGATTTTGTTAAGGCCATGGCTTTAGGAGCAGATGGTGTGGCGATCTCCAATAGTGCGATGCAGTCGATCGGATGTGTGGCGGCAAGAATTTGTAATACTAATAATTGCCCCGCTGGCATTGCTACTCAAAAAGCAGATTTACGGCAGCGATTAAATGTAGAAAAATCTTCTGTTCAACTGAAGAACTTTTTTGAATCTTCAACCCTATTAATGCAGGTGATGGCTCGCGCCTGCGGGCATGATGCCTTAAGAAAATTTACCCAAGAGGATTTAGCAACATGGCATCGTGATATGGCGTTATTGAGTGGTATAAACTACTCAGGAATGATGCCGCCATCCGGTTAAACTACTCACCCCAAGTGCAACATGGAAGAGGGTTTTTGGATGATTTGTTTTTTAATGGCCCTGTAGGGTAAGCGAACACTTACTTACCGTGGGTTGATGGGTTGTGTTATTGGCTGGTGCTATGTTTAAGTTATGTTTAAGTCATGTGTAGGTCATATCTAGGTTATGTGTAAGTTATATCCAGGTTATGTGTGTGCTTTATGTATTTAATCAGTTTGCGATCAGTAAGCGATTAGTGTGCTATCAGAGTGCGATAAGTGAGCTACTTAGGTTGCAGACTTATATTGAATTTGGCGGGCTAAGGCGTAGACTAAGGCGGCAATTGAATAGTTCATATGAGCTTGGGTTGATGCCTTCTTACCCCCTAATTATTGATGCATCTTAAAACCCCATTATCCAACATCTCACGAGTAAAGGTTTAGATTAAATATGCCCAATAATAGCTTGCTTTTAGTGCTTGGCAATCAACTATTTCCTATAGAAAACATGCAAACAGCCGCCACTGATTTTATATTTATGGCAGAAGACATGGGCCTTTGCACCTATGAGAAACATCATAAGTTAAAGGTTTTAATGTTTTTAGCGGCGATGCGCGAAAAACGGGATGAGTTGCAAGCTCATCATTTCAAAGTTGATTATGTTGATATTGATGATCCATCGTTTGATCAAGCCTATGAAGAAAAGTTAGCTAAGTGTATTTTAGAGCGTGGGGTTACCTCACTGACCATTTTTGAAATTGAAGACAAAGACTTTGAAGCGAGAATACAAACCTTTGCTGCCCAGCAAAACCTAACGCTCACCGTATTACCCTCGCCCATGTTTATTTTAGACCGGCAAGAGTTTTTATCCTTTATTGGAAAAACAAAAGTGTTGCGCATGGGTAATTTTTATAAAGAGGTGCGTAAAAAACTCAACCTACTCATGGATGAAGAGCAGAAACCCTTGGGTGGTAAGTGGTCTTTTGATGAAGATAACCGTAAGAAAATTCCCAAGGGGTTGGCTCTACCAGAGCAGTATGAGCCCCAGCAGAGCGCTTACATTGAACCCTTAAAAACCACCATAGCACTCAAGTTCTCTGGCCACCCAGGTCAGATGAATGACGTTTGGATGCCTCTGACTCGACCAGATGCTTTGGCACATATTGACCACTTTCTAAGCCTGAAATTTGAAAATTTTGGTATTTACGAAGATGCTATTTTGCAAAATGATACCTTTATGTTTCACAGTGCCATTAGCCCCTCTTTAAACATGGGTTTAATTACCCCCTATGACATCATTGATAAAGTGTTGGCTTACACTGAAGCAAACCATGTGCCGTTGAACTCTGTAGAGGGTTTTTTACGACAGATTATTGGCTGGCGTGAATTTATTAGAGGGGTTTATCAGCACCATGGTGCAACCCAACTAGAGAGTAACTTTTTTAATTTCTCTGGCGCATTAAAAAGTAGCTGGTATTCCGGCGATACAGGTATTCCGCCCTTGGACGATGCCATCGGCTTTTCTCAGAAGTTTGGCTACACTCACCACATCAATCGACTCATGGTGATCGCTAACCTTATGACCTTGTGTGAGGTGCACCCAGCACACGTCTATCGATGGTTTATGGAAATGTATGTGGATTCTTCAGAGTGGGTCATGACGCCTAATGTGTTTGGTATGGGAACCTTTGCAGATGGTGGCATCTTTGCGACTAAGCCTTACATTTGTGGGTCTAATTACATTCTTAAAATGAGTGATTATAAAAAGGGTGAGTGGTGTGACACGGTTGATGGCCTCTATTGGCGTTTTGTTAGCCGTCACATGGGGGTATTAAAAAATAACCCACGTTTATCGTTTATGCGTAAAACCCTTGAAAATATGAAACCTGAACGTAAGGAATTAATATTTGCTTGTGCAGAGGACTTTATTGCCACTCATTGTGCCCCTCAATAAATAAAGTGTGCCCCTTAATAAATAAAGTGGGCATAGAGGTGAGGTATTGAGTAACGTGCATCAAGGCGACCCAAACCTTGGTGTTACTCCAAAGTCGTAGTTTCAATTGAGCTCATGTCGGTTATTATGGTGGCTTATTTGCTGCCCTGATCGAGTAAAAGTCTATGAGCTATGCCACAACCTACCAACAGGCACTCACGCAACCTGCATTATTTTGGCAGCAGCAGGCGCAGCGTCTACCTTGGTTTAAAGCCCCCACTCAGGGAGTAGATACCGGCACATGGCCCACTGGGCGTTGGTTTAGTGACGGTGAAATGAATACCTGCTACATGGCCCTTGATCATCACGTGGCTAATGGTCGGGGCGATCAAGTGGCTATTTATTACGATTCACCCGTTACCGGTCTGAAGTCTAGCCACACTTACACTCAATTATTGCACCAAGTGGCTCTGTTTGCCGGTGCGCTAAGACAGCAAGGTGTGGCTAAAGGTGACCGCGTGGTGATCTATATGCCGATGGTGATGGAAGCTGCGATTGCCATGTTAGCCTGTGCTCGTATTGGTGCCGTGCATTCTGTGGTATTTGGGGGCTTTGCCGCAGCTGAATTGGCCGTGCGCATTGATGATGCAAAACCAACGGCCGTTATTAGTGCGTCCTGTGGTATTGAAGTGGCCAAGGTCATTGCCTACAAACCATTGTTAGATGAGGCTTTGCAGTTAGCCCAGCATCAAGTGCAAAGTGTGGTGATATTACAACGACCACAATTAAAGGCATCCCTCCAAGCAGGGCGTGATCATGACTGGCTGCAGTTGATGGCCCAGGCTCAACCCGCTGAAGCAGTCACTGTGAAAGCAACAGACCCTCTCTATATTCTTTACACCTCAGGCACCACGGGCAAGCCCAAAGGGATCGTGCGGGACAATGGGGGCCATGCGGTGGCTCTTCATTACAGTATGAGTGCGATTTACAATATGTCGGCTGGTGATGTCTTTTGGGCAGCGTCAGATGTGGGATGGATAGTAGGGCACTCCTATATTGTTTATGCGCCATTGTTGGCAGGGTGTACCAGTATTCTTTATGAAGGTAAGCCTGTCATGACGCCGGACGCGGGCGCATTTTGGCGAGTGATTGAGGAATATAAAGTCAAAGCTATTTTCTCAGCACCGACTGCTTTTCGAGCCATTAAAAAAGAAGATCCTAAGGGTGAATTACTTAAAAAGTATGACATTGGTAGTTTAGAAACAGTATTCATGGCGGGTGAAAGACTTGACCCACCCACCTATGATTGGGCCTTAGACATTATAGGAAGGCCAGTGGTCGACCATTGGTGGCAAACAGAGACGGGCTGGTCTATTTGTGCCAACCCCGTGGGTTTGGATGATTTGCCTGCCAAAGCAGGTTCGTCCACTGTGGCCATTGCAGGTTACGACTTACGTATTTTGTCGGATGCAGGTGTGCCTTTAGGAGCTAACGAAAAAGGTAATATTGCCCTCAAGTTACCTTTGCCACCGGGATGTTTAATTGGCATTTGGGGGGATGACACGCGTGTGCAAGACTCTTATTTGACACAATTTCCAGGCTATTACACTTCGGGCGACGGTGGTTATCGTGACGAGGATGACTATGTGTTTATTATGGGGCGTACGGATGACGTGATTAATATTGCCGGCCACAGGTTGTCCACGGGTGAAATGGAAGAGGTGGTAGGTGCTCATGAGATGGTCGCAGAGTGTGCCGTAATAGGTGTGCAAGATGATCTAAAAGGCCAATTACCCATGGCTTTAGTATTACTTAAAGCCGGCGCAAGCATTGAAGAAACTCAACTAAGTAAAGAAATTGTAGCCATGTTGCGTAAAACCATAGGTCCTATTGCGGTGTTAAAAAGTGCTCACATAGTGGCGCGCTTGCCAAAAACCAGATCAGGTAAAATTTTACGTAACATCATTCGTCACATCGCTAATGGTGAAACTTTTGTGGTGCCAGCCACCATTGATGATCCAGCCAGTCTGGATGAAATCAAAAAACTGGTCACTAACAGTGACCAGCATTAACGAGCAGTCACTTTTGGTTGCTAGGAGTGTCTTGCAGTGATTAGGAGTCGCTAACAGGCATTAACAGGGACTTGTAGTCAGAAGGGTTTAGTGCAATGTTCATCCACTAAGTTCTGCAGTAGCTGCTCAAAGTCCTTAAAACTTCGGGTTTTAAGGTTAGCTACCTTACCCCCATCATCCACCAAACGGACCTTGATAATCGATTGCAGGTAGGGGTTGGTCTCAAACTGTGACACTTCTAGGGCAGTCATGGGCCCACCTTGAAGTTTTAATGAGTGCATTGAGGCGGCGCTTAGCTGAGAAAAATACTCAGCTCGGGTTGCACACAAGTAACGCTTGGCAGACACATGATGGCGCACACATTGTGTGACAGATTCTGGAAAAAATGGTGCTAATACTTTGGCGCCATAAACTTCATGCTGGCGATCATGGGAGTCGTCCATTGAAAAAGTACCAAAGTCACTGGTGAAATGACCTATATCGTGCAATAAAGCCGCAGCAATCACGATATTAGAGTGCCCTTGGTGCTCTGCCAGAGACGCCCCTTGGAGCATATGTTGTGCCATAGTTACTGGCTCACCCAGATAAGCTTGGCTGCCACTGTGGTGAAATATGTGGCCTAAGTGCGCCACAATGTTGCTTGGGGTTAAACTTTTAATGTGATTTTGCATGATTTGACTCCTAACTCAGCTTCTAACTCAGCTTCTATCTCAGATCCTACCTTGCTTCTAATCCAAAAGGGCATCTTTATGCTGGTTGTTAAGCACAGATAAGCGAGAAAGTAGGCCATCCATGTCGGCATAACAACCCTGCAACCAGCGCGTGCCAGCGCCAGAAAATGCCTTACGAGCATGCAACACACGGGTGTTATCCAGCACAAAACAATCACCAGCATTGAGTCGAAAGCCAACTTCAGAGGCTGGGTTGTCAATAATTTCAGCAAAGCGGCGATATGCCGCATAGTAGTCTTGCATGTGCTCAAAAGGAATATCGGTAAAAGGTGCTGCAGAACGATTATTGAAGCGAATGCCCTGTAATTGTCCATCAGCAGACAACTCGATCATGGGGCGTCTTGCCTGTAAGCAAACGTCGTGTTCGCCAGCATATTCAAAATGCGCACAATAGGTGCTGAGCAAATTAAAACCATGAGGGTCTACTTGACGCAATTGGGTGGCCGCATTAAAACCATCCACTAAGACATTGTCTCCACCAGGTACAGAGCTTTCTAAGCAATAAAGCACTTGAATGGTGGGCACAGGGTCGCGGTAGGGGTTATCTGTGTGGGCCTGTAAAGCCAAGCCAGTATAGGCAAGATTAGTGGGCTTTTCTTCAACGCGCACCTCAAATATGCGGCCATAGTTTGTCTCGCGTAAATGGCCAAACAGGTCAACTACCTGAGTTAAAGCACCCGCATGCACCGGACCTGCATTGAGTTTGGCAAAACCAAACTGTGCTATCTGATTAAGCCACACCTTTAAAGTCTGTGGCGAGGTAACCGCAGCATCAAACTCAGCCTCGGGTAAGTTGGCCATTAAACTACTGTCCCACAGGGTTTGGTTGGGTTTATGCCACCCTTTGGTGGTCTCAATGGGTTTGTCATACGCATGACTTAAAAGCCAATTAAGAGGAAAATCGACGGTTTTTTTTTCGGGCATAAAAGTCACTGTTAAGACATCTTGTGTGACTTGGGTATGACTGACAAAAATCTTAGCATCAATGTCTTGTAAGGCAATCAGTCGCTGGCCATTACTAGCGCTGCGTGTGGCTGGATCTAACGCATTGTCCCTGAGCCAAATGGCGTGAAAGCGGCTAGTGTGATCAGCCACTGTTAAGCGAATGATTTGGCCATCTGACTCTAAAGTTACCTTGTTCATGTCAGCTCCATAATAGATTTGTGTCAACTTAGTTTAGGTCAAATGTTAGCTTCATGTTGGTCTTTCACTAACATTATAAAAGCATGCCTAATAACTACCTATGTGGGCCCTAAAGACGGCTCTCAAACCAATGAGCCAGCAACGCCCCGGTATTGTAATAGGCTGATTTTAAGCGCCAGTGGTGGTCCATTGTAGGGTCACTAATAGCAAGAGGTAAGTGGATTTCATCTAAACCCATGGCCCACTTTGCCGCAGCACAACCCAAGGTAGTAGCGGGGCCAATGCCGCGGCCACTGTATCCATATAAACTAATAGCTTGAGGACCTATGGCACACATCTTAGGCAGTTTGTCAGCAGTCATGGCAATTTGGCCACTCCACATATAGTCAAACTCATAGGCTTTCAGCTCTGGAAATAAGGCCATGAGTTTGCGCTGGGCCCAATGCATGTGAGTGCTAGACCCTTTGTGCTCTAAAGAACCCACACCACCAATAATTAAACGGCCCTTGTGATCGAGTCTGAAAGAAGACATAGCATGGGCCGTGTCCCAGCAGCCTTCTTTGTGAGGTAGAATCTGCTCTTGCTGTTTCAGAGTTAACGGTGCAGTGGCAAATTGGCAGTAACCGATGGGTGTAAAATAACCTTTTGTTTGGCTTTGTGGAGCCTGACTTTGAGCATCCCTAGAGCTACGCTGGGCATCGTTTTGGGTGCCATAAGCATTCGTTGCCACAATTAATTGATTGGCACTAACGCGGCCTTGTGCAGTGAAGATGTGCCATTGCTTGTCTTGGTAACGATAATCAAGCACAGCCGACTGAGTGTTTATGCTCGCGCCGGCTTTCACTGCTGCGTGGGCCAGACCAAAGGCATAACTTAAGGGCTGAATAGTGCCAGCACGGGCATCAAATAAAGCCCCTAAAAACTCACTAGAGCCTGTGCGCTGTATTGTGGCCGATGCGCTTAATAATTCCACAGGGGCTTGGCGCTTTTGCTGCTGTAAAAAACGTCGGTTAAGATCTTTTAGACCACTTTTGTTGGTGGCACAGTGAAGGGTGCCATGCCGCACTGGGTTGCAATCGATCTGGTATTTCTGGATTAAATCAAACACCATATCAGGTGCACAGGCGAAGGCTTGGTTCAGTTTTTGTCCTGCGGCTTGTCCTAGTGTAGCTTCAATGTCGTCGGGTGGGATCCATAAACCGGCATTCACCAAACCCACATTACGCCCAGAACCACCAAAGCCAATGGTTTGGGCTTCAAGCAAGTGCACATCGAGGCCACTTTTAGCTAACTCCAAGGCCGCCGATAAGCCACCATAGCCGCCCCCAATAATGGCTACGTCTGTGTGCGCATGGTGTGCCAGAGCTTGGCCGGTAAAGGGGTTATTAGCGCTGGCCTGCCAGAGGCTTTGGAAGTTTATGGGCATTTTAGATCATCTTTGTTTTTCAATGGTGACTTATAATCTAAGCATGAGCTTAATAATGGTGTCGAAGGTTTTACCATAAGGCGGGTACATTAGCCATAAGGCCGACGTATGCGCTTGCCTAAAAATAGGGCGTAGCTTACTCATGGCCATAAAGCCCTCTTCGCCATGGTATTGCCCCATGCCACTTTCACCTACGCCGCCAAACGGCATGTCGTGTTGGCCGACATGAATGGTGGTGTCATTAAGGCATACCCCACCAGACCGAGTTTTATTGATGACTTTTGTCTGCAGGGTTTTATCATCACTGAATAAATACAACGCCAAGGGTCGGTCTTGGCTATTGATATAGTCTAACACTTGGTCGATATGTTGATACGTCATAATCGGTAATATGGGACCAAATATTTCTTCCTGCAGCACTCTCATGGTCCCTGTAACACCGGTTAATAGTGTGGGAGGGAATTTTCTAGTGACATCATTAGCCACGCTACTGGGCACCAATGTTGTTGCTATTGCACCTTGCTCCAAGGCATCTGCAAGAATACTTTTAAGGCGCATGTAGGCCCTGTCATCAATAATAGAGGTGTAGTCTTGGTGTTCGATATCTGGATAACGGGCACTGACAATGGTTTTAGCCACTGCGACAAACTCGTCGACTTGGCCCGCGGGCACAAATAAATAATCTGGTGCTACGCAGGTTTGCCCAGCGTTAAGGTACTTTGAAAACAACAGTCGTTTTGCCGCTTTGGCTATTGAGTAATCGGGTGTAATAATTGTTGGCGATTTACCACCCAGCTCTAAAGTTACTGGAGTCAGGTTGTCGGCGGCAGCACGCATGACTTGGCGGCCAGTATGGCTAGAACCGGTAAACACCAAATGGTCAAAGGCTAGGGCAGCAAAGTCTGAACCTTTAGCACCCTCTACAATGGTGAGCATGTCGGCTGCAAAGTGTTTGGCAAATAAGCGTTGTAATAACTCACTGAGGTGTCTTGAATTAGCCGCCATTTTAATCATGCAGCGATTGCCCGCAGCCAGGGCGCCAACGAGGGGACTGACACACAAAAATAATGGGTAATTCCATGGCACAATAATACCCACCACACCTAAAGGTTGGGGGATTACGGTGTTTTGAGCCCCCAATAGCCATAGGGACACCACACGTTTTTGGGGCCGCATCCATTGCTTTAAACGTTTGCGAGCATACTTAATACCGTCAATGCACAAATACAGTTCTGCTAGCAGTGTTTCTTGGAATGGGCGATGACCAAAGTCCTTCGAAATGGCCTCTGTTATGGCAGACTGATTGGTTTTGAGGATGTTTAAGAGATTGTTTAAGTTTGCCAACCTTTGCTTTAGGGAGGGGATGCCGTGCTCTAAATAGGCCTCAGTTTGTGCCTTTAGCACTTGGTTTAAGTCTTGCGCAGGCACAGGGGCTTGGTTGGTAGTTTGGTCCATGGCGCAGGGGATCCCCTGTGAATTCGGTTGCATTGTCTAAGAATCATAAGGCTAAGCCACTTGTGGATGCAATAGCTAGGTCAATATGCTGCGGCAAAGGTTTGCCGTTTAAACTTTAATTGTATAAAAAAACCCTATAAAACAGTATTTTAATTTTTTTGGCACAGTCTGTGCTTAAGTGATGTCACAAGGCAATAATTACCGAGGTCAAAATGGATAAGATGATATTTACGATGCTTAACAGCATGAAGAGCGTACAGACTAAACAAGGCAACAATGCGCACGAGATTGCCAACGTCGTTACCCCTGGTTTTAAGAAGTCTTACAGTGAACAAACTAAATCCCTAGACGTGCATATACCTGGTACTTTTAATACGCGAGCCATGCCCGTGTCCAATGCAACCAATGTGGTAGATATGAACCCAGGAGCACTAATGGTGAGTGGCCGGAAGTTGGATGTGTATGTTAACAATGCAGGCGCCCTCACTGTGCAGGGCCCAGAGGGACAGGATCTTTACACCCGTCGTGGTGACTTATCGGTGTCAGTTAATAACCAACTGGTTACAGGAACTGGGCATTTAGTGGTAGGTGACAATGGCCCTATTACCATTCCCGCAGGTAGTAATATATCGATTGCTCGAGACGGCTCAGTGAATATGATCCCCCAGGGCGAAACCGCAGAAGTAAACGTGGGGCGACTTAAATTGGTCGACACCCAAGGTCAAGAGATGCTCATCCGAGAAGATTCCCTTTACCAGCTAAAAGAAGGTGTATTGCCAGCGAGTGCTGAGGTGACAGTTACACCCAATGCGTTGGAAGGCAGTAACGTGACCGTCGTGGATTCAATGGTGAGGATGATTACCCTGTCTCGCCAATACGAAATGGCTGTCAACATGATTAAAAATGCCCGTGAAGTGGACGCTGCTAGCGCCTCTCTCATGCGCTTAAACTAAGAAATAAATAGGAGATTCTTATGGATTCCTCATTATGGGTTGCTAAAACAGGCTTAGATGCTCAACAGCGCCGTATGACTGTAGTGGCCAACAACTTGGCTAACGTAAACACCACTGGTTTCAAGAAGGACCGTGCCGTGTTTGAAGATTTACTCTATCAGACCATTCGCCAACCTGGCGCCCAAGTGGGCCAAGGCGCGAATTCTCCGACCGGTTTAGTATTAGGTACGGGTACTCGTGTAGTGGCTACCGAGAAAATTCATAGCCAAGGTAACATGATTCAAACGGATAATGCCCTTGACCTTGCCCTTGATGGTGATGGTTTTTTACAAACCCTGCGCCAGGACGGCACCATTGGCTATACTCGAGACGGTTCATTAAAGCTTAATAATGTGGGCCAGTTAGTCACCGCGAATGGCAACCTATTACAACCAGCCGTTACAATACCCGCTAATGCCCGCACCATTACTATTGGTAAAGATGGCACCGTGAGTGTACAAGCATTTGATCAAACTCAATCTCAAACTGTGGGTAACATTCAGGTGGCGAACTTTATTAACCCAGCTGGCCTGCAAGCCATGGGTGGTAACGTATATGTGCAAACAGCCGCCAGTGGCGAGGCCCAGGTACTTACTCCTTCACAAGATGGCGCAGGTTCCCTGATTCAAGGTTCATTGGAAGCTTCCAACGTGAACGTGGTGGAGTCCATGGTCAACATGATTGAAACCCAGCGCGCTTATGAAGTGAACTCGAAAGCTATATCGGCAGCAGACGGCATGTTACGTTTCATTAACAACAACCTTTAAACATGAGTGATTAAACCCACTCAATTAAAACCACGTCATTAAAACAGGTGATACTCATGGCTAAATTAACATCGACATACAAGCAGGCATCTAAAATAGGCGCGCTCGTCCTGACCTGTGTATTCGTTAGTGCCTGCGGCAGCACGGCTATGCCGGTTAAAACCAGTGACTTCTCACCGGTGTTACCCGCAGCCATCATTGAAAAAGCGGTGGCCGATGGGTCAATTTATTCTGGGGGCATCAATGATGGTTTATTTGGTGACCGCAAGGCCTACCGTGTAGGTGATATTATTACCATTATATTGCGCGAGAAAACCCTGTCAGAAAAGAGTGCGAGTAATGTCACCTCACGAAAAGCTAATAACACTGCTGTGGCAGGCATAGGGCTGGGTGACCCAGCCCTAACGACTGCCTTTACTACAAGTAATATTGACAACACTGGCAGTGGTGCAGTGAAACAGTCGAATACCTTAGGTGGTGATATTTCTGCTACTGTGGTGCGGGCACTGACCAATGGTAACTTGATCATTCGGGGTGAAAAGATGATTGCCTTAAATGATGGCAATGAATTCATTCAGATTTCTGGCATGATTCGCTCGGAAGATGTGCAACCCGATAACACCGTATTGTCTAAGCGCATTGCTAATGCTGAAATTACCTACAGTGGCGATGGTGATTATGTGGACGCTACCAAGGCAGGCTGGGGTACCAAGTTGTTCTACAAGATTTGGCCCTTCTAAGTTCTAGGAAGACCTTTAAACACGATCTATAGGTACAGACTATTATTCATATGCAGTCATACCCATGGTTCACTCTGCTTGCCAGCAGGCACTGGTATCACCCAATAATGTACTAACGAATAATAATGGATTGCTTTGTGGAACTAACAGAAGACGAAGCCCTGAAGAAGGGTGTTGAGGCACATCAGGCCGGCCAGACTCAAGAAGCAGAAAGGCTTTATCGTTTTGTCCTAAATGCTCAGCCTAATCATCCTGATGCTAATCATAATATGGGTGTGTTAGTGGTTGGCGTGAATAAAATGCAAGAAGCATTGGCTTACTTTAAAATAGCCTTAGAGACTAATTCCAGCATAGGTCAATACTGGTTGAGCTACGTTAATACTTTGATAAAGCTAGGGGAGATAGATGATGCAAAGGTTGCACTTAATCAAGCAAAGAACATTGGAGCCAAAGGTGAAGCCTTTGATCAGATAGAGCAGCAACTGCTTGAGCCAATTGAAAACGGTGCCAAGGCACAAGATTCTGACCCAACCTCAAAAGAGTTGCAGACTATAATCAACCTCTACAACAAAGGGCAGCTAGAGCAAGCTCTATCTCATGCTACTGCGATGCTGGAGAGATATCCGAATTCAGCAGTTCTCTATAATATTGCTGGGGCTTCTAATGCGGGATTAATGCAATTGGCTCCTGCTTTAGATAACTACAAACAAGCTTTACAGATTAAACCTGATTATGCTGAGGTTTATCGCAATATGGGGGATGTGCTGAAGAATAGTAATGACCTAAAGGGCGCTATAGATAACTACAAACAGGCCATAAAAATAACACCTGGTTATGCTGAGGCTTATAACAATATGGGTGTTGCTCTTAATGTTAAGGGTGATCTAGAGGCTGCGATAGACAGCTACAAACAGGCCATAAAAATAACACCTGGTTATGCTGAGGCTTATAATAATATGGGTGCTGCCCTGAAGGATAAGGGTGATCTAGATACCGCTATAGATAGCTACAAGCAAGCCCTAAAAATCAAACCTGACTTTGCTGAGGCCTACAATAATATAGGTGTTGCACTGCAGGATATGGGTGATCTAAATGCTGCCATAGACAGCTACAAAAAGGTTCTAAAGATTAAGCCTGATTATGCTGAGGCACATTACAATATGGGTAATACCCTGAACGATAAGGGTGATCTAGAGGGCGCAATAGACAGCTACAAACACGCCATCAAGATTAAACCTGACTATGCTAGTGCATTTAACAATATGGGTAATGCCCTAAAGGATAAAGGTGATTTAGATGCTGCTTTAAAGAACCATGAGCAAGCTCTTAAAATTCAGCCTGACTTTCATGAGGCACACAGAAATATGGGGCTTGCTTTGTATGGTAAGGGAAATTTCAGTGGGACTATAGAGGCCTACAAGCGAGCACTCAAAATTGAACCAAACAACACTGAAATCTGGAATGATCTGCAATTTCCACTTCAAGCGATGAAGTTACAGACTCCTAACATCAAGGAACTCCTTTCAAGAGTTAATCCAAAGGCTAGTTCTATGCATGTTCAGATTGCAAAGTCTGTTTTGCGTTTTAGCCTCTACCAAGGAGGGAAAAATGCTGAAAATGCTCTAAATGAAGTGTGTAATCTCCTAAGCAAAACTGACAACAGAACTATCAAAAATCTCGAAGTAACAAAGAAAGAATCTCCTCCTCAGATTATCGGACCTGATAACACAGTGGCCCTAGTCCATTTTGGAAGGAGTGGCACAGGCTTACTGCACAGCCTTATTGATGGCCACCCAGAAGTATCCAC
>Ga0206130_10006439_pt1 | contig 13434 bp, 10 predicted proteins | sample Helgoland_Spring_9_FD_148637 | JGI IMG/M metagenome (GOLD analysis project Ga0206130, IMG submission 148637) | Pelagic subsurface seawater microbial communities from Kabeltonne, Helgoland, North Sea - Helgoland_Spring_Bloom_20160512_1 | ecosystem: Environmental > Aquatic > Marine > Epipelagic ... | reverse complement strand
CATTGCTAACTTATGACCAGAGTCCTTAACTAAACTAATAATTTCCTCTTTACTCATGTCTGAATTAAACCCAATTGAATGAATACCCATTTTTGCCAAAAAGTGATTGACAAAATGGTCTGTACCTCCATATAATGGTCTTCCGCACAGTATCAAATCTCCTGGTTTTAAAAACTCCATCATCGCTGTTGAAATTGCAGACATTCCACTTTCAAACACAGCACAGTCTTCTGCTTTATCCCATAAACACAATCGATTTTCCAGAATCTCTAAATCGGGATTATTTAAACGACTATAAATAAGCCCCAGTTCCTCTTCTTTTTCTTTTTCTCTTATTCCATATGCAACTTCGAAGAAAGCTTTACCTTCTTCTGCATTTTTGAATACGAAAGTTGACGTTTGAAAAATAGGGCACTTAATTGCTCCTTCTGATAATTCTGGTTTGTAGCCATGACTCATCATTAAACTCTCTGGGCTCATTTTTTTATAATCCATAGTTCCATGTTTAGTTGTTTCAGGAAGTAAAATTAAACATTAAAGATTATTTAACTTAATTAAAGTATAATTTTAGAAAATTACACTATATAAATACGTAATTAAAGATTATTTAAGTATATTTATCCATAATATCAAGCCTCAAACAGAAAGATAAACTACATGGTAATTGACAAAATCGACATAACTCTTCTTAACTTGTTACAAAACAACACAAAACTTAACACAAAAGAGCTAGCTCAAAAAGTTGGATTATCCGTTACTCCAACCTACGAAAGAATAAAACGATTGGAAAAGCAAGGTTATATTAAACAGTATGTTGCTATTTTGGATAGAAAATTAATCGATAAAAATTTGATGGTAATGTCATTTGTTTCATTGATATTGCATTCAAGAGATATGCAAATTGAATTTGAAAAATCCGTCATCGAGTGTGCAGAAGTTGTAGAATGTTTTCATGTCACTGGAAGTTATGATTACCAATTAAAAGTGGTCGTTTCAGACATGGAAGAATATCAATCCTTTGTAAAAAACAAATTGTCATCAATAAATAACATTGCGAATGTTCAAAGTTCTTTTGTCATGAGTTCATTAAAAGACACAACTGCAATTCCTATTATTGTATAAATAATAACCATAGACTATGCGCGTCATTTTATTGTTATTCTTATTTACCATCTGTTCAACAGGAAACACAACAACTGATGATACTTTTGACACAGAACCTTACCAAATTATTGGCGACTCTATATTTCTTAAAAACGGAACTAGTTGTCATATTGATAATTTTACAAATGGGAAATGTGAATTAGAAAAAAACTGGTGGAACATTAACTACCTCAGTTTCTGGACTGGATTACTGATTCCATTTGCCTTTTTTGGCTATATAGCAATCGCGATAAAAAGAAAAATAAACAATGGGCGAAATGGCTAATTCCACTTACCAAAAGCCAACATAACAATTGTTAATAAGTTAAAATTGATTTTGTTAAAACCACCATCATTATCCGTTCTTTTATACATGTAAAAATCAAACCCTATGACACAAAAAAAGCATTCTAAAATATTTGTCCTTGACACATCTGTAATTCTTCATGATCATAATGCAATAAACTGCTTTGATGAGCATGATATTGCCATTCCCATTACGGTTATGGAAGAAATTGACACTTTTAAAAGAGGGAATGACACCAAAAATTTTGCTGCAAGGGAATTTATAAGACTCCTTGACATTATAAGCAAAGACAAAACTATTCAGGACTGGAATCCAATTAACGGAGGCAAAACTGGGCGATTTAAACTCGTAATGACTGATGCTAAACTAGAAGTTGATGCCGTAAAAGTATTTGGCAAAACAAATGACAATAAAATACTGAATGCCGCTCTTACACTAAAAGTAGAAGAACCAGATAGATCAATTATTCTTGTCTCTAAAGATATTAATCTTCGATTAAAAGCCAAAGCTTTAGGAATGCATGCCGAAGACTATACCACAGGTAAAGTTGATAAAGAAAGTGCTGGTTATACTGGAAAAATTATTTTAGAAAATGTAGATACAGAAGTAATTAATAAGCTTTATAAAGAAGGTGTTCTGGAAGATACTAGCTTCATGCCAGAACCCCCTATTAATAATGGTTTTTACATATTGAAAAACGGCAAAACATCTATTCTTTCTTTCTTTGATGGCGGTTCGCAAGTTTTAGAAAGAGTGGAAAAAGAATATATATATGGTATTAAGCCAAAGAATGCGGAGCAAACACTAGCTATTAGAGCTTTACTTGATCCGAATATAAAACTAGTAACCTTGCAAGGTGTGGCAGGAACAGGTAAAACTCTACTTGCACTAGCAAGTGCTATTGAGCAGCACAATTCTTACAATCAGATTGTATTAGCCAGACCCATTGTTCCATTAAGCAGCAATGACATCGGGTATTTACCTGGAAATGCAGAGGACAAAATAAACCCCTACATGCAACCTCTTTTTGATAATTTAAAATTCATTAAAAACCAATTTGGTCCAAATGAAAAAAAATACAAAAAAATTGAGGAAATGGAGGAAACAAATAAACTCTCAATTACAGCGCTAGCTTTTATTAGAGGGAGAAGTTTTTCTAACATGCTTTTCATTGTTGATGAAGCACAGAATCTTACTCCTCATGAAGTTAAGACAATTATTACGCGAGCAGGAGAAAATACTAAAATTATATTTACAGGAGATATTTTTCAAATAGACACTCCTTACCTGGACGATCAAAGTAATGGAATGTCCTATATAATTGACAGGCTAAAGGGAAGTAATTTATTTGCACATATTACGTTAGAAAAAGGTGAAAGATCTGAGTTAGCAAATCTGGCTAATGAAATGCTATAACTTTTAGTGATAAATAACGTATGAAGGTAATATTATTTGTAAAAAATCATCATGTTTAAAACCTTATTAATCAATATATTAATCTTCTTCTCATTGCCTTTTCACGGGCAAAATTCGAATGTCATTCTTGACAACCCTCTGCAAAATGAGGAATCCACTCTTAATAGTCAATATAAATTTATAATGGAGCAATCCGGAACTTACGTTAACAATAAAGTGGTTAAAACTCAATGGATTGAAAAGTTTTACTCCAATGTAAAGGACTCTTTAAAATCAACAAAGCAACAAGGTTCTAATTTTGAGAAAGCTTACTCAAAAGAGCTAAAAGTGTCAAAAGATGCACTAATATCAATCACTGCATTAAAAAAAGAGCTAGTAAGTATTAATATTGAAAAAGAATTTGAAAAAGAAAACATTACTCTTTTTGGGTCATTTACATCCAAAAGCTCTTTTAAAACTATTGTTTGGGTTATTATTATTAGCCTATCGTCATTCTTATTATTCTTTCTTTTTAAATTTAATAATAGTAACAAGGGAACAAAAGAGGCTAAAGAAAAACTTAAAGAAATTGAATTTGAGCTTGAGGAAACTAAAAAGAAGTCAAGAATTAAAGAGCAGGAACTAATGAGAAAACTGCAAGATGAGATTAACAAAAATAGTTAATCTACGTCTTTTCCAAATCGGCAATAAATTTTAGAGCATGCTCCTTTAACTGAAATATCCCAGGCTCCTCCATCGGAATATGACCACAATTATCTAAAAAAACAACCTCTTTCTTACACCCTAATCTATTATAGAAAGGCTCGGATATATTCCATGGAATTATATAATCTTTTTTGGGCTGAAAAAATAACAAAGGGCACTTTGTAAAATATTCAGGTTCAATAGCAGCTTTCGCTTCAAATAGCGTCCTTAAAAACTTTAGGTAAACCCAACTTCCGGAACCTACCTTATCTTTCTTCAATTTTTTAACAAATGATGGGTCATTCGCCATTGCCCACATTTTTGTAGTCATCTTTATTGGCACCTTCATATTATCGGTAATCCCCCTAAAAATAGACAAACTCTTCGCTCCTAATTTGCCTATTATATTGTTTTTAGCAAGTTGAATTTGAACTTTTTCTTGAGAAGTGTCTGCTAAGCTGGAAACCATCAGTCCAGCAACATTATCATTTAAACAAGCAGCGTGATAAGACAACATGCCGCCAAGGCTAATACCACAGAGCAAAACTTTTCGTCCACACATTTCCTTCTCCCTATTAATCAAATCATTTAAAAGTTCTACCCATGTTGAATAACTATTTGGTTTTCTTATTTCTGTCAATCCAAAACCCGGCATGTCAGCAGCCACGCACTCATATCCTTCTGCTCTCAAATAAGTTCCCATTGGCGCCAAAAGCCTCCCATTTCCTCCACCCCCATGGACAAGAATGACTTTTAATCGCTTATTATTTTCTTTTGGTATGTATCTATCTACATGAACAGAATAATCACCCCATTCCCAATATTCTTCAGTAGGTTCTTCTCCTTCTAATATCCTAAACGCTTCGGGATAATACATTTGAAAATCCTTCCATTGAGGGAAATCATTATATGATCTTTTCTTCTCCATAATTACCTACTAAATATAAACGACGGTTAATGAGTTTAATACTTTTGTCCTTAAACTAAATTACATATGTGTCAAATTTAGCCAAGAGCAGATTCAAAACCTATATTTTCAGAGCCATTTTAAATAAAAAAAAAGGATGTTTCATCAATAAAAAGAGTCGAATAAAAGCAGATAATGCTCTTTTCGTCTGCACTTATCAACAGTTTATCTTATTTCTCTTAAGTGAGGGAATATTTAGCTTTATCTTTGCACGGCTTTTCTTAAAATCTTTAAAGTAAAGAATTATGAAAAAAATAATTGACATTAAAAATACTTTTTCATTTAAAAGTTTACTATTTGTAGCTGCTCTGCAAATTAATCCGATGATTGTATTTTCAGGTTTAAATGAGCACACAGATCCTTCTTCTGAATACCCTCCGTTTACATTAACTGTGGAGAATCTAAAAATTGCTTTAGAAAATGCAGGGGTACAACATGCTGATATTGTTTTAAGGCAAGCCATTTTGGAAACAGGCTGGTTTAAATGCACAAAGTGCTCACTCAGCAGAAACAATATCTTTGGGTTTTGGTATAAGAAAAAATACATTCAGTTCGATAACTGGAAAGATTGTGTTGCCTACTATAAAAGATGGCAAGACAGACATTATTCAGGTGGAGATTATTACGTTTTTTTAAAAAAAGTAGGTTACGCCACTGACCCTAGTTATGTGAAAAGATTAAAATCAATAAAAGGCATATAGGATATAGTCTACATAATTACAAACCAATGATTTAGAGTTGTAAAAAACAACAATTAAAGCTTTTAGTAATATCTTTACTAGAAGCTTTTTTTATTAGTAAAAAACACCTTAGGTAAAACCTCTCTCTTTGCATTCTATTTTAGTATATTTGGATGTTGTAATTATAAATTTTTATGAAATCATTCTATTTTTTTATTTTTTCTTTGCTCGTAATGAGCCAATCATTTTATGGACAGGTGCCAACATTAAATTGCCCTGGAGATTTTACTGTAAATAATGCAATTGGATTCTGTGGAGAAACCGTTGCCTACACTATTCCTACTTGCGCCACTAATTGCGGTGGAGAAACAATAAGTCAAACCGATGGTAGCGGACTAACTTCAGGAGATTTTTTCCCTTTAGACACAACAATTTTAGAATATACTATTACTAGTGCAGGTGGATCATCTACTTGTTCATTTATGATAATAGTGGTAGACGCTGAAAACCCAACATTCTCGCCGCCCTGTCCAGGTAATATTTCGGTAAACGCTGATCTAGGGTTATGCGGTTCTTCTACATCATATGCCAGACCTAAAGGAATTGATAATTGTGGCGTTCCACAAACTGCGCAGACAGATGGAACTGGCCTGACTGCAGGAAGTTTTTTTCCGGTTGGGGTAACGGATCAAATTTGGATTACCACAGATACCGCAGGAAATACAGCAACTTGCAATTTTACCGTAACCGTTACCGACGTAGAATTACCTACTTTTACCAATTGTATTTCTCCACAAACATTCAATAATGATATTGGAACTTGTGATGCAGTTGTATCCTATACAATGCCAGTTGGAGCGGATAACTGTGCTAATACTATACTCGCTCAAATTGATCCCTCTGGTTTAATTAGTGGAGATGCTTTCCCCTTAGGATCTACTTTTCAAGAATTTACTGTGACTGACAATGCTGGAAATCCAGGAGCATCCTCTTGTTTAATAGAAATAATTGTAGTGGACAATGAAGCTCCAGACCTTACATGCGCTGGAACACAAAGTGAATTTGCTGATGGAAACTGTGATGCAATTATAGGTGATTATACATCAACTGCAGTTGTTGATGACAATTGCGATTCAAATCCAATAGTTACTCAATCACCTGCACCCGGAACTACTATAAGTGCAGCTACTATAGTTACATTAACAGCAACAGATGCGAGTGGAAATTTTTCTGACTGTCCTTTTACAGTTAACATTGCAGATACAATTTCTCCGACGATTACTTGTCCAGCACCTCAAAATGTGTCTGCGACCATAGCTTGTACAGCAACACTAGGAGACTATACAGGTCTGGCAATTATGACAGATAACTGTGATTCTAGTCCAGTTGCCACTCAAAGTCCAGTTGCTGGCACAACTATTACAACATCCCAAGTAGTAATATTAACGGCAACTGATGCAAGTGGAAACACAGCTACTTGTGCTTTTCTCGTAACGGTTGATGACGCAATTGCACCAACAATAACATGTCCTTCTGCTGATACTGTTTTCGTTGATGGAAATTGTGAATTTATTCTTCCTGATTATACCAGCGCTTTAATTATAGTTGATAATTGTGATAACAATCCTACTATTGTGCAAGCGCCAGCGCCAGGAACAGCAGTCTCCGGAGGAGCGCCATTATTTGTATCGTTTAGTGTAACTGATATTTCTTTAAATGTATCTGTATGCTCGTTCTTGTTGAACTTTGTTGATACTATTGCCCCAGTAGTAACTTGCCCTGCAGATCAAACTGACTTTTTAGATGCAAGTTGCGAGTTCAGGGCTTTGGATTACTCTACTTTAGTGACCGGTTTTGATAATTGTGGAGGCTCAGTTTTTTTTACGCAAACGCCTCCTGTTAACACCCTATTTACAGGGACAAATTCACCTGTAGTTATTACTTACTCGGCAGAGGATGCTCAAGGAAATATATCTACATGTAACTTTAATGTAAATATTTCTGATACCATTGTCCCAATCATTTCAGGTTGCGCTACTGACACTATAATATCGGCAGATGCTAATTGCGAATATGTTATGGAAGATTTCACAGGGTTTATTACAGCAATTGATAATTGCTCCAGTGCTGCTGGAGAGGCCCAAGACATTGCTATTGGAACCACATTTCCATCAGGAGGACCTTACCCAGTTATATTATCAATTACAGATGATTTTAACAATACGGCAACTTGCTCATTTAACATTACTGTAGTTGACAACACCCCTCCAGAAATAAATTGTCCTAGCAATGGTGACGTTATCGCAGACATCAATTGTAATTATTTAATTCCATCGTATGACACAACTTTAAATATTACAGATGAATGTTCAAGTTTTACTTATTCTCAATCCATTGCTTCTGGAACAATATTATCAGGTATATCTGCAACTCAAGTTATATCTATTTTTGTAGAAGATACTTCAGGAAATTCAAACTCTTGTACCTTTACAATAACAATTGTGGATACTTTGGCACCAACAATAACATGTCCCGGAGATCAAACACTTGACCTTAACGGACTTTGTCAATATACTTTACCCGATTTCTCTGGAATAGTAGTAGCAAGTGATTTTTGTGACGCCACGCCTTTCATATCACAAAGCATAGGGGCAGGCGTAACAATGGACAGTATTAATGCAATAACCATGACGGCTCAAGACTCCTCTGGTAATAGTACAACCTGTACTTTTAATGTTATTCCAAACGATACCGTTGCTCCCACTATTGTATGTCCTAATAATGATTCCACATGTAATGATGTAATCACATTTACTGCTCCAATTGGATCAGATGATTGTGGAATATCTACTACTTCACAAACTGATGTCACAGGTTTTACATCTGGAGATTCATTTCCTGTTGGAATTACAACACTTGAATATACTGTGACAGACCTAGTAGGAAACACAGCGACTTGTTCATTTGATTTAAAGGTATTTGCACCAGTCCAATTGTTTGCAGGAACCAGTGTTTTAATTGATGAAGGAGATAGTGCAGTTATTGATGCGACTTTGAGTAATGGAGGAAATATTTTATGGACCCCATTTTATAATATGGATAATGACACTATATTAAATCCAACCGTGTCTCCAACAGAGCCTATAACTTATTATACTATTTACACGACGAGTGAAGACGGTTGTTCTGCTATTGATTCTGTTCTAATTTTAGTAAATACAATTGACTCCTTGGAAATAAATAATTTTCTTTCTCCTAATGGTGATTTTTCAAATGACACATGGACTGTAAACAAACCCTCTATAATTTCAGGTTGTCCATTAGCCATTTACAACAGGTGGGGGAAAATAGTTTGGGAATCCACTTCTTATGAAAATAACTTTGACGGAACGAACGAATCAGGAGAGCCTTTACCAGAAGGGACTTACTTTTATTTAATTAAATGTGCTCAACAAGAATACAAAGGCAGTATTCTATTGATGAGATAATAAATTTATTTTTATGAAGAATCTAATTTTAGTTATAATAATATCAATATCGTCTAGTGCATTTTCGCAACAAGTACCAATTAGTGCTATGTATCCGTACAATACTTCTTTTATTAATCCTGCCGAAGTTGGCACGATAAAAGGAACTCAAGTACAAGTAGGACACAGACAGCAGTGGGTAGGTTTTGTAGGCAGTCCAAACACCACCTTTTTATCAGCGCAACATCAGCTAAATTCGAAAATGGGAATTGGTGGAAACATCTCCTTAGATAAAATTGCTTTCATTCAAAGAATACATGCTAATGCAAGTTACTCCTACAAATTATTCATTGATAACAAGAGTAAAATTCGATTTGGTCTTTCTGCTGGAATTATGAAAGGAACTTTAGACTTGAGTACTGTTCAAGCAGATGATATGAGTGATATTGTTCTTACAAGCGCTCCATTAAAAATGACCTTTGACGCAGCCTTTGGCATGGCATACACTTTTGACAGAGACTTAAATATTGGAATAGCAATTCCTCAATTACTGGGAACAAAAGCAAGTGTAGATATTGTTGACGGAAGTAAATACAACTTGGTACGCCATAGCAATGTATATATTTCTTACAAAATAAAAGTTGATGAACAATTTGAATTCATACCTTTAATTATGGTACGAAATGCACAAAAGAAAAATTCACAAGTCGAAGTCTTTGGAAATATTAAATATAATAACAAGGTATGGGGAGGCATAGGACATAGATCAAATTCGGTATTTATTTTAAATATGGGCATGCAATTAATTGATAAATTATCTCTTACTTATGCCTTCGAATTTAGCAGTTCAGGTGTTGGCTCAAACACATCTGGAACACATGAAATTATGCTTTCTCTAAACCTGAATAAGGCACCTGAAGCTCCAGTAGAAGAAGAAGTAGCGCCAGAAGAAGAGCCAACTGAAAGAAAAACAAGCACAAGTTTCTAAATTACATTCTTTCAGGAACATCCACTCCGAGCAATTTCATTGACAATTTAATCACCTCTCCTACCTTATAGCTAATTGCTATTCTAAATGCTTTTTTGTTAGCATCCTCTTCTTTTATAATGGAAAGAGATTGATAAAATGAATTATAATTCTTCACCAGTTCATAAGTGTAATTAGCAAGTAATGCAGGACTATAGTTTTTGCCAGCTTCTTCAATAACACTAGGGAATTCTGAAAGATCTTTCAACAATGTTTTTTCCGCAGGCTCTAGCAACAAATCTGTCTCTGAAACCTTACTAAAAGTCTCAACTTTTCTCAGTATAGATTGAATCCTTGCATATGTATATTGAATGAAAGGCCCAGTATTTCCATTTAAATCAACTGACTCTTCAGGGTTGAATTGCATCCCTTTTTTTGGATCAACTTTTAACAAGTAATATTTTAAACCTCCAAGTCCAATTGTTTTGTACAACTCATCTTTAATTGAATTAGAAAGACCATCTAAATGCCCTCTTTCCTGCGTCATTTCTTTAGCTTCCTGAATTACACTATCCATTAACTCATCGGCATCCACGACAGTTCCTTCTCTAGATTTCATTCTTCCAGTAGGTAAGTCTACCATACCATAAGAAAGATGATAACATCCTTCAGCCCAGGAATAACCTATTTTCTTCAATATTGTGAAAAGCACCTTAAAATGGTGATTCTGCTCGTTCCCTACTGTATAAATAAGGCCCGATAAGTTTGGGTAATCTTTATAACGTTCTATCGCCGTGCCGAGGTCTTGCGTCATGTAAACAGATGTTCCATCCGCACGGAGCAATAATTTATCATCCATTTTATGGTCACTTAAATCACACCAGACTGAGCCATCCTCTTTTTTATAAAAGTGGTTGTCCGCTATGCCTTTCTCTACTATGTCTTTACCTAAAATATAGGTATTAGATTCGTAATAAAGTTTATCAAAATCAACTCCCATTTTCTTGTAAGTTGTTTCAAATCCATCATAAACCCATGCGTTCATAGTTTCCCAAAGCGTATAGATCTCGGGATCTCTTGCTTCCCATTTAATAAGCATTGCTTGTGCATCTTTAAATATTTCAGCTTCCCTCTCTGCATCCTTCAGCTCCATTCCACCTTCTACTAAATCTGCTATTTGCTTTTTGTACTCCTTATCAAACGCAACATAGTATTTCCCAATAAGGTGATCACCTTTCATACCTGTAGACTCTGGTGTTTCATTATTCCCAAATAATTGCCAAGCCAACATACTTTTACAGATATGTATTCCTCTATCATTAATTATTTGTGTTTTATAAACTTCATGTCCATTTGCCTTTAATATTTCAGCAACTGAATAGCCTAAAAAATTATTTCTTAAATGCCCTAAATGCAATGGTTTATTGGTATTTGGAGAAGAATACTCTACCATAAAAGTTTTTCCTGTAGAAGAATTGGATTTACCAAAATTTTCATCTCTTGCCCAAACATTGAACTGACCTAACCAAATTTCATCTTTTATTGAAAGATTTAAAAACCCTTTTACAACATTATAAGAATTAGCAATATCAGAGTTCCCCAAGAGCCACTTACCTATTTCTTCAGCTGATTGTTCAGGCGATTTTTTGGTAACTTTAAGTAAAGGAAAAACAACCAAAGTTAAATCTCCATCAAATTCTTTTTTTGTTTTTTGAATCTGAAATTGTTCAATTGGTAATTGTTGGGAGTACAAAGCTTCAAAAGCCTTAAGCAAATTTTGAATGATATTATCTACTACTCTCATTTAGAAATTGTTCTCTATTAAATAATTTAATTGCAAAAAAACAAAAGATGTATTATCCTCTTTTTTCAATAATTGAGGTGGCATTTTCTAAAATACGAAATGCCGTCTCAGCCATTTTATTTTGTTTATTATCCAAACATGGATTGATTTCAACAACTTCAAAACAACCTACTCTTTTGTCAATAAGAAAATGATTGATTAATCCACTTGCCTCCTGTTCCGTAATTCCATTTTCCACAGGGGTGCCTGTTCCATAAGAGACTAAATCGCAGTCCATACTATCAACATCGAACGAAAGGTAAAGTATGTCGCATTCCTTGAGGTAATCAAGTACTTCTGCAGATACTTTTTCTACCCCATTCCTTCTAACATACTCCACACTCACATTATAGATAGAATTATTCGCAATCACATAATCTTCTGGTTCTTCTGTGTCTCTTACTCCAATAAAAACCAAATCTTCAGGATTAATTTTAGCCGCTGCATTTCCAACATTTTTTAACTGTTCCCAAACTTCAATTACTTCTGGCTCTAATTCTTTTATTTTATGCTCTTTATTGTCAAAATTTAATGCAGTGGCTAAAGGCATTCCGTGCATATTACCGGAGGGAGAGGTATATGGAGAATGTAAATCTGCATGTGCATCAATCCATATTACTCCTAGACGTTTATCAGGATTTGCTTTTTTTATACCTGCAATAGTTCCTCCAGCACTTGAATGATCTCCTGCTAATATCAATGGAAATCTGTTCTTTTGAAATGTTTCATCTACCTTATCGCAAATCCTATTAAAGACTTTTAATACATCTTCCATTCTCTTTGCATTTGGGAAATCTATTTCCTCAAATAATCGATGATTTTGATTTTCGATTTTTTCAAGCGCGTGTTTATTAAAATAATCACTTTTGCTATTAAAAGCAGCTATCCTTAGCGCATCTATACCAAGGCTTGAACCTCTAGTCCCAGCACCAATTTCTGAATTATTTTCGATTAAAACTACTCGACTCATATCTGTAAATATTGACATTTAATAATAGCGAACTGCGAGTTTACTGAAAATTGTTTGAATTACAATGTTTATAGGGGATATAACAACAAAAAAGCACTTATTTGACAACAAATAAGTGCTTTAATTAGAGAACATATTCTTTTTTTAGTTGTTTGCTTCGTATCTGGCTTTCAATCCATTTAATACACCTTGTAATCTCTTGGCAAATGTCTTGTACTTTAAAACACCTGCAATCTTTGCTTTTTGAAGATAGTTGTCTGCAGAATCAAAATCATTTATCCACATATAAGCTTCGGCTAAATTAGCATATAATAATGCAGTTACTTTTTTATTAACTCTCTCCTTATTCTCAGAAGGATAACTCTCTTCTAAAGCATCCTCCCAAAGTTCTATTCCTTTTTCAATTTTAGCGATTGCACTTTTTCTGTCAACATCCTTAAAAAGTAAATCGTAACCCGATTTAACATTTGTATAGGCATCAATCAAATCCGAATAATCATGCCCTTTATGTTTTTTAACTGTATATATTTCCGTAGATCGCGTTCTTTTCGGGTAAGCGCATTTATCATTGATTAAAGCGTTTACCGCTTTTAAAGAAGCAGCTAACATTGTTTTCTGTCTCTCAGCCCAGAAAGTATCATAGTTGTCGATTAACCAAACCTTGTGTTCATACTGATTATCATAAGTCTTGATATCAGATGTTTGTAGATTATCATTTACCGCTTCTGAAAGAATTATTCCTTCTCCGGGAACTTCTATAGTAACCTTGATTGGCATTTTACAAGAACTTGTATATTTATATTTGGTTGCTGTGCCAGTTCCCGTTTTTTTGACGGTAATACTCGCATTTTGAAAGCCCAATATTCCCAATGTAACGATAGCTCCACCTTCACCTTTTGTATATCCCTCAAGATTAATTGCACCACTTGTTTGAACCTGAGTAACATCCTCAGTTAATAAGGGAAGTTTTATTTCCTCCTTTATAGGTTG
>Ga0206130_10006427_pt1 | contig 13449 bp, 11 predicted proteins | sample Helgoland_Spring_9_FD_148637 | JGI IMG/M metagenome (GOLD analysis project Ga0206130, IMG submission 148637) | Pelagic subsurface seawater microbial communities from Kabeltonne, Helgoland, North Sea - Helgoland_Spring_Bloom_20160512_1 | ecosystem: Environmental > Aquatic > Marine > Epipelagic ... | reverse complement strand
TGTTGTCGAGTCTCCACCCTATGTTGTCGAGTCTCCGCCCTATGCTCCAGGGAGTCCTGAGTATGCACCTGTAACTCCTCCTGGTACTCCTCCAGGGAGTCCTGAGTATGCAATTGGGACTCCTGACTATGCACCTGTAACTCCTCCTGGTACTCCTCCTGGGACTCCTTTAGCATCTCCATTACTTACAGGTGGAAATACAATAATGTACAATCCGGTACTTATGTTACCACAGTCTAATACTAAAACTATAGACGAACCGCTAGAAGCCCCGTTACTCGAAATAGACACCTCGCTGGATACTAACAATGACAATATAAATAAAATAGAATCTCTTATTGAAATAATAAAGCCAAAAAGAGACGATGGAATAGATATGTTAATAAATGACAATCCAATCGATGATATAGATAGCGCAGTTGTAGTAGATGACGGTGAGAATAAAAACAGTGACGATGATAAAAAAACAATTACACTCAAATAATGAATATTTTAATATAAAATTGAAACGAAATAAAAATATAAATTTGTATTATAAATAAACTATGGCACAGTCAAGTGAAAGTATTTCCAATCTATTTAAATCTAGACAAACCTTATTGTCTTTATTGAAAAAACAGCAATATGAAACAAAGGATTATGAGGAATTTAGTGTAAACGAAGTCCATACAATGAATAATAATAAACAACTGGACATGTTAATTTCAGGAGACGAAGCACACGACAATTCTAAAAAAGTATATGTAAAATATCATTTAGCAAAAACGCTAAGAAGAGAGAATATTAATGATTATATCGATGACTTATACCATTTAGAACAGGTTTTAACCAAAAATGATACACTAGTTATTATTATTAAACAAGAGCCACATGAACCGCTTTTAAATATTTTGAATCAAATTTGGGAGAGTGAAGGTATCTTTATTATTATTTATAATCTCGAGCGCTTATTGTTTAATATTTTAGATCATGAATATGTACCAAAGCATAGTATTATAGATGAAAACGAAATCAAATGGATGAAACAGAGATATAATATTAAAGACAATAGTGAGCTTCCAACCATCTCAAGATATGATCCAGTTGCACAAGCGATTGGAATGCGTCCTGGAGAAATTTGTAAAATTACCAGACCTAGTAAAACCGCAATTACAGCGGATTATTATAGAATATGTTCTCAGTAATAAATATACATGAATGTTATAAAATCAATAGGAACAGAAATAAAAGAATTAGATACAAATTTTTTATTGAATTTAGAAAACTATGAGGAAATTTTTTATAATAACTTGAAACCGAATAGTTCTAGTAGTGATAAATCAGAGCTAGCAAGGAAAAACGGGACTTTAGAAAACATTGACAGTAAGGCCTTTGCGTTAAAGAATAAGATGCTGTCGCTGATTGATAAAATGTCTGGAGAAATGGAAAATATGAATGATGAAATGTCTGCTACGAAACGCGAGAACAAAGAATTGAAAGAACAGGCGTCGGAATTAAAAAAAGAAGCAATCACATCCACTGGATTATATGATGGCGAGTTAACCTGGTATAGAGAGCAGGTAAATACAACAATCGTCTTGTTAATCGGTATAGTAATTGGGCTCATATTATTCAAACAGATGAATCTGACGAAAAAAGACATGTCTATCGTTGTTGTTGCGACGATCGTTTTGGGATATATATTGAAAAAAATAGCGACATTTATTGTAGGTATGTTTCAAAGTAGTAAAAATAATTTGATTGGTAAACTATAATTTACACGAGTAGGTAAAACATTTTTCTAGTAGTAATCTATAGAAAAATGTTTACTGATAATGGAAATAATGTATTAAAATTTAATTTAGATCAAGGAAAACAATTATTGACATACAATGATTCGATTGATGACATTACAAAGCCGAATTTACAGATCATTGCGAAAGGAACATTCATAGAATCAATGTCCAATCATACTTTATCAGGTAAAGATAAAAAATCATTATTAGGATTGGAAACAATTGAAAATGAATTCAATAGAACCTTGTCTGAATATAGCACTGTATATAAACAATTCAGCGAGGATTTATTACAAAGAAACGACAGCAAAAAAAACATTGTAGATTATTTAGGTAAAACCGTATCTGCAAAAGATGCCATAGTATATGTGAACAGTTTTGGATATTATCATTGGTATTCACAAGATGCTTGGAACAACAAAAATGAATCATGTTCAAGCGAACCTATTGAGTATGCAAAAGACATGTCCGGAGACTTTAAAAAAGGTCCAGATATGAATAAAGGTCAACCTTGCAGTATGGCTGGAAAAGTAATTAAAAATAAAGACGCAGACGAGTATGCGTGGGTAGATATAGCAGGATATAAACATATTTTTCCCCAGGGAACAAATATGTCGACTAGTTGTGCTGAAGTAAATGTAATGAATGTTTCAGCAAATGATTTTAACTTGATACCTTCTGGGAATGCGATGTCAGCAACCGATGAGTGTTTGGCATTAGATGTAAATCCTGGACTATGGACAAAATTACAAGACATTAATAAAAAATTAAAGAATCAGGCAAAAGAATTAAATATCGCTTTGGGAAAGCTACATCTAGACAGCGATAGTGCAAACAAACAATTACAAGACCAACGTACAAATTTGCAAAAGCAAATAGTAGATATTGATAATGATAAAAATGATTTATTGTATAATAAAAAAATGCTAACCCAAATGTCGGCAGAAGAAGAGGATGCATCTTTACGAATGACCTCGAATTATTACAATTATCTAGTGTGGATTATGTTAATGCTTTTAATTGTTTCGTTAACAACCAATGCCTATTTAGGGAAAGATGTGGGTTCTCTATCTTATATTGTAGTAGCATTATTTCTACTTACATTCGCGCTATTTATATATAATTGGGTTAAAAATATACGGATACAGTATTAAGCATGCATACATAATTTACCAACATGGTACCTAGTTTATATTTAATTTCTTATGAAAATATATATATAATAAACCAAAATGTCTTTTATGAATGAAGTCGCAGAAAATAAACCAGATAAACCAGATAAATACGAGTCATTGTTACAGTCTAGAATATTGTCAAAAAAATTAAAATTAAAGCTAACACAATACAATAGTATTCAAGATAAATATGATACATTAATTCGAGAGCAAACCATCAATAGAAAGCCTGCAACCGGTGGGTGGAAAAGAATAAATGGTGATTTAAAACAAGTAAGTGCAAGTGGAAAAAACTGGATTTGGGGTGTAAACAGTAATGACGAGATATATACTTGCAAAAAACCTTGCGATGATTCAAATTGGATAAACATACCAGGAAAACTAAAACAAATAGAGGGTGGTGAATCTGAAGTATGGGGTGTGAATTCTGACAATAATATTTACAAAATGAATCAAGATCATAGTGGCGGGTGGCGACGCGTGTCCGGAAAACTAGCAAACATATCTCAGAGTAGTAGATGGATATGGGGTGTTAACGATGAACATAAAGTCTATAGATGTAAACAGCCTTGCAATGGTGATTGGATATTAACATCACAACCTAGAGAGAATATAGGATGGAATCCTCTAGGAAATTGGAAAGACAATGGCAAACGGATGTTACAGACATTTAAAGGGATCTTCACAAAGACTGGGTGCAACAAAGAGTGCCAAGGAAGTAGTCATTATAGTTTACAGAACGGGAATGGTCGCGCTGGGCAATGTTTTTGTGGAAGTGATTGGAGTAGAATAACTAGTCTAGGTACTTGTGATTATGATAATAAAACAACTGGTGGTGCGTGGTGTAATACAGTATATAAAACATCGGATGAGTCTAATTATATAACGATTCATGTCGGAAAGTCCCGAAAAAAACACAAAACCATTACGCTACCACATCATCATATGAAAGTGAACCACTTGGCACTTAATAAACAAAAGACGAACTGGGGTGATCGATTTAAAACGAAAGTGAATGGTAATAAATTGACAGTTACACGAGTAGATAGTAATGGTGGTTGGGGGCAAGATTTAAAATTGGCGGGGATAGTTGAACAGGACAAATCTATGGTAGGGCCATCAATTGTTCAATTGAGCTGCAGCGATATCTTTGTTTATGCAGTTGACAAAGAAAATAATGCCTGGTTCCGACCTATTGATGGAACTGGTAAATGGGAGAGATTTGGAAATTCTAAAAGCAAAATGATTTGGATTAACGCATCAAACAATGATAAAGTATATGGTATAGGGGATGACAAAAAAATATATAATACTGATATTCACGGTAATTCGTCGTGGAATAGAGCAGAAAGTGAAATGACGAATACAAAAACCATTTCTGGAGAACCCGGTGATGTGAAATACTATATTACAAATATAAATGGCCAAATATATATGCATTCTCCAGAGACAGTTGGTGGTTCGTGGAAAAACATCAATAACGAAAATTATGGACAAGGCTCCATAGAACTAAAACAGAGCAACAATGATTGGAAATACTTGGGTCAAACAGACAATATAGAGGAGTGTAAAATAAAAGCAGTTGAAGATATAGAGCACGAATATTCGTCGATTGTCTATACAAGCGGTGACACAGGTAATGATGTATCTAATAAGACTTGTTATGGTGGGGTAAAAGGTGGTAACACAAATCCAACTTATGTAAAGGGAGTCACTACATCATTGGCGCCGAATGGTACTAGTAGATTGGGTGGAGATGAAGGTGCGAATATGTTAAAAACAATGAAACAATTACAAGACGAAATAGAAGTGTTAGTAAATCAACAAAAGTCGGAATATACTACACTAGAAAAATCTGCCAAGAGAATAAATAGCAACCGTAGTAATAAAAATACAGAAATGGAAGAAGTAATTACAAAATTAAAAAGAAACAGAATCGAGATAAACAGATTACTTAATGGAGGATCAGTAGAAGAAAACGCAAAACATAGACAGGTATCTAATTATGTTATATATTTATTGTGGATATTTGCAGTCATTGTATCAATCGTATTAGCTGTTCGTTTATACTCATCAGATAGTGATAATATATCATCATTTACCTATTTATTTGTTATTGGGTGGATATTGTTACTAGTTAGTAATTATCATAGACAATTCAAGTATTATGGAGAAGAATCGTGGGAATATATTTCTGATACGGTAGTCGATAATATATGAGAGCTGTCTTGAAAACAATACATATAAGGATTTAATTTTTATATGTATTAATTATATATATCATAAATGGGTAATAATATACTCGAAGGAGAATTTTATATAAAAAATAGAAAAGTGCAAGAAAATCAAATGTCGGACAGTTTAGATAAAATAAGTGAAGGGTTTACTGTATTTTCTAGAGATTCGCAAAAAAAGACTCCCCATGATTTTGAAGAATTAAACCAGTTGCAGAATAAATATTACAAAGAATTGCAATTGTATAATCAATCTATAAAAGAATTGGTAGAAAATTCTAGAGGATATGTAAATGCTAGTAATATAAACAACAACAAATTTCATAATCAATATGTAAGAGACGAAAAAAGCAATACAACTGGTTATGTAACCAATCGAGGGGTATGGAAACAACTACTTGATTCAGAAGTGGGAAATTCAATGGAAGGAAAGAATTCCTGTCCTAGAAATTGGAAAGGTGCAACTTCACAATCACCTGATAAAGGAGAGGCGTATTCTATCGCAAGTGCGCCTATAGGTGAGATCGTGAAGACAGATGGTGTGTCTTTAATAAAAGGAACACCTACTGTGCAAAATCAGACGTGCAGTTCTGCTGGTGAAAATATTTATATCACACGACCGAACCCAACCTATAACTTAAAATACAATGGTTGTGTAAGAGGGGTGGGTGAATATCAATCTGATTTGGAGACAACAAATAAAAAGAATGACAATATTGAAAGATGTCGTCAAAGAGCGGCCGATTTAGGTACCAATAGTTTTTCAATTGGTGTAGACGGTAGATGTTATATTGGTGGCAGTAATAAAGTAGATGATAAATACTGTCTAAATGAAAATGGAAAATGGTATGGAAATAAAATGTCTGAAGGCGATATAACAGCATCAACCTATGCTAACTACACAACCACAAATGCCAACGCGAGATCATTGGCCAAAACTTATCATATAGATGATAATTTGACATATAAAGAATATCCTAAAAATATCACGCCAATACTAGGGACTACATTTGAAGAGTTCCCAGGATATGATAGTGTAGGAAATGACCTAGAAAGTGGTACTTTATCTGATGTGGGTGGAATAGAACAACTAAAGAACAAGTGTATAAAAACAACTGGGTGTGCTGGATTTGTAGTGAATAGAGGTAAATACTGGTTAAAAAGTAATAAAATGTGGCCGAATGGCCTAAGACAAAAAGTATACAATGGTTCTCTATTATTTGTAAGAAATAAAACTGTTGAGAACGGTAAAAGCTGTAGTAAAGTAGTTGGTTTCTCAACACAGACACTTTTTAATGGATATGAAAACAATGGTGGGTTGATGACAGAACAAACAACCTGTGCACTAGGTACGATAGCAAAGCGTGATTTTCAATCCATAAATACACAGTATAAGAAATTAACAGCCATCTTAGATGAAATGAAACAAAAAATTCAGCAGTTAACGCGGGAAGACATTGTTTTAAATGAACGACTATTAGACGAACATAATATGTTACAAAGTAAATTGAAAAAATACGAGCAAACCTACAAAGAGCTACAACTAGAAAAACGAACAATAAATGTTGATTCGGCATTTCAAGAAGATAGAGAATTGAATATGTTAAGTTACAACAAACAATATATATTGTGGAGTATGTTAGCATTGGGAATTGTATTCGGGACAATGAGAATAATGAAGCAATAAGTGGTTCGTTCCTGATCCAGAAGAGAAGAGTTCCTTTTTTGAATAAATATATATTATCTCTTCTCATAATATATATAATGGATGGTCAACTCATTCAACAAGAGGAAAATAAAGATGCTCATACGATTATAACTATCAAGAAAATAGAACAGGAAATACGAAATCAATATTCTTCTTTAGAAGAAATGAGCGTTCTAGCAAATCCAGATTTAAGCAAACAAAACCAAATTTTATCGAAAATTGAAGAACTCCAACAATTAAAGACATCTATGTATGAGAGTTTAAGTTATAGTTATGCGTCTGCACAAGCAAGTGTAGTTGAAGCAAGAGATGCACTTGCAGATGAAACCGCTGTAGCTGGAATTATGCAAAATGAATTACAGATTGCTGGCGATAATTTAGAGAGTCTTAAATATGAGAGGAATAATAAAATAAGAATGGCTGAAATAAACGACTATTACAGTAGCAAGTATGAAGCTCAGTCCAAAATAATGAAATTAATTGTATATTTTTGCATTCCTATCTTACTTTTAGCAATTTTAATGAAAAAGAGTTTAGTCCCCCAAAATATTGGTTTAACCATTATTGGTATATTGCTTGGTCTAGCAATTGTAATAGTAACCTTAAAAGTCATTGATATAATGCGGCGTGACAATATGGTTTTCGATGAATATACCTTTCCATTTACTATAGATAAAATGGCCGCATCTCCTGATACAAATGATAAAGATCAACCGGTAAAGGTAGATTACACAATGTCATGCATTGGAAATGAGTGTTGTCCTACTGGAAACGAATATGGTACTGTATGGGATGCTATAAATAAACAATGTGTTACCCCTACCTTTAAAACTGCAGAAAATAATGTACCCACGGACAGTGAGGGATTTGTTGGAGAAAGGTGTTTGCAATCATCTTTTGATAAACCGTCTACCACAGTCAATATTTTCAAAAATAACAATCAAATTGACGGTTATTCAAGTGATATTGGCGACAATTATGCCAAGTTTTAAATATCATATTATATTAATATAATGTCAAATGTAGCGAAATATGATGCGAACTATAAAGAACAACAGAAAACCAAAACAAAACCAACAAGCAATGATGGTTGTGTATCAAATGATGATTTACAAAAAAAACTAAACACCACTGATTTTAATAAGCAATTGGGTGGTGTTATTTCACAGGCAACAGGTTTTTTAAATTCGTATATGCAAGACCAAAATGATATTAAAAATAAAACAGCCGAAAAAAAACTAGCAATAGACAATGATCGACTTTGGCAAACTGCCGTAAATAAAAAGCGGCAACTACTAGACAGGCATAATAGTATAATAAAAATGTTAAATAACGAGTACAATACAACACAACAAGTACATAGTAGTTTGCATAATACAAAACAATTATTTACTATGTTGGAAAAGCAGAATAATGAGTTAAAAAAAATGGTAGAAGGAGAAATTCACACGATAGAATTATCTGATAGAAAAACTTATTATGAAAACGAGCAAAATACATGGATTGAGTGGTGGTCAAATCAGTTCAAGTCAAATTACTGGCTATTAATTTTTCTTTTGGTCTTAGCAATTGGAATAACCAATCGGTTGAAAGATAAACAATTGTGGATGAAAGTAGTAGGGGTTGCGATATATCCATATGTAGCATTTTTACTGATTCAACTCGTGTTGGGTATTTGGAATTGGATATTAAGCGACACCAAGTGGGTTTATTTACACGCTAATATGTAAGATCACCCGTAGGTATCTCTGATAAGCATTTACATGCTCGATAATACATACACTAGTTAGGAACATTTAACAGCAGGCTAGAATATTCTATCTCAAGAAATTTTTCCACACTACTGTTAGTATTCGTATTAACAGTAGTGTTAGTATTCGTATTAACAGTAGTGTTAGAGGTAGCTCTAACAGTTTCTAAGTATTCGCCGCAACTACCACAGTGATCTTCGTTTGAATAATCGACAACAAGTCCGGTGTTTTTATGCTTATCTATCGACCATCTACCCAGTGGGGTGAATGTAGGTCCATTTCTTGCAGAAATGATAACATTTTTAATGTGCGAAAATGTAATGCGAGTAGGTATCGACATAATAATAAAATGTAAAAAAATATGTATACATTTTATTAATCAATTTTTTTGAAATGACCCACCAATAATTCAATCGCGAAGAGTTTAATCATCGTTGTATTCATCGAGTTCTGGATCAAAGTCATCGTAGACAATGGTTACATTGTTCCAAACCCCCTTTACCTTTTTACCATACCGCTTATTCATATACTCAAATAAATCACGACCTTTTGGAATATTTTTACCGTGATGTAGCTGATACCATCCCTTGAATACTTCATACAAACTTGTTTCTTTGATTTTAGATCCAGTAGACGGCTTGACTTTGTCGGATACAAATTCGCTATAGTAATCTTGAGTATTTCTATAACTAAGACTACTAGATTTAACTGCTGCGCAATCATTGTCTACCAATCCTCCTGTCAAACTGGCTTTTTCTACTAGCATAGACATAAAGATAGGTGCCCACTTAGAGAACTTGACTTGTAGTTTCTTATCTATTTCAAATTGGTGATCTCTATCGTCTTCAAAATCAGATTTTTTAGCAAATCTAGATTTAAATTCACATACACAAATTCTTCTCCATGTACCATCGTCATTGCTTCCGACATCTAACAGAGTATTCGTACAGACAACAAGTTTGAACTGTGGGATAAAGGTAATGCTATCTTTGAATAAGGCTCGTCCTTGCAAAGGATCTCCTCCAGTAATCTCTTTCATAATACCTTCATTGATTTTGTCACCCTTTGACGGCTCTTGCATTACAGCATACCTTACACCTTTTAGTTGTACTACTTCGGAGGATGTACTTCCAATAGAATTTCTCTTGGCTGTAATGAGGGTGATGGGCACAGTTGCCTTGTAGTCGCCAAGACAATACCCCATAAGCTCAACGAGTTTCGATTTACCGTTACTTCCACTACCATTATATATATTAAATGTCTGATCATTATTTTCACCAATGAGGGTCGATGATAAATGATCCCACATATAATTGCGCAATTCTTTATCTGGAAACAACTTCCACATGAAATCATTAATTTCATCCATTAATTTTTTGTGCTTCACATAGTCTAGTGCTACATAATTGATATCGGTAGATTTGGATAAGTAATCGTCAGGCTTACCTTTGCGGAATTCGTTCGCTTCAAAATCATAAACACCATTATTAAAGCACAACAACTTAGGATTTGCGTCGATTTTTTCAATAAAGTCTTTGTCGTAGAATATTTCCTTTGCCTCGCGCATAATATTGTCCTTGATACCGCGTCGCTTGAGATTCATTGAGAGCTCTCCGATTGTCTTGGCTCGCTTTTGAAGAACTGTCGCTTTCTCACTACTCATATCAATGGCCCCTGAACCAAGATAATCAACTAATTTATTTTGTTTATTGTAATAAATATTGAATAAATCTGTAGAAATTGCGCGACGGAGATCAGTGCCCCCTTCATTTTCCAACCATCTATTATTACCATATACATACCAAATATCGCGTTTAATCGATACACATGTAAACTCATCTTTATAAATATGGTATAACACGTTGGCCACATCGAAATCAGTAAAATTGTCGATTGTTTTTTCAACGAAATAATCAATGGTTTCCTCGCGAATTGCCTTGTATCCAGTATAATTGTCATTTTTCGACCAATAGATAATCGACCGAAATGTTAATCCATCGTCGTTGGATCTATCCCATGAAGACCACATATCGTAAAAGTCTGAAATTTTGTCAAAATCGAATTTTTCTGATTGAGCACTAAACGCGATCCATGTAATAAACAATGATTCGTGTGTATTTTTAAGACTCCATCCAACCCGAATCCATTTATCATATGGATTAAAGAAGTTACTTCCCAGTGTCATACAATATAAATGCGCTTCTTTAATATAATAATCGGCCAACTCAATGCCATCTAGATATTGTTCCACACAAGATTCCAGTTCATCTCGATTTGTTACAGAGAGAATGTCACTTTGTTTTTTATCGACAATTTTCAGCCTATTTTTTGTTTTATTTGTACTTCGTTTCTTTGCATTATCTTTTAACCGACTATATTCTTCAGCTATAGACGAGCTCATTTCAAATTGCTTGTGATTACGATACTGTGCAGATAATTCAGAAAACCTGGTCTTCAAATCGAATTTTGTCACATCATTGATCTCTAAGCACCAGTCTCCGGCACTATCTAATTCCAAGTCATAATGATACTTGAGCAAATACGCTTGATTTCCTGGTTTCCTGGACCCATACAACTGCCAATTAGTAGTACCATTTGTAATACCCTCGTCTAGGACTTCTTCCCAGGTATTTTGCAATGGTAACTCCCCCCAAATGTCTGGTAGTTTTGCAAGAATTTTCTGTCGCAACATTATTTGAAGAGTGCGATCCATATGAATGCCAATGATCATATGAATACCATCTTTAGTTACTTCGTCTAGCATATTGACATTCTCTTTTTCGAAAATGAAAACAGGAATTTGTGTAGATGAAGGAATATCCATAAGACCCGCTATTTCTTGAAAATATAAATCAACCATGTCGTTCATATGATCCACTTTATGTTGTTTCTCTTCAATATCTGTGCTATATCGAAAATCAAAGTCAACAAGCACTGGACCAGACTCTATATTCTGCTTTTCTGTCAAGAATTCGAATTTTCCATCTTCAAAAACGTGTTTCACATATTTTTGATGAAATTCGGAAAGATTTTTTATGGTATATACCCCACCTTTTAATGACAAGTTAGCATCACCTATTCGTGTATGCGTGTGTCCTTCCCCCTTCTGTGAATAGTGTGAATTTAAATAAGAATCAAATGATTTCTTCATGGTTGACATAATATGGTATATATAGATATTTTATTTTTAGGTCAATTTTTTATATTTATCCCGATATATTTCAATACTAATCATCTGTATTAACATAACGGAAAATTCTTCGATGATTTGCATAGGGAATTGTCTAAACAGAAAATCGCCATTATACTTTTCACGCCTAGAGAATAAATATGTTGCTGAACACATATAAAACAATGATGCTATTATAATGTAATGAGTGAATCCAATGAAAGTGTAACGGTGACAAAAGAAACAGTCAAACGACTGATAAGTGACATTCGTGATTTGCGGAAATCACCACTAGACAACGAAGGTATTTATTATAAGCACGATGAGACGAATATGTTGATTGGGTATGCGTATATCTGTGGTCCAAAAGACTCAGTGTACTTTGGTGGAAATTATTTCTACAAATTTGAATTTCCATATGATTTTCCACATAGACCTCCCAAAGTGAAATTTATTAACTCCGATGGAAAAACAAGATTTCATCCAAATATGTATAGAGGTGGTAAGGTTTGTTTATCTATTTTAAATACATGGAAGGGTGACCAGTGGACAGGCTGTCAGAGTATCCGAAGTATCTTATTGACAATTGTGAGTATTTTAGACGCAAATCCATTACTGCACGAACCCGGATATACCGAAATGCATGGGGATTGTGAGCGATATAATAAGATTATCAAATATCGAAATTTTGATTTTAGTATAAATAGTGTGTTAGATGATGATGTGTGTGAGGATATGAAATTTTATACAAGCCTCTTTAAGGAAGATATTGTTTCACAGTATAAGAAAAACAAAGACGATCTAACTACCATTATTCTAGAGATGAAAGATAATGGCATTGAGCACGTGAGAACAGGAATATATCATTTAGATGAACATATTAATTGGAAAACCGCATACAATTGTTTTAAGGCAATTAATATATAAAATTGATAAAGGAAATAAAAAATTATATGTATAATATTCAAAGACAATGCACTTTTGCAATAAATGCGACAACATGTATTACATCAGAATTTCTTCTGATGACGATAATAATCTAGTATATTATTGTAGGAATTGTGGAAATGAGGACGACACCCTGACACATAGCAATATATGTGTATCCAAAACACAACTTAAGAGAAGTGAGCAGAAATACAATCATATTATTAATGAATATACAAAATTGGATCCGACCTTACCTAGAATTAATTCAATTAAATGTCCCAATAGCGAATGTTCTAGTAACAAGGAAGAAGGTGCAAATAGAGAAGTCATTTATATTCGATACGACGATGTAAATATGTTATATATTTATTTATGCGCCAAATGTGACACTGTGTGGAAAACGGAAAAAAAATAGGTTATAGTAAAAATAGTAAATCAGTAAAAATAGAATACGATATTATTATATTATTTTATTTTTAATAAAATTGAATCGCGAATATAAAAGTAAATTATATCATATTATTATAGTGATGAGTGATTTAGAACTGTCTGAAAATGAAGGTAGCGATATCGATATGTCTGACGATGATGTCTCTGTAGGAAAGCCAACATTTACTAAAAAAAAAAATGAATTAGATGGTGAAGTGGAGGATGGTGAAGTGGAGGATGGTGAAGTGGAGGATGATGAAGTGGAGGATGACTTGGAC
>Ga0206130_10006425_pt1 | contig 13450 bp, 13 predicted proteins | sample Helgoland_Spring_9_FD_148637 | JGI IMG/M metagenome (GOLD analysis project Ga0206130, IMG submission 148637) | Pelagic subsurface seawater microbial communities from Kabeltonne, Helgoland, North Sea - Helgoland_Spring_Bloom_20160512_1 | ecosystem: Environmental > Aquatic > Marine > Epipelagic ... | reverse complement strand
TTCAGATTCAGATTCAGAATCAGATTCAGATTCAGACTGTGAACCTGAACCAGAGCCTGAACCAGAGCCAGAGCCAGAACCTGAACCAGAGCCAGAACCCGAGCCTGAACCCGAGCCTGAACCTGAGCCTGAACCTGAACCAGAGCCAGAGCCAGAACCTGAGCCAGAGCCAGAGCCAGAACCTGAGCCAGAGCCAGAACCTGAGCCAGAACCTGAGCCAGAGCCAGAACCTGAGCCAGAGCCAGAGCCAGAACCTGAGCCAGAACCAGAACCAGAGCCAGAGCCAGAACCTGAGCCAGAGCCTGAGCCAGAGCCAGAACCTGAGCCAGAGCCAGAACCAGAGCCACAAGAAAATAATATAGAGGAATCTATTATAGAGGTACACGCTAAAATAGATTCCCATGAAAAAAATGATATACTATTTAAAAAACTGGCTAAAATAACTAAAATATTACAAAATGATATAGAGTAACTCATGTATTAATTACGCGTAGTCTTCCCCCTAACTTTCCCTAAACAATTGTTCTTCCCTGATTTTAGTTTAAATTTATTAATATTTTCGGTGTAATTAATAGATGTATTCTCCATAAATGGATCGTCTGATACAGTATATTGAAATTGTAACTGTTTACCAGTATTTTTATTGTATTTGGGAATCGCATCATGTACTGTATTAGATAAATCGTAATAATGAATTTTATTACAATCTTTAAATAGTTCTATTTCGAATAATGTTATTGGTCCAGATAAATGGAAATCAATAGAATAAGGCAAACAATTACATGAACCACCTTTACCATATTTTGATTGATTCAAAATATAATCTTTAAAATATTCATTATCACACATTACCTTCCAACAGTGTATATAAATACTTTCTGAACCTCTATCATATTTAACAGATATTAAAACATATTCCTTGAGTATATCTTTATTAATGGCCCATTCTATGTGTGGTTTAACTGATATACCACATCTGCTATCTGTTTTTACTTCAAAGTCAGATCCTTTACAATAGATACATTTTTCTTGAAAAGCGGGTGCTTTGTGGCCTATATTTTTAGTACCCTTACATTCTTTATTAACACATTCCTTTGAACCATCTAATGAACACATTTTAATTTCACGCGCCAATACTACATTACCTGATTCATCTATTTCTTTATTATCAAAGGCGCAACCACCTTTACTAGCCGAACCATATGATTTTGGGAACATATACAAAGCTAATTCTTCACCTATTTCACCTAGACCTAAAAATGCAAACGGCATATTTCTATTTAAATTTATTTCTTTTTCAATATTTTTAAATTCATTTTCCTTAAAATCATCAAAACAATTAAGTAAATCAGGATTCATTGGTGATATTGACTCCATTATTTCTTTTGAAAAAATAGGTAGGTTTAAATCAAATTTAAGCTTTTTCAGTAATTAAATACGTTCCCCCTAAAACTAAGAGTATTCCACAAATAGTATATTTATTTAGTTTAGCTTCTTTAAAAAAATACAATGATAATACAGATGATATCAATACATTCAATGATATAATGGTTTTTGCGTAACCGGGATTATGAACACCCTGAATAGTTTTTGTGATAATATAATGTCCTATAGGAACCATCAAACCTATGATACCTAATAAACATAAATCCTTAGTTTCAATTTTTTTAATTTCTTCCTTGTAATTATTTGTTAGCAAGAGAATGATAGCTAGGGTGCCCGCGATACTTAAAGGAATTAACACAGTTAGTGCCGGATCCATCTTGCCCACTAAATATTTCCTAAATAAATCAGACATCGCCACTATTATTGCCGCGATTAATCCAAATTTTATCCACTGATCCATATATCTATATGTAGATTTTATGTTGTTCGCAAGTATGATCAATTGAATCTTTGAATCGTTGTGCTAAAGGATCAGCACATTCGTGAGTAGAGTAGTTAATAAGACATACTCTCAATTTACTACATATTTCACAGTTACATACAGGCTTAATCACTTTCCTCGTTCCAAAATCAGTGCTTTCATAGATTTCGTCAATTTCATCATATTCTGATTCTGAACATGAATCTGAATCATCTAATTTTTCCATAATTTGTTTGGCTACACTGATAGAGGCATCTACTTCTTCATTAGTCATGGATACCATTAACCGGTACACCAACCCACCTATTAAATGATCTACTGTTATTTCTTCAGAGTTGTCATGTTTTGCTAAAAGATCTGATACTTTCATTGCTGAATCCACCTGCGCCAAATAAACTTGTAGTAATGATTCAAAAGTATTATCCATTTTATAGTTATATCTTATTAACTTTATATTAAATTTAACGTACATTACATTTTACTATAAACTTCATTCAACTGTTGACTCACACGAATAAATGTTGTTCGTTTAGATAGGTGTTTTAACTCTGATGCACCCACATAGGTGCACGTAGAACGAATACCACCCAAAATATCTAATACTGTCCCCTCTACTAAACCCTTGTAAGGGATAAGAACACGCTTACCTTCGCTAGTCCTGTAAGCAGCTACACCACCAGAGTACCTATTCATCGCTGTAGATGAACTCATTCCATAAAATTCTTTGAACATTTTACCATCCTCTTCTACAATTTCGCCACCAGATTCTTTGTGTCCGCTGAACATTCCGCCACTCATAATAAAATCAGCGCCCGCACCAAACGCTTTCCCAAAATCACCTGGAACGGTGCAACCACCATCGCTTAAGATGTGACCATTGAGACCGTGTGCCGCATCAGCACATTCTATTAGAGCACTTAACTGAGGGTATCCAACACCGGTCTTCTTTCTTGTCGTACAAACCGAACCAGGACCAATACCGACCTTCACAATATCTGCGCCTTTAATCAGTAATTCTTCAGTCATCTCCCGCGTTACAACCGAACCAGCAATAATAACTTTATCGGGATAAGCTAACCTAACACGCACAAGGAATGAAACAAAATGCTCTGTATAACCGTTTGCCACGTCCAAACAAATAAAATTAATTTCAGGAATTTCTTTTAAAATCTCTTTTAACTTCTGAAAGTCTTCTTCTTTTGAACCGGAACTGACTGCTATATAATTAAGAACATCATCATTACCGCTAAGTGTAAGCGCTGTCCTAAATGATAACCACTCCTCAACGCTGTAATATTTATGAATACATGTGAACATTTTATGTTTTTGAACAGCATTAGCCATTTCAAATGTCCCCGTACAATCCATATTCGATACCATAATAGGAACACCTAGCCACTTAAACGATGAATGTTTAAATGTAAATTCGCGTTCTAAAGTAACATCAGAACGCGAATTCAAATTAGATCGTTTCGGTTTAATTAAGACATCTTTGAAATCAAGCTTAATATCATTTTCTAAAAACATTTTCAATTCTATATAGATATTCTTCATAAACTTTAAATCAAAATAAAATCTATGTAATACTATAAAATGGCTAGAAGGGATAAAAGAAAGAAAACTTTGAGGAAGAATACTTTGAGGAAGAATACTTTGAGGAAGAATACTTTGAGGAAGAATAAAAGAAGGGTTAATAGAAAGAATACGTTGAGAAAGAATTCTAGAAGGGTTAATAGAAAGAATAATAGAAAGAATAATTTAAGGAAAAATAAATTATTTGGTGGTGTTAAACATCCTGAATCAGTAATAGACTGTCAGGGATATTTAGACAGAGATGAAGGACTTCCTGGGGTTCCAGGTCGGGGTCCCCAGGCCTTCAGATACGCAGGTTGCCACCCTGATTATAATGATAAGGGTCAGTCCGTCTATTTTATTATACAGGATAAATCAAGCGGAACACCTGAATATAAACTTGCTACCTATCATGGTTTTAATAAAAATTTTATAGGAGCCAATGAATATACATTTCTAGTAGGTCAGAGCAGTGAACTTGAGACATATACATTTAAAAATAGTGATATTTATAAATCGTGTGTTATAACCTGGACAGATTATGACAAATGTCAGAATTTTAATAAACCGCTGAAAGAGACATTTAGACATTATACAGGTGATGTCGAACCTGTGCTTAAAGAATCTATCGGAAATCTTATGAGACAACAAGGAGTTGTGGGGCGCTTCCAATCTGATCCGAGCCCCGAGGTGTATTCGGCCTGGGGCAACGTTTAAATATTAATAATTAATAATTATTCTGAAGAAACCTATTATTTACTGATTATAAGTTATAATATTATATATTTTTAACAACAAAGTAACCAAATAATAAACCTACTAACCCACCTATAAACAACTGTTTTAAAGAATGTTCTTTACTATAATATTTCATAAATAATGGTAAAAGCAATGCTGTTACTATTATTACTACTGTAGAGCTATTAAGTTTATTAGTTAGAATCAAATATGTAGCAATGAATACTAATGTAGCTGCTTTAGTTGAGGATAAGCCATAGGTGGTTGATTTAATTGGTCTGCTTTCTTTAAAAAGTTTTTTTCAAGAATTTAACCAGAATCTGTAAAAAATTAATCCTAAAAATAATTTTAAAACATATTTATCTGAATACATTATACAATATACTATATATATATATAGTATATATGAATATATTCTCAAATAAAATTAATTATAATCCTAAAAAAATCACAAAAAATAAATTAATGAAGACAAAACACTTCAATAAATATATGATAGGTGGTAATCTAACACTTGAAAAGAAAGCCGGGCTAGAAACTGAAATAAACCAAGACCCACAAATTAATGGTGATTTAACATTAACTATAGAATCTTATTTAGATAGTGGGGGGTCTGGGGATGTGTATTTAGCTACGAATAAAATTGATGAAAAAATAGTTGTTAAGGAAATACCTCATGTGACAGATATTACATATGTAGAAATAGATGCATTGAACGGTCTAAAGGGGTTAAAAAATGTTGTCGGTACACCAGTTGGATATCCTACAGATATAAATATAATGAATGGTGATAAAATTAAACGTAAATATATTTTTATGGAATATGTAGGTGGGTCAGATTTACAAGATTATGTGAGAAAAGCTGTTAAATTAAATGAAAATGAAGCAAAACTATATATATATCAGATACTTATGGGGATAAAAGAAATTCATGATAGGGGGTGGGCACACAGAGACATAAAACTTGAAAATATTGTAAAAGATAAAGGTAAATATCGGTGTAAGTTGGTTGATTTAGGACTAGCTGTAAATATAACCGAACCCAATGAAGACTATAATTGTAGTGATATCAAAGGGACATCGCATTACGCGGCACCCGAACTTGTTACTGAGCGCTATTTGTCAGATGGTTCTAGTTTTGATTGTAAAAAAGCAGATATTTTTGCGGCAGGCGTCTGTTTATATATAATGCTATATGGACAATTTCTATTTACTAATAGAACAAATCATGGACTAGAAAATGAAGATAAAAGTAACATTTTGAACCCTACGCATAACAGTCCTCTATTTTCCAAAAGCGGTGGTGTATCAAATGAAATTAAAGGTTTAATTCGAAAGATGATAGATGTAGATGCAAATGATAGACCATTATATGTAGATGTAGATGATAGACCATTAGATGTATATGTAGATGATAGACCATCAGCTGCTGACTGTTTAAATCACCCCGCATTATCTGTTGTTAAAAATATAATGGGTGAGAACGCTGATATTTCAGTTACACCTACCGATTTAGATAATTTTGTACAATTAAGGGAAAAATTAGGTATGGATAAAAATTCGAGTAAGGAAGACGTAGTTAGTAAATTACAAATATATACAGGACAAAGATATACAGGACAAGATGATTATGATTATTTTTTAGCAGATCCTTCTTTATTAGATAACCATATAATGTTAAGGATAAAATTAGGTATGGATAAAAATTCGGGTAAGGATAAAGTAATTAGTGAATTACAAAGATATACAGGACAAGATGATTATGATTATTTTTTAGTAAAACCTTCTTTATTAGATAACCATATAATGTTAAGGATAAAATTAGGTATGGATAAAAATTCGGGTAAGGATAAAGTAATTAGTGAATTACAAATATATACAGGACAAGATGATTATGACGTATTTTTAGCAGATCCTTCTTTATTAGATAACCATGGACGTCTAAGGTCAATGCAATTAGGTATAGATATATTTTCGAGTAAGGAAGACGTAGTTAGTAAATTACAAAGCTATACAGGACAAGATGATTATGATTATTTTTTAGCAAAACCTTCTTTATTAGATAACCATGGACATTTAAGGGGAAAATTAAAATTAAATTCCCATGATGATTTATCTAAAGTAACAGAAATTACTAGTTTTGATAAAGATGATTTAAATAAAATATTAGGAGATGTTTATTTATTAAATCAATTACCCACATATATTCTGTATAAAAATATTATAAAAACAGATATTATAGAACCGGTTGCTAATGAAGCGTACATCGGTTATACTGACCGCTTAAAAAAAATATATTTAGATAATAAAATTAATATATATGGAGACGATGGAACGATTAAAGAAGATAGAGATGAATTAATATATAAAATAGAACAATATATAAATTTAAAACGCATGGTTAACATGGTTGGTGTGGTAGATGAATCCAAAATGACAGTTGTTCATAATACTATCGATAAAACTGGTATTTTAAAAGAACAATACTCTACTTTTGAGGATAAAATTAATGCGTATTCAAATTATTTAACCAATCTGCAAAATTTTTTTAAAGAACAAAATAGTGGTTTTCTTTATCATGAAATATTAAGAAATAAATTTGAGAAAATGTTAATTAAAGGACATGTAAAAATTTTATATGAAAAAATAAAAAGTTTTTCAGGGAGTAGAATGTGTACTTCTCAAGTATGTACCCAACTACCCCCTCTAAATAAGGTTTATACAATCGAAAATATAGACTTTGCCCCTAGCGGACCAGGACCACCAATTGATAAAATTGATAAATTTTATAAAAAACCATCAGGTATTGAATTTGAGGGAAAAAAGATTAGTCCCCACGTATTTATGGGTTGGTTTGTTTCAGAGTATTTGGAAAAGGGTGGTGGATACGATAAAAATAAGTATATTAAAAAGAAGTATTCTAAAAAAAGATGTAAAAAGAAGTATTCTAAAAAAAGATATAAAAAGAAGTATTCTAAAAAGAAATACACTAAAAAAAGATATAAAAAGAGATACACTAAAAAAAGATATAAAAAGAGATACACTAAAAGAAATACACTAAAAGAAATATTCAATAACTAATTTTGGTTAATAATATAATATACTGTTCAAACTCTTTACAACTGACGATAGTTAAAGCTGATCAAACCAGAATTCAATTTGTTCTTCAATTGATTTCACGATTCTGTCTTCACCCTTTGTCAATCTTTCTTCTTTACACCGATAAGCATAGAGAATCATTAGAATAGTGAAAGCATCATCTGTATCATTCACATCAAAATCTGTCCACCTCTGTACATAATGAGTATTCACATATCGTCTAATAGCATGTTTGATTGGATTGTCATTATTAGAGATAGCCTCCACAAAATCAATGTATATCTTTTCTACAGATTCATCTTTAGGAACCATGAATTTATAACCAGTGGTATTATCGGTTACTTTTTTCATATAAATTTCTTTTTTTTCACCATCGGTGTATACAACCGGTAAGCGATATTCTTCTTCAAATGTATCTTCTCTTTCTCCAATAATATTTTTTGTTTGATAGAGAAATGAAATCATATCGATCAAATAGGTGTTATATCTTGCACCTTTACACGATTCTCTAATTTTCATTAGTTCCGGACCATTTATACCAAATCCTTCTAAAAATTCCGTAAGTGTATCTGTTACATATTCATAACCGTACCACGCGAACTTTTTGTCAACTGTAGTATTAATTACACCTTCATCCGTAATGTTAAATGAAATTAGACGTTTATTCCGAGGGATAGTATTCACAAAGATAAGTGATTGTTTGTCACCCGCGTTAGAAACCTTAGAAGCAATGATTAATGACATAAGATTGTGAACGACGTTGGTGTTCAATTCAACATCCTTTGCCCTAAAATTGGAAGGTGGTGCGCCTTCTCCCTGCTCTTTTAACTCACCACCAAGAGAAATAACAGTGTTTCCTCCATGATTGCTCTTTAACCATTTCTTGAATTTATTAACCGGTTGCGTTAAAGCACCCATAATATCGATTACGTGTGTCCGATTTTCCCCTGTAATCCTTGAACAGCATGAACCTTGTGTTGTTTTTTCGCCGATACTAAACCATGTGAAAGTTGGATCCATTTTAAAATTAGTTTGTTACTATCCTTAACAAAATAAAAAATCAAATTTTAAATTTTTACAACTACAATCACAATCACAATTCACTCATGATGATTTCTCTGAACTGGTTAAATCGCCCCTTAAATTCATCAAAATTCATAAACTGATAATATTTGAATAACTTCTCAACTCTCTTCAACTTTCTAAAACTATCACTTAACAAATCATCTAATACATCATTGAATAATTCTTTATCACAATTTTCAGGTTTAATGAACCAATCATGCTTATTGAATACCTTTTCTCTTTTTCCAAAGATATCACCTTCATCTATACTCAATAGTTCGTTCATATCATTCACTAAGATATTTCTCGGTATGTTATCAGATGATCTGAACAAACCATCAAATAATCGTATTTTGAGTGCTTCTCGTTTCACTGACTCATCTGTCATAACATCTTTGTTCTTCCCTAAGTCACCGATATTTTGCCAGTAATCCATCATACAGTAGATACAGTCCCTCTTACCAATTTTAACATTACCAACATAACTCTTTCCTTTAGGATCAACCTTCATCTGTCCTTCATTACTCTTAATTCTCTGCATATTCATGTGTCTTAAGCCAAATAACTCTTTACATTTATCTACAAGGATATAATCTAGGCCATAGTTCATAGATTCTTTCATTTCTTTTAAGATGTATTTTTGTCCCTTATATACTACCGATATACAGCACACTTTTCCTCCACACACACCCTCTTCTAAAATATTTATGTCACTAAATTCAGACCAACATATAAATTCAATCTCTGAACTAACAATAGTCTTTCCTTTATTTTGCTTAACCTTCTTCTTAGATTTATCTAAGATATGTTTTTCTTTGATATAAAATTTTTTCTTTTCTTGAGCCATATCATCGAAATCAAGATATTCATCAATCACTAATGCACCTTCTTCGGCAAATTTTCCTACGCCAAACTTATGTGAATTAACGTGATAATCATTGACTACATAATCATCCATTTCTATCTTACCCATATTACTAATATAGTTTTCTACTTCATCTGCCTCATCTACTTCCAACTCACTATCTGTATAGTCAGTAGTTAGGTTATCACTTTTCCACACATACAAACCTATCCATACAGCAAATGCTACTCTTTCTTTCATGCCCTTCTTATTAATTTGATCTAAAGCAAAGTTAAAGATTACATCTGCTTGAGTCTGATTCCCTTCCATATAATCCCTGATTATCTGAAACCAAAGATAAGATGGGTCTTTTCTCCTGAACCTTAAACCTGCCTTACAACCGCTTTTATCTAACCTTAACAACTCATTAAGACAACTAAACATTTTTTCATCATTGTTTTCAATATGATGAATGAGTGTTTCACCTATGCTAAGGAGTTTATCCGAATCACCGGTCTTCTTATACTTGTCAACCTTATCTATAGATTTATCCAAATCAACATAATCACCGTATCGCCACCAAGCATTCTGATAACTAACATATCTGTTCCTCAAACACTTAAACACTTCTTTAGTGAAAGTAAAGAGGTACCTAATTTGTGACCGGTCTTCTTCAAACCAGCTAAGAAGCATAATGAGATAGTAAATTTGTCCTACCTGATGAAATGATAATTCCTCCATGATCAATATTTTGAGTCTGTTTACCAAATTAGTGACCAAAGCTTGTCCTTTTTCATGTTCATTGAAACGCGCCATTTCCATGACACACCACGTCATCTTTTCTTTTTCACCTCTCCTAGTATACTTACAGATACCAGACTTCAGGATACTACTCTTGTATCCGTGGTAAGAAGAGTTGTTGAAGCAAGTGTGAACAATCATTTGACTCATAATTGTATGTTTTGATAAACAAAGAGTAAATTTAAAAAATCAAATTTGATTTAAAAGATATCATATATTAGCATTAACTATGGACATCTTATGCTTGAAGTTGAAGAAAGATTTAAAAAGTGAGTTAGATGTTTATACTAAAGAAAAAGGATATCCTGTAGAAAACCTGGGCACACTAATAGATGATGCGGTGAAACCAGAATTATTCAATTTTAATACACAAGAATATGATGAAACTAAATGTCAAGCTAGGCTATGGTCAAAGGGTTTACAATGTGATCATAGTAAGACAGAATGTAGTGATTACTGTAACAAACATCAAGATATGATAAGGTATTATGGTATCTTACGGTTCGGTGATATCAAAGATAAGAAACCTAAATACGATTTAATCAAATTGAAAGACGGTGAGAAAGAAAGGTTAAATTGGATAGAACCTAACCCTTTAATTAGGTTAGAAAATTTACTAGATAAACAACAACAGAAAATGATAAATACACATACATTAGTTGTAAAATAAATTTGATTTGATAGTTTAAATACATAAATAAAACTGTTTGATATGAAATACACTTCGGATATCGAGGATCAGAGGAAACAAGCGTTAAAAAAGAACAATGAAGAATTAGACAGACTTTGTAATAAGTGTTGTTTAATCATAGGTTGGTCTGGTGTCTTATGTTTCTTAGTCTATTTAGTAATACTAATCATTGTGAATGAACTTAGTGATTAATTACTAAGTGAACCATCTACATTAGAATAATTCTCACTAATAACAATAGTCATAACAACCATACAAACTAACCATAGGATTAACAAACACATGGGGTTGTTTAACCAAAATTCAGAACACTTATCACATACGGTAGTATTCTCATCAACAACGGTAATCATTATAGGAGTATTAGTCATTTAAACTAAATTTGATATTTTTAGTTAAAAGGGTAAATACAAATATCAAATTTAAAAATAGAGAATATGGATAATATTTCCACTGATTCTCTATCAGACGAAGAACAACAGTTGATAGATATTAATCCTTCAAATGATAAGAGATTAAATAATAAGAGATTTAAGGTGTGCCTATGTCTTTTAATTATATTGATTATAGAATTCATAATACTGTATTTTACATGGGATTTTAACAATGAAGGTATTGGAGCAACTATGGGACATGCTAGACGTAGACGTTCATGTGATGATGAAGAGTATGGATGTTGTAATATTTATAGCAATTGCAAAATTAATAACGTTCATATTGATTACGATAAAAACGAACTAAGTTTATATCGTATTGTAGCACGTGATAGCATCCATTCAAATTGTCCATCATTTCAACATTTAATCGATCTTTATAATCAACATTATGGTAATGTTACGACCGATTGTGGTAAATATGGGTGTTGTCCGGGGTTCAATGTAGGGTGTGATGAAACTATTAGAGAAACTATGATACATGGGAATAATCAAAATATGTTTGATACATTGCACAAAAATAGCAAAATAGTTAATATCCAGATACCAAAAAAAAACAGTTTGGGAAGTAATTGTGGAAATAAATTTTATAGGTTATATGATATAATACATTCATATGAAATGAATTATCCCTCCAAAGATTCGTATGATGGAATATATATAATAGTAGCAGTACTACTATTATTCATGTGTTTCGCTACGTCTAAATAGCATTATTTCCTCTTGGTACCCTTTCCCTTAGAACCTTTCTTAGAACCCTTTCCCTTAGAACTTTTCTTTTTAGAACCTTTCTTAGAACCTTTCTTTTTAGATCTTTTTGTTTTAGTCTTTTTCTTCCGTAAAGCACCCTTAGCCGAACCAGGACAAGTATGTAAAGGATTATCAAAGTCTATCTTCATAAGAGGAACAGAATTAATTATCATAATTTCTCTAGGAAATATACCGTTTTGACCGGGCACGGCATCCGCAAAATAACCATCACAATGAATCTTATCAAATACCAAAGAAAGTATTTCTGGTAATGAAAAATCATACCATCCCGCTGAATATCTATTGATAACACTATCCATATCTCTGGGACCGTATTTTTTACCACAGTATGTCATGTATTCAGTTAATAATCGGTTCGATAAAGCACGTCTGGAGCCGTTTTGTAAACCTACTATATTTTTTAAATTACGTATTCTATTCATCAAGGCACTTTTAATCGCTTCTGTAAAATCACGATGTTTTTCAGAATCAATTCGACCATCTTCTTTAAATTTATTTAATCTTCCTAACATCCAGTCAATATTTACTGGGTCTAATAAATTCATTAATACAATTGGTCTGGTAGCTCTAAAAACCATCATTTTATTTGAAGGACCTGCATAGATATCAGCTGTTTCTTTATCACCATACCAACTCGCTCTTACATCAATCGTATCATAACAAGTCCCCCCTTCTCCACCAACCCCCTTATAAAAAGGGTATTCTCTAGGAATAAATAAAACTTCGCCCGGTATTCCTTCATATCCTACTGTCCTAGGATTTAATGTATAATTATCTTCATATGTTCCCATATTTTCACCTAAGGGAACACCCGATAGTTTTGTGTCCAAATTTTGTTCGTTGATACCCTTAACGTAATTAGAAGAGCATATAATTTTACGTGAATTACTTGTATCAACAACACTCATCCAATCAAAATTAGGATCATCGATAGGTAATCTAAATTGTATTTTAAAGTTTTTGCCTAACCGTGTCTTTTCAGATTTGAATATTCCGATAGCTTCCTTCATAGTGGGGGGGGCGGGGATATCTCCTATTATTGTTATTTCTAAATCGTCACTTATTTTTAATTCATCAGCATAAGAACCTTTATCTATTTTATTAATAATGGGATAAGTATTTTTTAATACTATACCTAATTTTCTTTTGGTATCAGGGAATGTAAATTCTACAAATTCATCTGTCGTCTTAAATGATTTACTTCTGGACCTAGATGTAGATTTGCTACCTGTCTTAGACTTAGACTTAGACTTAGACTTAGAACTACTTTTAGAAGACATTTATAATATAACATATATATATATAATAATATGCCTAAAAGTAAATATCCTAAAAGTAAATATCCTAAAAAGTACACCGCAAAATTATCAAGGACAGATAGAATAAGACAATTAAAAGCATTGGGAAAATTAAAAAAAGCATATTCAAAAGGTAAGTATAACGATAGACCCAAGCTAAAAAGTTATAAAAAGAAAGAATCAGGATGGACGGCAAAATTTCATAAATTATATCCAGATGCTCATTCTATCAAAGAAATATCGAAAGCAGTGAAAATACCCGAAAAAGCA
>Ga0206130_10006418_pt1 | contig 13457 bp, 12 predicted proteins | sample Helgoland_Spring_9_FD_148637 | JGI IMG/M metagenome (GOLD analysis project Ga0206130, IMG submission 148637) | Pelagic subsurface seawater microbial communities from Kabeltonne, Helgoland, North Sea - Helgoland_Spring_Bloom_20160512_1 | ecosystem: Environmental > Aquatic > Marine > Epipelagic ... | reverse complement strand
TAACCAGTGAAAATTATGTTTTGTTATGCCTACAGATGCGTCTTTTAATTCATCGAAAATTGATTGTGGATCTGAAAAAAAATATAAATCAGAATCTAAATAAGTTATAGAATCTATTTGTTTTTCTTTTTGAATTATGTAGTGGCAAATAAAGCCTTTAGATGTGAAATAATATTCTGGTTTTGTTCTTTGTGCTTTGGTTTTCTTTAACTCAAAGTATTTATTTTCAACTTCATTTAATTTGATAATACTTACTCTTTTATTTACTGTTTTCTGTAATAACTTATAGCAGTCTTCATCCATAGCAACTACATAAATAAAACAATTAGGATTTACTTTTAACAACGAATCTATCATTGTTAAACCTTGGGCTATGTAATACGAATCAAATAATGTGCAAAAGATCATTTTAAATTAGCTTTTTCCCATTTTAAAGTTTCTTTTATGGCATCCTGAATTGGAGTGAGTTTAAAGTCAATAAGTGATTTCAATTTATTGTTATTAACAACAGGAGGAATTGTATCATAAGTTATATTTTGTGATTCAGAAACAGTAATCATATTTGGCAATTGTTCTTTAATTTTTAAGGAAAGATCTAATAGACTGAAGTTGGAGTCTGAAGCTATGTTTAAAATGCAGTTTGTGTTAACTTTCTCAAATACTTTCCAAAATATTTCGGCGAGGTTTTTTGAGAATATATAGTTTTTATTTGCATTATTAGAAAATATTTTAACAGGTATGTTTTTTAGTGTATTACGAATAGCAATGTTTATAAAACCATTTGCTTCACTCTCATGATACAAACCAAAAACATTTGATAATCTCAATATTTTATAATTTATTGAATTTGTTTTTGAGGCTAAAATTAAATAATTTTCCATTGTTTTAAGTAGAACTCCATAGGAATTTTCCTGAAAAGGTAATGTGTCTTCTTGATAGATTGATACGTTAGAGGAGCCATAAACCGTACCTGCAGAGCTAAGCATTGTTATTTCCTTAATATTATTTTCTAAAGAATTTTCAATTAATTTTATAAATGATATTAAATAGGTGTTTATATCAGAAATAATATTTTTGTTAGAAATCGATGGAAAAGAAGGGCCAAGAAATAAAAATATTTTTGTTATTCTTTCTTCTTTTAGGGTTTTCCTTAAACAGGCTTGGTCATTAAATTCTGCGGTAATGTGTTTGTCTGAAAACTGAAAATCTCTAGCTCTACTTAAGCTAATAATATTTAAGTTTTTTATGTTATGTCGGCTTTGAATTCCTAAAATATTTTTAGAGATGAAACCTGTACCAATTACAAGTATGTTTTGATGTTCATTCATTAAATTTATTCATTTAAAAATCTTTTTGTGAAAATAGCCAATTGATTGTCCGGGTTATACTTTTCAATCACTATTTTTCTGATTTCATCTCTATTTATTTTGCGATTTTTAGAAAACCATAAATTTATTTTTGATGCTAAATCAGCAAAATCATTTTCTTCAAAGAAAAAACCATTCTCCCCATCAATAACAGCTTCTACTTCTGGCATTTGATTATTGTAATTACTGTGAGATGCCACAGGAGTTCCATAAGATAAACTATGTATTGCTGTCAAGCCGATATTACCTGGCGAAACACATAAGTCTGAGGTATAAATAAGTTTACCAGTTTCTTCTGTGTCATAAGACTTCCCATAAAAATTGAGCCAGCCACTATCAATACTTTTTTGGTTTGAGCCTTTATAAAATTCTAGATTATCGCCTTCTCCAACTATTAACAAGTTATATGAGATTTTTGTCTGATTTAATTTATTTATTGCTCCAATAAGTAAATCAATTTTCTTTTTCTCTGTAATTCTTCCAACAAATAGAATTGTAGGCAAAGATTCATCTTTAAAGAGCCTTTTAACTTTAGTGTTATTCTCTTTTTTAAGTTTAAGATAGTGTCTTTGATGTATGTCAAAATCTAATGAATTATATACTACATCTAGGGTGCTTTCATCAAAACCATTTTTAACCAATAATTTCTTAGCCCTATTTTCATAAAGAAAAATAGAGTCTGCTAATTTTAAAAAGTTTAACCTAATATGCTTTTTTAAAAAACTTTCATTTCCATAAAGACCATGAGACCACATATAGATTTTCTTCCCTCTCATTTTTGAGATTAAACATGCAATCCATGAGGAAATAATATACATCTCCCCTAAAAGCATTACATAATCAAATTTAGAGAAAGCTGTTAGTCTCAATACTTCTGACTGCCATACAAGAATTTTTTTGTTAAGCCAATAATTTTTTAAAAAATGAAATTTGGTTCTTTCTTTATCATCGAATAAATTTTTTAAATCTGGAGTAGGTATGCCTAAGGGATTACTTGGAGAAAAATAAATATCCAATATGAATTTATTTGAATTAATTAGTTTTTTCCAAATAGCAAACCTATAATGAGGGAAAATATTAGTGAAAAATAATACTTTTTTCAAAATTCTGATTTATAAACTGTTTCAACTCCCTCATGAAGATTAATTCTTGCATTCCAACCTAATTTATTTATTTTAGAAGAATCTAGTAATTTTCTTGGGGTACCATCTGGTTTAGTTTTATCCCAAATAATCTCACCTTTAAATCCTGTAATATTTTTTATCAAACTTGCTAATTCTTTAATTGAAATCTCATTTCCAGAACCAACGTTATATAAATTTTCCTTTAATAAATTCTCTAAACAAAAAACTACTGCATTTGCTAAATCATCTACATGAAGGAATTCTCTCAATGGCGTTCCTGAACCCCAAAGCACTACTTCTGCATTGTGGTTTCCTTTAGCTTCATAGAACTTTCTAAGCATTGCTGGAAGTACATGCGAAGTTTCTAGGTCGTAGTTATCTCCTGGACCATAAAGATTAGTTGGCATAAGAGACACATAATCTCTATTATACTGACATTTGAGTGCTTCTACTAGCTTTACTCCTGATATCTTTGCTATGGCATACCACTGATTTGTTTCTTCTAAGGAACCAGTTAGTAAGTATTCTTCTTTAAGTGGCTGAGGAGCCATCTGTGGATAAATACATGAGCTTCCTAAAAAGATAAACTTTGATATATCTAATTCATGAGCAGTTCTAATTAGATTGTTTTGAATAAGCATATTATCCATTATGAACTCATAGGGCTGGGTGCTGTTAACAAGTATCCCTCCCACTTTAGCCGCTGCATCTATAATAGCTTCTGGCTTTTCTCTTTCAATCATCTCAAAGACGGCTCTTTGATCTCTGAGGTCTAATTCTTTAGAACTAAAGCCAATAATATTTTTGTACCCTTTAGCTTCAAGGGCTCTCCAACAGGCAGAACCCACCATTCCATTATGACCTGCTATAAATATCTTAGATTCTAAGGTAATGATGCTATTCATAATAATTAAGGGTATTAAAACCTCCGTCTTTTAGGTATTTGTCTTTCTTAAATAATCTTAGATCTGAACTCATCATTTCTTCTACTAGTTCTTCTAAAGTAATTTCAGGCTCCCATCCAAGCTTTTGTTTTGCTTTAGTGGGATCTCCAATCAAAAGATCTACCTCTGTAGGCCTATAATATTTCTCATCTATTGATAATACCTCCTTACCTATTTCTAATTGATATTCTGAATTCGAGCAAGAAGCTATTTTAGCCACTTCATTAATGCCCTCCCCAAGAAACTCTAATTCAACTCCAATGTGATTAAATGCCATTTTAACAAAGTCTCTGATGCTTGTAGTTCTTCCTGTAGCAATAACCCAATCTTCAGATTCTTCTGCCTGAAGTATCATCCACATCATTCTAACATAATCCTTTGCATGACCCCAATCTCTTTTAGAATCTAGATTACCTAAATAAAGCTTATCTTGTATACCAAGAGCAATTCTTGAAACCGCTCTGGTAATTTTTCTAGTAACAAAAGTTTCTCCACGAATAGGAGACTCGTGATTGAATAAAATACCATTTGATGCAAACATGCCGTAAGCCTCTCTGTAGTTAACGGTTATCCAATAAGCATACATCTTTGCTACAGCATAAGGTGATCGAGGATAAAAAGGAGTCGTTTCTGATTGCGGAACTTCTTGAACCTTTCCATATAATTCTGAAGTTGAAGCTTGATAAATTTTCGTTTTCTTTTCTAAGCCTAACAATCTAACAGCTTCTAATAATCTCAGTGTTCCTATTCCATCAGTGTCTGCAACATATTCCGGCATATCAAAAGAAACTCGTACATGACTCATTGCTGCTAAGTTATAAATCTCATCAGGCTGTATTTCTTTAATAAGTCTTATAAGATTAGTACTATCTGTCATATCTCCATAATGGAGAATAAACTTCTGGTTTGCAATATGAGGGTCCTCATAAAGATGATCTATCCTATCTGTATTAAACTTAGAAGATCTTCTTTTAAGTCCATGAACTATATAGTTTTTTTTTAATAAAAATTCACTTAAATATGCACCATCCTGACCTGTAACGCCGGTAATAAGGGCTTTCTTCATGATTTATTTTTTTTGATTTGAAAAGATTATATTCAAAATTTCTTTTTCCCGTTGATAGAAGTTAGACTTTTTAAAATAAAATCAGTAATTAAAAACTCGAAAACATTTTAATCATTAAATCTATATTTCAAAAACTTTGTGCCTTAACTTCCACTCTCCTTCATTAAATTCCCACAAATGAGGACTTCTATGTCTGTCGACAGTTTTCCAAAATTCTTCTTCAGATGTTGAAATATATTTTAAAAAATCTTTGAAATATTTTTTAGGAAATTCTTCATCGTACTTATTTACTAAATAAACAGCTTCGTTTCTTGTGATTTTTCCATTTCTAACCTCTTGAGCGGCGTCATAGGTACACCTTCCTATTCCAAATTTAATAAGTGTTGTAAAATAATGAAATGGATCTATTTTATCATCGATACTGCTATATTTAGAATATGTCCCTTCAGTTCTTACAGGGTTTGCCTTAAATCCAGTATTTTCTACAGCATAATAATAACACTCTTGAGGATCCCATTTCAAATAATAACCCAAATAGTGAACCTCAATTCCAGAAGAAACTAAATCCTCTTTTTTAGGAGCGATATAGGGCAAAAAATCTTCTTTCTTATATCTACCACTAATAATATAATCTTGCATTTTCACACCACCAAACTTCATGTTTAATTCATCATCAGATGAAAAAAAGTCCATATTCATGATTGGATTGGTATTTTCCTCAATTGCATTGCCATACTCTGCTTGATTTTCTCCATACATAACTAGTTTAACTCCAAATTTTTTAGCCATAGATGGGCCTATAATTCTTTGGCCTACTATAAAAGGCTGAAATGGATGCAATAAATTATGGAATGCGTTCTTGGTCATCTCCTTGTGAAGAATGCCATTAGGGGTATATAAAATATTATCTAAACCTCCAGTATGCATCCATTCTTGCATATTTTCCCATCCAATATCAGTGTATAAATGAGGTGCCCAAGTTACTGTTAAAGGATTCATTCCATATTTGTATTTTAAAATATGAGCAGTAAAAGCACTGTCTTTGCCTCCACTACCTGGAACTATAACATCATAGGATCCGTCTTTACTTCTAAACTTATCTAAAAGCTCTAATAACTTTTGTTCCCTTTGATTCCAACTAATATTAGTTTCTTTTTCATCATTATAAGAACATGCAGAACAAATACCTTTATCATTGAAATTAATAACTGATTTTTTTTCTGTAATATCACTTTTAAATTCAATAGTGGAATTAGGCCTTTGATTTGAAATAACACATTTTTTACAGAATTTTACTTCGTTTGGCAACCCATAGAATGCTTCTAATTTTGACATAATACTATTTACAAATTTTTATGAAATTTTTAATAATTTTTAATCCTAGCTTTGAGCTTTTTTCAGGGTGAAATTGACAACCATAGATGCTTCCTTTTTTTAATGCAGAGCAGAAAATTACATTATGAAAGTCTGTAACTGATAAAACTTCATTTTCATTTTCAAGTTTTGCTACATAACTATGTATAAAATACATCTCCGAGTTTAAGCTTATATTTTTTAGTATCGTTTTATCCCATTTTAAAAAATTAGGTTTTATAGCTGACCAATTTATATTTGGTAATTTGGTCTGAAAAGTATTTGATATTGGAATTTTTACTACTCTTCCCTTAATTAATCCAAGACCTTTAGTAATTCCAAATTCTTCACTTTCTTCAAGAAGTAATTGCATACCTAAACAGATTCCCAAAATAGGTTTTTCTGTTTTTGCATAATTTTTTATAATCTTAACAAGATTATACTTCTTCAAATTTTTCATCGCATGAGAATAAGCACCAACCCCTGGTAAAACAATTCCATCAGCATTAAAAATCACTTCAGAATCATTAGATAAAATCGGCTCTATTCCTTGACTTTTAAATGCACTATAAATACTTCTCACATTACCTAAACCATAATCAATAATAACAATTTTCATAATCGGACGTGAATATCTTGGTGTTCACTTAATTTTTTCTTGATTTTGGATAATTCCTCTATATTGTAATGTAAAATGGAAGCTATAGCGACAGCATCTATATTTGATGATATAATCAGATCAGAAATATGTGATATAGTGCCAGCACCCCCACTTGAAATTATTGGAACGGATATTGATTCAGATATAATTTTATTTAATTCTAAATCAAACCCTCTTTTTGTTCCTTCATTATCTATTGAAGTAATCATAATTTCACCAACGCCTAGGTTTTCAAGTTCAATCGCCCATTCTTTAACATCAATGCCTGTTGGCTCTCTTCCATTATCAATATAAACTTCCCAATTATTGTCGGATACCTTTTTTGCCTCTATTGAACCTACAATACATTGTGAACCAAATATTTGAGAAGCTTCCATAATGAAATTTGAATTTTGTACAGCTTGAGTGTTTATGGCAACTTTATCAGCACCAGAATTTAATGCCTCTTGTATATCTTGAATTTTTCTAATACCACCCCCAACAGTTATCGGAATAAAAATATCTGAACATGCCTGCTTTACAATTTCACTTAAATTATTTCGATCATAGTATGCGGCAACAGCGTCCATTAAAATTATTTCATCAGCACCTTCATTATAGTACTTTCTCGCTAATTCATTTGGATCACCTACCTTTCTTAGGCCTTCAAGGTGTATTCCTTTAATAACATGGTTATTTTTAATATCAAGACGAGCGATAATTCTAGATTTCCTTTTCATTTTAAATTTCTTGAAATTGCTTTTGACACTTAATTTTCCAAAATTCTTTTGAATTTATTATTTTCAAAAACAATTTATCGCTATTTCCTATACCAAAATCAGAAAATCTATTTGCTGAAATTTTTGATGCTTTTAAAGAAGTTTCAACTTTATAAATTAAATTTAAAATTTCACTTTTCTCATAGCCACAACTATAAATTGTTTCATGTATAGATCTTCTATTTTGTCTTGATCCAACGTCAATTGTTGGGACACCATAATACGGTGCCTCTCTTACACCTGCACTTGAATTACCAATGATAAATCGAGAAAATTTTAATAGAGTAAGAAAAAATTCGAATCGAATAGATGGAAATACCTTAAATCTATTTGTGTTTAATTTACTGATTTCATTCAAAATTTCACGAGAGCCTAAATCATTATTTGGATAAATTACAATGTAGTTCAAATTGCTTTCTATTAAAGCATTAAAAAAATTAAACGCATATTTTTTAATATTTTCATACTCAGTAGTTACAGGATGAAACATTGCAATTGAATAATCTTTATAAGCAACATTGTAATGCTTTTTTACAACTTCTAAATCTGGCAAAGATTTAGATCCCATTAAATCTATATCTGGTGATCCAATTGTAAAAATCGATTTTTTAAATTCTCCTAATTGTATTAATCTTTTTTTTGCTTCCTCATTTGCAACAAAATGAACGTGTGACATTTTTGTGACTGAATGCCTTATTAATTCATCTATAGTACCAGAAACTTCTCCTCCCTCTATATGACCTACTAATATATTATTTAAACTTCCGACTATTGCTCCAGCTAGTGCCTCTACTCTATCACCATGAACTATAATTAAGTCAGGTTTAATTTGTTTTATATACTGTGAAAAACCAATCATAGTAGATGATAATATTTTATCCATAGAATCATCCGTTTCATGATTTATAAATTTATAAATATTTTTGAATCCGGAGTTGATAACTTCAGAAACAGTAAAACCATATAATGAGTTCATGTGCATTCCGGTAACAAACAGATGAACATCAAAATCTGGATGATTCTGTGAAATCGAAATTAACGACTTTAGCTTACCAAAATCAGCTCTTGTTCCAGTTAAATAGACTATTCTTTTCATTCTTTAATATCTTCCCATTTTAAATGAGAATCAATAGCAATATCATTTTTTGCTTCCTTCCCAATAATATCATCAAAATCCTCTGCAGGTATTTGACCAGTTCCGGGCCTTTTAACCCAGATATTTTCATTTGAAAATTTATCTCCTTTGTTTATTTTTTTTATACTTACAACCGTTGCAAAAGCAAAATCCATGGTGATTTTTTCCTCTTTAGCAGCCTCTTTTCTGCCACCTCTCATTTTAGCAATTTCTTCTGAACCAATAATTAACTCTTTTAGTGATAAAGGATCCATTGAATTTATAATATCTGGACCTGGTCTGTCCATTTTGTCTGTAAAATGTCTTTCTAATATTGAAGCGCCTAATGCAACAGCACCAAAGCAAGCAAGATTGCTAGTAGTGTGGTCCGATAATCCGATTACAACGTCTGGAAATTTTTTCATCAATTCTTCCATTGCTCCTAATCTAACCAAATGAGATGGAGTTGGATATAAATTTGTAGTGTGTAGTAAAGCGAATTCAATATTAAAGTCTTTTAAAATATCAACTGTTTTCTCAACTGATTTGATATTATTCATCCCTGTGCTAACTATCATGGGCTTACCAATTGATGCTATATGTCTAATTAATGGATAGTTATTGCATTCTCCCGATCCAATTTTAAAAGCCGAAACGTTCATTCGCTCAAGTCGATCTGCAGCAGCTCTAGAAAATGGAGTACTAATAAATATCATGCCTTTAGATTCAACATATTCTTTTAATTTAATTTCATCTTCTTCATTTAGTGCGCATTTATTCATTATCTCATAGATAGAAATATTTGAATTTCCGGGTATTACATTGAGTGCATCCTTACTCATTTCGTCTTGAATTACATGAGTTTGATGTTTTATGACTTCGGCACCTGATTTCCAAGCCGCATCAACCATCTGAAAAGCTGTTTCCAATGATCCCTCATGGTTAATGCCTATTTCAGCTATAACTAGCGGAGGATAATCAAGACCTACATTGCGATTTTGAATTAAAATTGATTTACTCATAAATTATTTTTAGCATTTATAATAGCTTCCGCGTATAAAAAGTCTTCAATAGTGTCTATATCAACACTTGACTCTATATCATTACAAATTAATGGGTAAACATCCTTTGTTAATATTTCACCTCTTAATATTGCTTTTATTCTTGTTATGTATAATAATCCATTTTCATAATATGAGCTATCTAAATCTTGAGATCTTTGTCCAAAAGAATAATTAATTGGTTTAAAAATATTATTTGCAATTTTTCCTAATTTTTTATTTGAACTAGAGAACGTTGCTAAGCTTTCTCTTCCTGAATTTTGAAAAATACAAATAGCTTCATTAACAAAGTTAATATTTCGAAATGGATTGGTAGGCTGTAGTAATATTATAGCATCACAATTTACTTTTTTTATTAAATGGGAAACGTGATGTTCAAGCACCTCTGCAGTTGAAGTATAGTCAGAAGATAATTTAACTGGTCTAACTAATGTTTGAACACCAAAGCTTTTAGCAATTTTTATAACACTTAAATCGTCTGAGTTTACCCAAATATTACTTGGCTCTAAAATTTCTAGAGCAGACTCTATTGAATATTGAATTAATGGTTTTCCCAATAAAAGTTTTGTGTTTTTACCAGGTAACCTTTTTGATTTCGCTCTAGCCGGAATAATTATATGGAATTCCATAATTGAATTTGTGTTTGACTCATGTAAGAAGATCTGATGATTTATTACTTATCAGGTTATTAAATCTTTGATTAGAAAACTTGTCAAGTTTTATGAATTTTAATAATACTTTTAAAGTAAATTCTATTATTAGCTTATTATTAGTTTTTCTTGAAAACCTTAGGAGAAAAAGCATTAAATGCATACTAGCCCCTTTCGAATTAAAATACAAATTATTAAAATAAAAATTTGCCCTAAGCCATTTAAACCCTAACTCATTAAGATTTACATCTAACATATATTTTGAGCATTTAGAGTTTTCTAAATTTAATTCGTATTCGTTAATAGAGTTTCCAGCACATATTATTTCATCAGGATAGTTAGTTAAATTATTATCATAAACAATAACTGGTTTAGAATGTAATAATGATTCAATAGCTGTTAAAGACCAACTTACAAGTGTTAGATCAATTATATCAAATAGGTCATAAACTGAAATATTATCACTAGGATAATTTATGTAAATATTATCTGGCAGATGATTTGATTTTAGCTTACTAGCAATTTTCATGAAATGCTGTGATATAGAAACACCGTTCTTTTCAAATGTTTCTCGAGGATGTATTCTAACTATTAATCCGAAATCTGGATTTTTTGAAAAATAATCTAAAGTAAAATCAAGCCATTCTAATTGATTTTTAAAAACATTGCTTTTAAGTTTTTTCTTAGGAAAAGCATCTATTGTGTATGCTGCAAAAGCTTCATCTGAACTACTTAAACATAATAAATACGTTTTTTTATATCTTTTTACATTAAAATTAGTCCTAAATACAACATGTCCCTTTTTTCTCGATGAAAAAACACGGAAACTTTTTGATTTATATAATTGTTCAATATGTTTTTTTACAAGAAAATCTTGATTCAATGGAATTGCCTTATTTTTAATATGATCCCATTTCTGCTTTAAAGGACTTACGAGCTTGTTAATATCCCAATCCCAAATTCTTAAACCAACATAATGAAAATGTAAATTTTCAGAACCTTCAATAAAATAAGTTTTTAAACTTTTATTTTTATAACCCTCATAAAAAAAATTATTGATCTCATACTGAGGACTGTAAATAATAAGAATGTCAGATTTTAAAAAAGATTTAAAATTTTTACCAATAAAAAAACTATATAATGAAGATTTAAGTTTTAATTTATAGTAATTAAATGATTCATTGTTTAAAGATACTTTATCAATTTTGTACTTAAGAATAGTCTCATATAAAGCTTTTTTTTTAAGATCTTTTGTGATAAAATTATCATCCTCAAATTGGAAAGTTTCAAATTCTAACTTATCAATGTATTTATCAATTTTAATTTTATCATTTTCTAAAAAAAAATCTTTAGTGTCATAGTTCTGTACTCCAGGTATTTTTTTGTGACTTTTAGAAATTAATTTACATTTTGTACAAATCTCATTTTTTCTTTTAACGCTTGATTCTGGTGATAAGCTAAAAGCCTCCATTGATGTGCAAAAACTATTGAATACTCCATCACAAAATATTCTATGAACTTCATGACCACAATTGATTAGTTCTTTAATTAAAATATTCTCAGCAAAAGAGTGTTCAATCAAGACTGAATTTGGGGAATAAATTAATATTTTCATTCTATTTTACTTTGAATCCAATTGGTAATTTCAATCATACTATTGTTGTAAATTCCTCTAACTTGATCTCTAACAGAGATTATTTCTTCAACAACATTCTCTTGATTATGATGTAGATTAGAAAAAATTGATTTGATATTCTCCAATGAGTTATTCTCATTTATTTTAACAATATAATGACTTAGCCCTATCTCTTTATAAAAATTTTCAATCTGGGGATAATTAACAATGCCGATTGTTGGCTTACCTAGGGCAATTGAACACAAGTTTGAATGGAACCTGTTCGCAACTATTATTTTACATTGATTATACAGTGAAAATACTTCTTTCATACCATTATCACCGCTGGCTAGTGGAGCTATTTGAACTTTTTTCCTTTTAAATGAGTCAGGGAGTAGATTTAATACATTAAAAAAGATTTCATAATCACTAAATATGTGAGGGAAAAGAATAATGTTATAATCATAATTTTCAATTATCCACTTCAAAAACTCAGAATACACCCTTAATGCGTTATCATAATTATCATTATATCTGAGATTTATCATGTCGCCAGCTAAATTAACACCTATAGTATTGCCTTTAATCCAACTTTTATTAACATTTAAGTCTTGAGGGCTTAAAACTATTCCACTATCAGGAACAGAAAGTATTTTAGAATTATATCTATTTCCGTACAATAAATTTAAATTATTTAATGCTCCGTCATTTCTCATTGACACTAAGTATTTAGAGTCAGTTGTCAAGTAATCTAAAAAATTTGAAAATTTTAATTTGTTTTCTGAAGAATACCCTTGATGAATATCAAACCCTAATGAGAAAAATAAAATTGGAGTTTTAATTTTTTTTAAAAACTCAATTGGAATATCAATGCTTGTACCTGTCCTTGAATTTTCAACCCAAAGCTCAAAAAAATTACCTCCGCCTATTATTATTAAATCAAACTTGTTAAATAAACTAATTAATTTATCATCAAAACTCTTCTGTCTCCAAAAGTATTCTCTAATTTCTTCTTGAGTGATATTGAAATCTATATCATTCAATTTACTATATAAATTTTTATATAATCCATTATGGTTAGCATTATCCCCGATATTGCCAATAAAACTTGCAAAGTGCAAAATCTTTTTTTTGTGCATTTTAAATTTTACATTGTTGATGATTGAAAAATAGTTGATCAGTTTAAGATAAAAATATATTTAGCTTAAAGCTTGCTTAAATTTTTGTAAATTTTGATTTGGATTTAATTGTTCTTTAGTTTTAACAAGGTTTTTTTTAAACTTTTTAATGTTGTCTAGTTCTTTAGTGTAATTTAAAATAATGTCATTTAACTTCTTTGCCATTGAAGTCAAATCAGTACACTCATAACCTATGCCTTCGTTTTTATTATAATATGAAATACATGAATTCTCTAAATGAATTATTGGTCGTTCATATGATATTGCTTCAATAATTGAAGCACTACACGACAAACTATATCTGTCTTTTGTGTATAAAATCAAATTGAAATCAATGTCCTCTAAAAGGCTCTCCATTTCTATTCGACACAAAGTTTGTCCATTAGAAGGGAATGTGACCCAAGGAAATTTACTAGTCGCTCGATTATCCATTCCAATAATTCTAATTTCAAAGGGGCTTTTAATACTCAACTTGTCCAAGATTAAATTTAAGTTATAAAGCATTTTCGAATCCCCATATCCAAATACTGCAAATTTAGGATGCTTATTATTCAGATTAGTTGATA
>Ga0206130_10006415_pt1 | contig 13460 bp, 12 predicted proteins | sample Helgoland_Spring_9_FD_148637 | JGI IMG/M metagenome (GOLD analysis project Ga0206130, IMG submission 148637) | Pelagic subsurface seawater microbial communities from Kabeltonne, Helgoland, North Sea - Helgoland_Spring_Bloom_20160512_1 | ecosystem: Environmental > Aquatic > Marine > Epipelagic ... | reverse complement strand
TCTTTACCTTAACTTGTACTACCTGAGGTTTAACTACTTCATCATCAGACATTTCTGATTCGTTATCTGAAACTGATTCATTTTCAGATTCACTTTCAATGTAATGTTTTTTTTCTGATTTTTTAGGCATATACTAATATTTAAAAGGTACTAATATCAATTTTTTTATAATTATTTTCAATTTTTTTGGGTTTTAGAACCCTAAAAAATATATTATATAAATATATCGTTTTTTTTAAACATATCAGTTTTTTAAATATATCAATTTTTTTAAATATATCGTTTTTTTTAAACATATCAGTTTTTTTAATTAGTTAATCTAATCAAATGTTAATTGTATTTTATTTATTTTTTTTGGTAATTTAGGTATAGTAAATATATTAGGTGTTTTATCTATACTTTTGTTTTTATTTTTTAATTTTTTAATTTTTACCTTATTTTTTAAATAATTTTTTGTTTCTATCAAATCTTCTTCTATTTTAGTCATATATTTAATAATATATGTATTAACTTTATATTTGAAAAACCATTTGAAGAAATTTAATTGACCAATTGTAGTAATTATACAATCATCATTAAAGAAAAAAGGTATTCTATTTCCTCTGCTAAATGGATCAAAATATTTTTTATTATATGCTTTTAATTGTGATTTGTAACTAGAATAAACATTAAAAATTTCTTCTGTATTATTTAATTTAACTTTATAATTAATTCTATATTTTTTTGAATAATTAGTTACAAAAAAATCAATTAATCTCATTGATATTGTAGATTGACCTCTAATTATATTTATAACATCTTTAGCTTGATTTCTATTATTCTTATAAAACTTTTCAATATTAGTCAAAAGTATGTTTTCTTGGGAAGATATTTGGATTGTAGATAAAATATTATCTTGAATTTTCCCATTAGACAAATTCATTAAAATCATATACTAATTGTTCTTTAAATTAATTAGTTTTAAATCTTCAAGATTATTATCTGATGTATCACTTTCAGATCTATCATCAAACGAATCCATATCTAGTTTTAAAATGGATGTTAAATTATCACTTTGATTACTTAATATTTCATTATGTTTTATAAAGATTTCATTTTTATTTTCATTATTAATACTACCAGTAGTATCAATTATAACTTCTTCTTCTTCTTCTTCTGTTTCTTTAATAAAACTATAATTAATTTCTTGTTTTATCGGCTCTTTAAAAGATATTATTATTGGTTTAAAATAAATTCCAAATTGATTATTAGGTTTAATCCAAATAGCAAAAATTTGAAGAATTGATTTAACCCAATTATTATTTACAATGTCTTTTATTTTTAATTTAAATTTATTATTTTTTTTTAAAATTGTCTTAAAATCGATTGATTTAATAATTTTTAGTTTAATAAAACCATTTTTAATTGAACATTCATTAGATTCTCTAATACTATTCAGATACACAGCTTCATTCGAACTGTTAAACCAACTAGATGCATTATTTTGAGCTGATTCAAGAATGAATTTATCCAAATCAGTTAAAAAATTAATAAAAGAATTAACTCTAGATTCTCTTTTCCCTATTAAAGGAATTTCCAAGTCATATATATTATCTCCTATTTTTACAGGTTTTTTGATAGACCATAGTGTAGGAGTTTGAATTACTAAATTGTCTAATTTTGATTTATTTTTATATTTTAAATAAATTATTTTCTTTTTCTTTGTTTCTTTAATTTTAGTAAAACATATGTTATCTAAAATTATATCTTCAAATAAAAAGGGTTCTTTAGTGTTCATATATATATATTATAAGTTTTTACTTATAATATTTTAATTAAAATAATAAAACATAATTTGGTATCAGTTAAGCGTTCTTAGATTTACCTTTACCTTTACTTTTACCCTTACTTTTACCCTTACCTTTAGTTTTTTTTACGGGTTCTTCTTCTTCACTATCACTCTCACTGTCACTATCACTATCACTATCACTATCACTGTCTTCTACTTTAGGAACAGATTTAGTTTCTTTAGTAGACTTAGTAGACTTAGTTTCTTCTGATGGTAGTTCTTCATTATCACTATCACTAAGGAATGCATCGTTTTCTGCAGAGTAATAACTTTTGTATGCAGTATTACCTCCTTTTTGAGGTCTTACTTGACATTTTTCCATTTTAAATACAACACCGTATTCGGGGTTCTTAGTTTTTGGATTATGTGCCCATACTTTAATTGCTCGCATGATTGGTCTAAATTCACTCATGTATCGCAGATGTTCAGCAACGTCTGTTACTGTTTTAACATCAAGAGTTTGAGCTCTATTTCTACCATCTACATCTTCCATGATAGTATTATCATCAGAATCTACAGGATAGAAAAGCGTTTGCATTTCTCCATCAGGGTAGGATGTTTTAAATTTAATTTTCATATAAGGAGTCTTTTTATTTCCATCGTCATCTTCTACTTCACGGACAATTGGAGAATAAGAATATTTACTTGCCTTTTTTCCAAACTTCTCACTTTTAAAATCGTCACTACCTAGTATCTCATCGAGTTCAGACATCTTCTCAATAAATACTTGGATAGCAGGGTCACTAGAATCCAGGGGGACTTTTACAAAGCACCTGGCTTTATCATCTTCATAATACTTTCCTAATGTAGGAATACCATAAGTTACCATTTTAAAGAAGGGACATTGAACATTAAGATGGATTTCTTCTCCTGTATCAGGAGATAGATATCTAACATATCCAATTAATTGACCATTAGAACGGTCATTTGCTTCTAAATCGGTGGTATTAACTCTTGAGGCTTCGAATTCATCGTATTTGGTTGTGAACTTTGTGATTTTACTTTCAACTGACATTATAATATATTAAACTCAGAGTAATCTAATATCAATTTTTTTACATTTATCAATTTTTTTATTTTCGTAAAAATCAATAAAAATACTACAAATATTCATATTATAGATATATACGTTAAATTATTTACATATAAAATAAATATTATCTAATTATTATCCAAAATATATATTTAGATTATTATTAACACTATCTTTTAAAATGTCATATAGATAAAAATTTTTCAAAGTACTTTTCTCATCTTTAAAATAGCATTTATTTAAGAATGTATATATATGTTTTAATGTTGATAATATTTTTTTACTATCATCTGATGATAACCTACCATCACAATCTGAATGATCAACCCAAATAAAAAGACCTTCTAATAATTCATAATTATAGTCTTTATATTTTGAAAATCTATTATTATTGAGTATTAATTTAGGTTCCGTGTATGTTTTATCTTCGTAGGTACATGATTTTAAAAAAGATGATAATTCTGAAGATTTTTTACAACCAGGAAATTTATCTAAATAACAAATACTAGCAAAAACCATATCAAGTCTTAAAATATGTACTGTACTGTAACTACCTACACGTTGATTAATATTATCTGTGAATATATCTAAACCCATTATTATATATATAATTATTATATTTTTATCAGTTTTTTTATAAATATTTAAAGATTATATAGTATTAAAATTATATGGAAACACAAACACAAAAAAAATTTGAGGATCTTAATCTTAATGCTAATTTAGTAAAAGGAATTTATTTATATGGATTTAAAAATCCAAGCCGTATTCAAATTGAAGGAATTGAAAGTATTAATACAGGTAAAGATTGTTTACTTCAATCACAATCAGGAACTGGTAAAACTGCAACTTATCTTTTAGGAGTTTTAAATAGAATAGAAGAGGGGAAAAAACTACAAGGGCTTATTATATTACCAACACGTGAACTTGCAGAACAAGTATATAATGTAGCAAAAGAAATTTCGAAATTAACAAAAATTAAAATGGAGTTATGTATGGGTGGACACAGAATTAACTATAGTAACTTATTTAAATCTAATCTTATAATTGGCACTACTGGTAGAATTTACCATTTACTTGATGAAAAAAAAATTAACTTTCATAGTTTAAAATTATGTGTTCTAGATGAAGCAGATGAATTGTTATCAGATGGATTAATTAAAAAACTTAAAAATATTGTAATGTCAGTACCTGACGGAGCACAACATATTTTCATTAGTGCTACTGTTAATCTTAATGTATTTAATACATCAAAAAAAGTTATGTATGAACCTATTAAACTATTATTAAAAAAATCAGAAGTTGCAGTAGATTTGATTTCTCAATTTTACTATGATGTTGAAACTGAAGATAATAAATTTGATGTATTATTAGATATTTATAATCTAATTTCTACAAGTCAAGCAATTATTTTTTGTAATACAATTAGAAAAGTAAAATGGTTAGAAGAAAAGTTACTAGAAAATAAATTTTCGATTACTACAATTCATGGAGATATGTCACAAGAAGAAAGAAAAGAAATTATTACTGATTTTAGAACTTCTAAAACTAGATTACTTTTAACAACAGATTTACTAGCAAGAGGTATTGATATTCCTTCTGTTAATCTTGTAATTAATTATGACCTGCCACCAAATAGAGAAACATATATGCATCGTATTGGTAGATGTGGACGTTTCGATAAAAAAGGTGTAAGTATTTCTTTCGTAAAAATGAATGATCCAATTGATGTTAAAGTATTTAATAAAATGAAGAATTTTTATTCATTAACTATTAAAGAATTACCTATTGATATAGAAAAATACCTATAAAAATATAAATTATATAATAAAATTATTATATAATTATATATATATATATATGTTTAATTTTAAATTTAATAATATAGGTGGAGCTAGATCTGATATTGAAAGTGTTCCTGAAGATGCAAATAAACTAACAAGTACAGGTTGTTATATTAGACAAAATACATATAGTAATGGTAAGGTTTCTAATATTAGAAGTGAGGCAATTATATTATATCAAGATAAGCCTATAATGGGAGTTAATAGAACTTGGTTGATAGAATTAAATAAAAGAACAACAATTAATAGAATTGTAAGGCAAAATATTACAAGGCCTTATATGAATATATTAAAAAACTTATTAGTAGATTTAGTAAATTTTGAAAATAATGGTACATTCCAAGGTCGTAATGGAGTCGCTGCTAAAACTGAAGTTATACGTGTTTTACGTCAATATATGGGAGATGGTTTTAGTATTTCAAATGGTTCAGCTGCATTAGCAGGTTATAATAAAACGTCTTATGTTATATGTATAGATAAAGACGTTAATCAATGTGTTAATTTAGGCGGTGAACCTAATCCAGGTGAGTCTGGAAAAGAAGCTTTTGAAAGAGAATTACTAGAAGAAACTGGTTTTGATATTAATGATCCTGCTCATTCTATGGGTTCTAGACATTATTGTATCGGAACTAAAGCACAAGTTGATTTAACACAAGCTGCCTATAAAATTTTAGTAAATAATTACACGAATAAATATCAAAATAATAATACTGAACTACAGTCCTTATTTCATGGAAATGTTTGTGTAGCTGGTTCTAACATAGGAAGCAATTGTGTTAATGCAGTATCTGATGATTATCGTAGATATGCAACTGTTAATGGTATTAATTACACCAGAGGGGTTTATTTACAGAAATATTTGAAATATAAAAAAAAATATTTAGATCTAAAATCTAAAATAAATAATATTAATTAATTATAATTTAATTAAATAATATTTTTAAATTAATTTGGAATTATAAAATCTAAACTTACTTCATTATTCATAATTTCAGCAAGAATGATATCTTCCATTAATGGAATGATATCAATTCTCCCACCTTTTTCATCTCTAGTATATTCTGATCTGATTAATTTATTTGTATCTAATTGAATATCAAAAGCAGATGTACCGCCTCTAATAGTTTTGCCCATCATTATTCTACTAGAAACAGAACGTATGCTATCTGTTTGATTATAAAGAGCAGCGTTAATAAAATGATCCATAGTCATTTCAAAGGATGCTTTACTCATAACTTCATTTTCTAACTTGGGTATACCATTTCTATCAATTGATATAATTTGACCGAGATGAGTCATAAGATCTGCTAACAATGAAATATGTGTATAATTAATTTTGTTGTTAAATGTATTGATTAGTTCGCTGATTAATAAATGTCTTGCAGCTTCTACACCATATTTTTTATAAATATAATGTACATCATTGCAATTAGTTCTTACATTATCAACTCCTTTAAGTCTTAAAATATCACTGAAACTAATACCAGATGTAACTAATTTAAATTCTTTCTCACGTTTAATACTAGTATCTTTATCTATATATGAATTTATAGTTTCTACAACGCTAACTGCTTTAATATTAACTACACCTTTGAGAGTAACATTATTAAGTACAAAATTCAATAATCTAGAAATAATATTGGTATTAAAATTATTAAGACTTAATCTGATATGTATGATATCTAAATTATTACTGTAAATACCTAATTTATTAACTTCTTTTACTAACTCTTTAAAACCTTTATCCTTGATTGCTTTAACATTACTTAATTTATTATACCAGAAACTAATAAATTTTGTTTTAATATCTAATAAATTTGTTTCACTATCTAGAATTTTTTCTAAGTTAATTTTTAACCTAAATACAAAAGGCATGCTTTTAAGACTAGCTTTAACATTATTTATGAAAAATGGATTACTTACATTATCATTGTTTAATAGTTTAGAATACTCAGAATCATCAAACATATCAAAATAAATTTCAGCAAAATCTATAAGTTTATTTAGATTTAGATAATTTAATTGAGATGCAATAATATTAATTTTTTCCTTATCATTTTTAATAGAGTCTTTAAAATACACATTCATAATAGGAGTTGAAATTTTTTTAGAATAATGAAATAATTCTTCTACTCTTTGAACTCCAGAAGTAATCTTAGTTTTACTACCGGCACCTGCACTATGTTTAGTGTCTAATGTAAACTGTGTGGTAGGTTCACCAATTGATTGAGCTGCTAAAATACCAACCATCTCACCTGGTTCTACAATTGATTTTAAAAATAATAGCCTGATTTCTTTAATAAATTCATCAAATATCTTTTTGTTTAATTTCATTTCAAAAATAATAATTTTTGGTGCTAAAAAGTTAAGTAATGATATGTGAAATAACTCCTTATGTTTCAATTCATTTACTTTAGTAATTTTATTTGTTGAACTGAAGATAGCCAATTTAGAATCATTCATAATATCATCAAAAGATTGTAATATATATTCAGGATCTAAATCTATTTTACTATTTCCACCCTTTGATGAATATTCCTGAGCTAATCTATAAAGATTAACTGGTAGTAAATATTTATCTTCAAATAATTTATATTCTAAAGTACTTCTTTGAGAAGCTATTCTTAACATATCTCTTTTTTCTTTCAGGTCTTCAAATAATTTTTTATTAACCTTACTATAGTCTTTTTTAAATTTCTTTAATTCAGACTTGTTCAATAATAATTTATCTACAATATCTTGATTGCTCATATTAATAAGGTTTATTTTCAAATGTGTTTGAGTCAATTGATTAATACCACTTTCTCCATAACAAAATTGTACAACCATATTATTTGAACCTCGTACAGTTCCATCATATTGAATTCTTAAGTCTTCTAATGCTTTAATAAGTTTTCTTTGAATATAACCGGTTCTGGCTGTATCTCTAACTTGAAGTCCATTTGCTAAACCGAAGTTTAATGTTGAAGGAATTGTTAAGTCATAAACTTTTGGATGTTCTTTAACATCTACTAATGATATATCAACAATTTTATCTTTAACAACATTTCTTACAGTTTCAAAATTTCTATGACTTTCTGTCCAAGTACAACTTTTCAACTTGTTATTTTTCTTATCATCAATCAATTCTATTTTTTCAGAAAATAATTTACCCCACTTAGATGATATAAATAATCTATAAGAAGGTTTAATATTTTCAGTGTTTAAATTATTTTTCTTAGTTTGTGATAAAGACATTTTACTGAAAATACCTAATCTGTTTAGTAAGAATGATATACCATCTATTAGTTTCTTTGAAGCTGAGCCTACATAAATATAATTTTTAGAAACACATCCATCTCCAGAGATATATCCACTAATAAGACCTCTAATAAAATCTTCATTAGCTAGATATGCTTCATTGGGTACAAATTTATTTTCAGCTCCTGAACCTACAAATTTATCTAAAAACTCTGCTAATAAACCTGAAAATGCTCTAATAGTGTAACTTCTACCGCCTATTTTATTTACTTTATCTTCAATGTCATATTTAAGATTGTGTTTCTCAAACCAAGTTTTAACAAAGTTTTGAATGTTGGTATTACAATTTGTTATTCTAACACTGTATCTATCAGAATATCCCTCTGCTAGAAAAAGACCAATAAACATACCATTATCATAATCTAGCAAAAATTTATCCATAATATAATGATCATTTCTTTTGGCATGATATGGGTAAATATAATTATCTTTAATCACTTGAGTATTAGAACGTGTTTTACATCTTTGTAATGATGCTTTTTTGGTATAAGGTAATGTAAACTGATTTCCATTCATTTCATCCCACCAACCTGAAGGAATTTTATTTCTACCTTCCATTGTTTGTTCCATCAAATTAATAGCTTTGTTAAATTCACTACCATAAACATATTCATCCTTTGGAAGATAATTTTCCATTTTAATATGTTTTATACTAATAGGTGGATTAGAAATATTCTCATTAACAGGTAGATAATCTCCTACTTTAATCTTGGGTGTTAGTTTTTCATAGAAACCATTCATACTATCATCCCAAACCAGTAAAGACTTACTTTCTGTTACAATAACTTCTCTTCCTCCGTAAGTTTTAATTTTATACAATTGTTTTCCTGGGTCATGTCTAGTTACAGCACTTACACTACCCCAAGTAACTGTACCTTTATCATCTGTTGTTGGAATAAACATATTATCCGTATCTAAAAGTTCCATATCTCTATCTTCATAATGTTTTACTTTATCTTTATTTTCTTCACTATCTAGTTGTTGATCAATCCATTTACCAATTTCTATATATTTTGGTTTATCATTATCAATAACTATTATAGGAGTTTCCCATGTAACAGACTTAATAGCAGTGTCAATTAAACCAGCACGACCAGCTATAGTTTGGTAAAACATTTCATATGCTTCTAACCCTTTCACGTAATTATTACTAACGAAACCTCTAGCTTCTGGTGTGTCATCATCCTTATGGAAATAAGATAACGATCTTCCTTGAACAGATTTTTTAACTCTAGTTCCTTCTACATTAATTTGTCCAATACATCCCATAATCTGTTGAATATTTTTTGAACCACCCTTAGATCCTGAATTAATTAATACATAGAAAAAATTACTATTATCTAATTTTTTCATTAATGATGAACCAATATCAGGTCCAAAAGATGCTAATTCAGCTTGAATATCATCTTCAATAATATCAGCACTAATTTTATCAACATCATTTTCATATTGGGTGATTTTAGATTTAACTTCTAATATTTTTTGTTTAATCATTGTAGTAAATTTCTTTTCTAATTTTTTATCAGCTACTACATCTTTAAATCCAACAGTTTGACCTTGTAACATAAGATAATTAAGAATAATTCGCTGACTATCATCAATAAATTTCTGGGTTTCATTAGCACCATACTTATCCCAAATATAATGTACAATACTATTTCTGGCATTAGAAAGAGATTTCTTATCTAATATACCAGTAATAATTTTACCATTTCTAATTTCAAATACTACTTTATCACCAGATTTAACTACACGATTAATTCCATCTGGAATAATCTTAGAGAATAATTCTGCACCAGTATATATTTTATTTTTATCTATTTTTTCTTTATTGATGAAACTTGTATTTGCTAAAAGTAAGTTAGCAGTATATGCATCAAAAGTAGTATCAAAAGTTGACAGCATATAAGCACCACTTACTGTATCTTGCATGCATCCAATAACTGGACTTGAATCTTTTGGTAATATAATTTGATATTTAGAATTTGCAATCATTTTCAGTTCATTTCTGGCTTGAATTGATTGCGCTAAGTGAATATTCATTTCATCTCCATCAAAATCAGCATTGTATGGTTTTGTTACAGACACATTCATTCTGAAAGTATTACAATCATCTCTTTGAAGAATGTGTACTCTGTGACCCATCATACTAGGACGATGTAATGTTGGTTGACGATTAAATAGAACATAATCATCATTTAACATATGACGCTCCACTACATATCCATACTGTAATCTAATATCTTTTTTTCTAAATTTTAAATCTATTCTTTGTTCTATTTTTTTTCCATCTACCAAAATTGTTCTTTTTACAAAATTAGCACCTGGATATTTATCTCTACCATTTCTTACTAGAGCAGATAGATATTTAATATTATAAGGGGTTACTTCTTCTGGTACTGTAAGTTCCATTGCAATTTTTAGTGGTACACCTAACTGATCAATATCAATATAAGGATCAGATGTAATAACAGTACGACCACTAAAATCAACACGTTTTCCCATAAGATTTAGTCTTACTCTACCTTGTTTACCACTTAACCTTTCTTTAATTGATTTAGTAGGTTTACCGCCTGTTTTAAACTCAGAGCGTGGTAGAGAAATAGATTCATTATCAAAGAATGTAGCCACGTGATATTGTACCAAAGTAGCTACATCTTGTTTATAATTAGTTTCATCTCCTTCCATATTTTGTTTTTCTATTTCTTTTCTAACTTTATTGTTGTTATTAATAATATCCGCAATTTTCAAAGTAAGAGAATTTTCCATAGTAGATGAAGACTGAAAATCTATTTTAGCAGTAGGTCTAATTGTAACAGGTGGTACAGGAAACCTAACCATAATAAGGTCTTCTGGTCTACCTCTTTTTGTATTAAAACCTAAAAGAGAAGCATCTGTATTAGACACTAGTCTAAGAATATTGTAACAATCTCTTGGAGTTAACTCTTCTAAAATTTTTTTATTCATTTCTGTTTTCTCTCCCGTTTTTTCATCAATGTTAACATTCTTACTGTCTCTTTCAATAAGAATTTTAACTGAAGCTGTTTTCTCCTTTACCTCTTTTTTAATATTAGGCACAGGTACTCCACAATGATGACAATGATTTACATTCTTACACATGCCTCTCATTTCCGCAAATCTTTTTTTTGGCTGTTTTAAAAGTAATTTTGCTGATAATTCAGGTGTTCTATCTACCAAAATATTACTACATCTCAGACAAATACATTGAAGTACAGATTTTAAATGATTCAAGAAACCATAATGAAATACTGGTTCAGCTAATTCAGTGTGACCAAAATGACCAGGGCATTCATTGCTGTTTAATCCACAAGTTGAACAAGGCAAGTAAGGATCACATGTACCTAAACGAAGGTCAACTAAACCACCTTTCTTTGGTTCATAATTGTCATATGATTCTGCTACACTAATCCCAAGAGGGTCGTTTTTTACAGCAGAATATTTCTTTACATCTTTATTCGTAAAGATAGAAAACTCAACACTAATAGGTGTTTTGATTTCTTCTGAGTAAAATTCATTATTCATTGACATATTGATATATAAAAGATAATATTTTCTTAATCAATTTTTTTATAATTATTAGATTTTTTTAAATTCAAAATTAAAAAAAAAATAATATTATTAAATCATTGCAGGATGATTTTATTGTTAATATCAATTTTTTTATAATTATTAGATTTTTTTAAATTCAAAATTAAAAAAAAAATAATATTATTAAATCATTGCAGGATGATTTTATTGTTAATATCAATTTTTTTATAATTATTAGATTTTTTTAAATTCAAAATTAAAAAAAAAATAATATTATTAAATCATTGCAGGATGATTTTATAGTTATTAAATTTTTTTATAGTTATTTAGAAATTTAAATATTATATAGTTTAATGGATGGTAATATATTTTTTGACTCTAAAAATAAATTTAACCCTGATATAGATGGAAAATTATTAAAAAAGAAGAATGATAGAAAAGCTACTTACAAATTAAAAAATAAGATAGATAAGCCAATAATTAAAGGTGAAATTAAATATGATACACCTATAGATATTAAAAGTCGGGTTTTTCATAAACAACAAGAAAGAACAAAGTTAGATGCAGAATTAGCTAATAAAAAATACAATCATAAAAATGTTATAACTCAAACGAATTATAATCATGAAAATGTAGCAAGACCTAAAATTAATACTAATAAAAATATTAAAAAATCTGATAAAATATTAGAAGATTTAAAAGCTTTAGGAATTATAAAATAAATATTTAAATTAATTATTTAACTAAATAAAGTTAAATAATTAATATGGAAGATATTATCATAAATCTTGATAAAAAAGTAGAAAAAATAAATAATGATTATAATTTATTAAAAACAAAGATAGATAATATTGATATGAAATATATCGAAGCTATATTTAATTTTAGTAATGACTTGGATAAAACTATAGAAACTTTAATATCTTTAAAAGCAGATATATTTGAAGATGATATTGATAAACTAGAATTTGAACATCAAAAAGATGTAAAAGATAGAATAATTCAAAATAAAATTGATAAAATCATAAAACCACTTATGTTAAGTTTGTATTTAAAATTTAATTAGTTGTGTTTCTATAAAAGAAAATCTTTTTAGTTTTAATGAATAACAAAATTTTAAAATTAGATTACAGTAAGATTAATGAATTTATAAATCTTGCAAAGAAAGAAAATATAGATTTTATTGAAAAAAAAAATAAGAAACTAATTTTAAAAAATAAGAATAAAATTATAAAATCAATTAAGAAAAATAAGAAAATAAAGATAAATTCATCCAAAAAAAAACTTAAAGGTGGTATGTCTTCAAAAGATATTATAAAAATAAACGATTCTCTTATTAATGATTTACAAAAATTAGAAGATATTGAAGATACATTATCTTCTATATCTGAAAATGCTTTGAATAAATATCCAATTAACTATTGTGATTATGACTTTTCATCTGAAAGCAGCGATGAAGAATTTATTGAAACATTTACAAACTAGCTTTTTCTACGTCTTTAATAAAACTTAAGATATCCGTTTCTTCTCGACTACCATGGTATTGAGATGCAATGTCTCCTTTTTTTACAATAATAGTAGGAAAACTATTTACTCCCCATGATTCCATGATTTTAGTATCTTTATCACTATCATATTTAGTAAAACTATATTTTGATTTATATTTTTTTTCCATTTTATCCCAAACTGGTAAAAAATTAGTACAGTGACCACACCATTCAGCTTTAAATAGAATAACTTCTGTCATTGCACCTCCTTCTAATTTTTTTAAACTTTGTTCTTTTTTTAATTCTAAATACTTTTTTTTGTATTTTAAATATTTGGAATGATAATCCATATATAATATTTTAGAAAATAAATATTAATTTTTTGGTTAAAATTTTAATTAAATGACAGAAGTTGTAAT
>Ga0206130_10006414_pt1 | contig 13461 bp, 14 predicted proteins | sample Helgoland_Spring_9_FD_148637 | JGI IMG/M metagenome (GOLD analysis project Ga0206130, IMG submission 148637) | Pelagic subsurface seawater microbial communities from Kabeltonne, Helgoland, North Sea - Helgoland_Spring_Bloom_20160512_1 | ecosystem: Environmental > Aquatic > Marine > Epipelagic ... | reverse complement strand
AATAATTGGATTTGGAAGACTACAAACTTGTTTATATATTGTTGGAAATGATAATATATAGCCATCATTTAGTTTTAAAAATATATTTAAATTATTATTTTTTAATTCATTGACAATATTTACAAAATTATTGAATTTATTGAATATATGACTAATCATTAAATTTACACATATAACACCTTTATTACCATAAAATTGTTTATGCATATCATATCTTGTTCTAAATATTTGATATACATCATAACTTATTTGTTTTGAAAAATGAATATCACCATTAATAACACAACCACTTTTAATAACCTTATTTAATTCAAATGGTTTAATTTTACCCAAATAATAACAATCACGAAATAAATAATCCATTTTATCAACATCTAAACCATTTAATTTATTTGAAATAATTTGATAAATATAATTATTAATTAATGTTTTTTTTGTTGGCATTATTAACTCACTAATAAACATATAAGCATCATTATTAATTATTTCGTTTAATTTTATATTCTTATTTGTTTCATTATTAAATATTGTTGTTGTTTCCAAAATTATTTTTAATATAAATATTGACCTATATTCATGATACACTAATTTATTATTTTTTAATTCTTCTTTTTCTAACAACCAATCATCAAATAAATGTGAATATGGACCATGACCCAAATCATGACATAATCCACCAATTTTTATTAATTCAATAATATATTCATCTAATATAATTATATTTCCATTAATTAATTTATTAATATTTTCTTCATTATCTTCTAATTCATATTTTGAAAGATAATATTTTTTTAAATATTCAATATCAAACAATGGTTTATTAATTTCTTCTGTTGAAGAATTTTTTATTAAATTTTCTAAATAATATCCTGTTAAATAATATGTTCCTATTGAATGTTCAAATCTGGTTCCATTACTTGATGGAAATATAAAATGCATATTGCCTAATTGTTTTAAATATCTTAATCTATTAAAATAACTTGTATTAATAATTGCATTTGATAATAATGTTGTTGTTATTGTATCATATAATATATCTTTATAAATTGATGACCTTTTAAGATAAAACATACTTATTTTATTATTAAATTATATTATTATATAAAGTTTCAATTTTTTATTATGTTATTACTTCGTAATCTTTAAAATCATCGATATATTTATAATTTTTATTACATTTAATAGTTTTAAGTTTTTTGGGTATTTTTTTTATTTTTAATTTATAATCATTTAATTCTAAATATTCCACTGAATTAGGAAGATTATTTAATTCTGAATGATAATATTTAATATATAATTTTTTAATACTATTTGGTAAATTATCTAAATTTAAATTAGTCTTAATAATAATTAATTCTTCAATATTATTATGTAAATTATCTATTAAATATTGATTATTACAACCAAACATATTTAAACTTTTAACATTGAATGGAATGATTATTTCTTGACTAAAATTACTTCCAAAAGTTAAATGTGTTAAATTTATATTATTTAATAAATCTATTTTTTGATTAAAATCATATTCAAAAGTTAAATGTGTTAAATTTATATTTTTTAATAAATTTATTTTTTTATCAAAACAACATCCAAAAGTTAAATGTGTTAAATTTATATTTGATAAATTTATTTCCTGATTAAAATGGTGTCCAAAAGTTAAATGTGTCAAATTTATATTATTTGATAAATCTATTTCTTGATTAAAATCATCTTCAAAAGTTAAATGTGTTAAATTAATATTATTTGACAAATCTATTTCTTGATTAAAAAACAATCCAAAATTTAAATGTGTTAAATTTATATTATTTGATAAATCTATTTCTTGATTAAATTTACTTTCAATATAATTAGAATTATTATTAAATTCATTGTTTGTTTCAATTGCTATTAAAGGATTATTATAATTACTAAATATAATCTTTTCATATTTATTAATTATGTTATAATATTCATCTAATTCTTCATTAAATGTTGGTTTAAATATTAACCATTCATCTACAATCCAGTAATTATTTTTCATTTTTATTATTTAATTTTTAATATATAAATAAATTCAATTTTTTTTAATGATAAATAACTTCATAATCTTTAAAATCATCAATATATTTATATTTTTTACCACATTTGACCATTCTAAGATTTTTGGGCTTTTTTTTTATTTTTAAATCATAATTTATTAATTCTAAATATTCAATAGAGTTTGGAAGATTATTTAATTCTTCATTATAATTTATAATATATAATTTTTTAATACTATTTGGTAAATTGTTTAAATTTAATTTAGTTTCATGTATTGTTAATTCTTCAATATTATTATGTAAATTATCTATTATAAATTGATTATTACATTTATGCATATTTACACTTTTAACATTTAATGGAATGAATATTTTTTTATTAAAATCATATCCAAAAGTTAAATGTGTTAAATTTATATTATTTGATAAATCTATTTTTTTATTAAAATCATATCCAAAAGTTAAATGTGTTAAATTTATATTATTTGATAAATCTATTTCTTGATTAAAATTCCATTCAAAAGTTAAATGTGTTAAATTTATATTATTTGATAAATCTATTTTTTCATTACAATTATATCCAAAAGTTAAATGTGTTAAATTTATATTATTTAATAAAACTATTTTTTTATTAAAATACCATCCAAAAGTTAAATGTGTTAAATTTATATTATTTGATAAATCTATTTTTTGATTAAAATATTCTCCAAAAGTTAAATGTGTTAAATTAATATTATTTGATAAATTTATTTTTTGATTAAAAACATTTGAAAAAGTTAAATGTGTTAAATTTATATTATTTGATAAATCTATTTCTTGATTAAAATAAAATCCAAAAGTTAAATGTGTTAAATTTATATTATTTGATAAATCTATTTCTTGATTAAAATAACTTCCAAAAGTTAAATGTGTTAAATTTATATTATTTGATAAATCTATTTTTTGACTAAAATATCCTTCAAAAGTTAAATGTGTTAAATTAATATTATTTGATAAATTTATTTTTTTATCAAAATTATACCCAAAAATTAAATGTGTTAAATTTATATTATTTAATAAATCTATTTTTTGATTAAATTCTCGTCCAAAAGTTAAATGTGTTAAATTTATATTATTTGATAAATCTATTTTTTGATTAAATTCTCGTCCAAAAGTTAAATGTGTTAAATTTATATTATTTGATAAATCTATTTCTTGATTAAATTTACTTTTAATATAATTATTTTTCCATATATTATTTGTTTCAATTGCTGTTAAAGGGTTATTATAATTACCAAACATAATTTTTTTATATTTATTAATAACAACGTGATAATTTTCTAAAACTTCATTAAATAATGGTTTAAATATTAACCATTCATCTTCAATCCAATAATTATTTTCCATTTTTATTTATTTGATTTTTAATATATAAATAAATTCAATTTTTTTTAATGATAAATAACTTCATAATCTTTAAAATCATCAATAACTTCATAATCTTTAAGATTTTTAAGAAATTTTTTTATTTTAAATTTATAATTTTTCAATTTTAAATATTCTATTGAATTGGGAAGATTATTTAATTCTTTATTGTAATTTGTGATATGTATTTTTTTAATACTGTTTGGTAAATTGTTTAAATTTAATTCAGTTTCGTATATTGTTAATTCTTCAATATTATTATGTAAATTATCTATTAAATATTGATTTTTGCAATATTTCATGTTTAAACTTTTAACACTTAATGGAATAAATATTTTTTTGTCAAAACAACCTCCAAAAGTTAAATGTGTTAAATTAATATTATTTAATGAATCAATTTCTTGATTAAAAAATGTTCCAAAAGTTAAATGAGTTAAATTAATATTATTTGATAAATCTATTTCTTGATTAAAATAGTGTCCAAAAGTTAAATGTGTTAAATTTATATTATTTAACACATTTATTTCTTGATTAAATTTATATTCAACAGTTAAATGTGTTAAATTTATATTATTTGATAAATCTATTTTTTTATTATCCATAAAAATTAATCCTGGTAAATATTTTTTATATTTCATTTTTTATTATTTGTTTTTAATTGCGAATAATAATTATTTTTTAATTTTTAATAATAAATAATTTAATCATTAACATCAATAGAGTATATTTTTGTCCATTTTCCATTATTTTCAGTTTCACATTCATCCCAACCATTTACAGAACGTCTTTCTGGTCTTATTAATTTATAATGATCCCTGGCAAATCCACTTGGTGTTTTATAAGACTTCACGTCATAATATATTTTATTTTCAGTTAAATTATATTTACCAGTCCAAGTATTATTAATTTTTTTAATATTATGACGAATTTCTTGTCCATCAACAAATATTTTTCTCATATCACGTTTATTATTATTTTTTTCATTAATAATATTATTATTTTCATTTTTATTATTTTCTTCATTAATTAGTAAATATTCACCTTCTACTAAATCAAATACTGTTTTTAATTGTTCAATACTAATATTAAAAAATTCTCTATTATTTGTAACTCTATCTTTTTCAATATTATTATGTATTAATTTTTCTTTTTCTTCATAATTTGTTACTTTTTTTATTATTTCATATTTAAATAATGGAATCGTAAAAGAACCAGAATTATTAGCATTATTTAATCTTTTTGTTGGATTTATAGTATGGCCAACTTTTAAACAAGACATTGATGGATTACTCATAGCATATACATATCCCTCGTTAATATTCATCTTAAATATATTATATAAATATTAATAATATATTTCAAATAAACAAAATTCAATTTTTTTTATTATAAATAACTTAATCATTAACTTCAATAGAACATATTTTATTAAAATTAATTGATTTTTCTACATATTTAAATTTATTTGAATTTAAATAATTTAAATAATCTTTTATAATTTTACATTCATTATTACTTTCACCTTTTTTATCATAAATAAATCCAACAGATACCAAATCATGATAAAAGTATAATTTAGGAAATAAAGGTTCAATATGTTTTTTATTTTCTAATAATTTTATTAAATTATTTGTTAGACATTCATTATATTTAAGAATTTCATCTTTTTCTTTTTGTTTAATTTTAATTCTGGATAAATAAAAATTATTATTATCATATTTTGAATATTTTTTTAATAAAGATAATTTAAGTCTATTATTATCATTCCATTTTTTTATTACTTTATCATATTCATTATAATAAATATTTAAATCTTCAAAATTATTATTAGAAATATCATAATTTTTAAAATCAAATATAGATAAAGAATAAGATTGACCTAATCCTTTACTTTTAATTAAATTATTATGGATAATATCAATATCTTTTGAATCAAAATCATTTTTAATTAAATTAAATTTATTTGATTTTAATATTTGTAAAGTTCCGTTATGTTTATTACTACAATTAGGATAATTTGTAATATCTATTTTATCTTCTTCATAATTAGATAGCAATTGACAGTTTATTTCATTATAAAAGTGTATTAAATTAATCATATATAATATTTGAATATTTGTTTATATAATTAAATAAATTAATAGTTTTAATAATTTTTAAAATATTATATTATAATGGACAATACAGAAACCGATATTTATAATGTTTCATCAGGAGGCATAACTTCTGACAGATCAATGTTTGATAATAGAGGAAGATTTTTTGACCCTTATCAATTTAATAAAGAATTTGAAAAATATATAGATAATAGTAAAAAAAGAAGACTAACCGAACAAAAATTAAAAACTTATGATTTAGAGAAAATAGAAAATGCAAGAATAAGACCTTATAATATGTCTTTTTCAAAAATAACAAAAAATATTCAATCAATGTGGTTTCGTTATTATGATAATATTAGCAATGGTAAAAACATATTAGAAGGAGCATCATATAATGATTTATTTTATTTATCTATAACATTTATAACCGTTTATATACTGTATATTATGATATATTTAATTTTTTCATAATTATTTTAATAATTCAGAATTACATTGTGAAAGCTCACTTCCATCTGGTGGGGGAACTGTTGCAAAATCAACATAATTAAAAAATTTATACATAACTTTATGTGTAGGTGTATTTTTTGAATTTTTAAGAACTTGTTTAAATTCTTCTAATTCAAATTTTGATAATTGATAATCTTTAACTTGTTTAATAACAAATTCAAAGCAACAACCACCAGAATCACAATTAGATTTGAAAAGATATGAACGTATGTTATAATTATCATTATCAAATCTTTCAAAGTTTGAAATTTGAAAATAATTTATGGTATAATCGTGTGTAATTTTAACATCATAATATCCTAATTTTTTACCTGAAACAAAATTATATTTTTCGTTGTTCATATTATATAATAATAATTTATATTTTTTTTAAATAAAATTATAGTTTTGAATATTAAAATCTAATAAATTTCCTCTGTAAATATTACCATAATCAAATAAATTTGATGGTTCAACATTATTTACTATTTCTTTGGCATATAAATCAAAACCATTATAATAATTATTTTTATCATTTAATAATTTTAAATTGTCCAAATATTTATTCAAAATACTTTCTATCATTTTTTTATTATTAATTATGATATCTTTTGGAGCACCATTTATATTAAAATTTTCTATAGTTATTAATATTTTTAATTTAATATTTACAAGTGAATTATAATAATCATTTACCAATGTATAATCATTTATACAATCATCATATGTATTAACAAAATTAATTATTAAAATCTTTAATTTATTAAACAATATAAAACTGAATTGTTTTAAATCTTCAATATTAAATAAAAAATCAATAATTTCAGGATGATTATTTGAAATATTATATTTATTTTTTTTAATTTTTAATTTTACTTGTTCGTTAATATTTATTGTGTCATTTATTGTTGAGTAATATTTAATAAATAAAATATATATTATCAATCCAACAAATAATGTAAAAGTGATTTCAATACTTGAAAATATTAAAATAGTTATAACAAATAGAACACTAAAAAAGAATAATGTAAAATTTGATTGAGTATTTATTATATCATAAATAAAACTGGAATTTTCTATTTTATTTATATTTTCGTCCATTAAATAATATTATATTATAAATATAAATAAATAATCATTTCTATTAATAATTTAAAAATGAATGAAACTTATCACTATTTTATGCACAATAATATTAATGATGACACACAATTATTAAATAATATTGACACTGTTATTGACACTTTACATAAAGGTAATAATGAACTTTTAAAACATATTAATAATAAAGTTTTAACAGATAATGAACAAAGACTTGTTTTAATTAATAAAATTTTAAATTCAAATTATAAAATTGATTATAATTTAGTTGATATTAAAAAATTTTTTACATTATTAACACCTCTTAACATTGAATATAATTTAGGTGATAAATCGTGGTGTTTCAAAGAATATGATGATTATTTATTAATACAAAATTGTGCTTTAAAAGTTAATTTATCACAATTGTTTTATGACATTTATATAAATAAAATAATTAATATTCTAAATATTTCAAATATTAAATTTTATTATAAAGAATTTAAAGATAGACGAAATTACAAAACTAAAGATTTAATTTTTATTGTTAAAATTAAAAATATTTAAAAATTATATTTATTTTAATGAATATAAAAACATCATAACTGGAAAAATATATTTTATATATTGTATATCAATTTTATAATATTGTATTTCTTTTTTTTTATAATTTTTATCAAGCCATTCTATTGGTAAATTATTATTATTTGTATTGTCAGTGAAAAAATCAAAACTTTCAATTGCTCCTCTGGTTATTAATAATTCTAAATAAGGGTCATTTAACCAAAATTTTTTTGTTATTGGATAATCAATTTCATGTGTTTTTAACACTAATTGGGGCAAATCATTATTATATATAATTGGTGTATTGTTTGTTAATCCACCATCATAATATCTTGAACCATCTATTATTACACCCTCATATTTTGAAGACAAAATAAATGGTATATTTATTGATGCATCTATTATATCTAATAAATGTTCAAATGAATTAAATTCATTAATTATTTCACATTCTAATTTATAATAATTTAATTTTGATAAAACAATATTTAATTTTTTATTGCATATTTCATGAGCGTTTTTTGGCAATAATTCTCTTATTACTTGTTTTACCGATGAATGAATATCAATATCACATATCTCTTTTGTTTTATAATATGTGCTAAACCAATCATATACACTTATTTCACATAAATAACATACAGACGACAATACACCTGCCGATGTTGCATAAATATTTCTTATTTTAATTTTATTATTTTTTATCAGTTTCTTTAACAAATAAAAAAATCCAACGTGATAATAACCACAAAATCCACCACCACTTATAACTAAATCAATTTCTTCATAAGGAACATCCACATAGTCTATTTCAATATTCTCAATTATATCTAATAATTGCAATGAAATTAAATTTTTAGTCATTATTTAATTACATATAAAAAAAATTATTTAATTATTAATTTAATCTTTTATAAAAACCTATCTCTAAACTTTTTCTGTTCTTCACTTAATTCTTTATTATGATCAGAACCAAATAATTTTACTTTATCTACTTTTTTCTTTTTTTTATTTTCATCAACATTATTATTTGTATTAACATTATTATTTGTATTTAATACTGCGGTATTGTTACTTCTCCAATCATCATTATTATTATTTTCATTATTATTTTGATAATTATTATTTGCTATATCAAAATTGTTATCATTTCTTCCCCAATTATCTTCCTTTTCTTTTTCTTCTTTTAATCTTTTTTCCAATTCTTCTTTTTCTTTTAAGGCTTTCTTTTCTGCAATTTCTTTTTCCTTTTTAAGTCTTTTCTCTAATTCAATCTTTTTTTGTTTTTGTTTTGCATCATATATTTTCTTTATTTCATCTTGTTGAATATTATAATTTTTAACTTTTTCAAAAACATCAGATATTGCTAAACCCTCTTCATCATTATTGTCATTATTATTGAAAAAATTAATTAATCTTCTTAATGTGTTATTGTCAATATAAGCCTGACCTATTTCTGACTTACCAACACGACCGGTTCTACCAATTAATTGTAATATTGTATTGATTGTATTTAAATTACCGATTGAATCATTAATTATTACTGATGAAATTGCATAATTTGCTCCATAACAAAATGAATCGTCCGCAATAATAAATGCTAATTTTCTTTCGTTTAATAAATTTAATACTAAATTACAATATTCTGCATCTAAATCCTTACAATATAATCCCACACCCATATACAATAAAAATTTAATATTATCACTGACAACATAATAATTTATATCTATATTTTTACAATCTAATGTTTGTTTTACTAATGACTTATCATAATCCTTTACATATTTTGAAAATTGTTGAATATGTTCTTCAGTATTAATTTGCAATTTTTTAGGAAAAGGAAATTGAGGTTTTTGCTCATTTAATTTTCTTAATCTTTCATCCTTTGAGCCATTTACATCTTCTTTCATTGTATCATTACAATTTTTAATTTCTTTATCAATAACTTCTATTTTTTTAATGTAACTCTCATACATTTTTTTGACACTTGTAATCTTTAATTTTTCTTTTAATTTAGTTATTATTTCATTAAAATTATTTTCAACATACTCTTTTGGACTATTTACTGATATTAAACAACATCCTAAATATTTAAATGCATGTTTTGTTAATAATTTTTCAGGAATAATTCTATTATAATCTTCTGGAATATCATCTTTTATGAGTTTGTTTTCATCAACATCTTTACATTTTATATTTATAAAATTTTCAAAATTAATTTCATCCTTATCACAAACCTTTTTTAATAAAAATAATATATTTTCTAATATATTCTCATGATCGAATGATTCTATTTCATCCATTTTAATACCCAAATTATATTCATCCATAAATTTATTTAAATTTATTAAAAATGTTAATGTATAAAATTTGCCCAATAATGGATAATTCTTTATTTTATTTAAAAATAATTTCAAATCTTCCTTATTTCTACAATTAATATGAGGCGTAATTGTATTATTATTAAAATCTTTAATTATACAACCAACCAATACCTTATTAGATGAAATATCACATATTCTTGCTTCTTCATGCTTATTTTGAAAATATTCAAAATAATTATCTATTTCACTTTTTAATGGTAATGTTGCTGATGATAATATCATTCTTTTGGATGAATTATATAATATTTGTGATAAATAGAACAATACTACATTATTATTAATTCCAATTGTTGGCTCATCAAAAAATACTATATATTCATATTTTTTTTCTTTTAATAACATGTAAGTTGTAATATAATCACAAATTATTGCATCACACATACCCAATTTTTTTTCCTGATGACTTTCATTTGAATCTGATTTTTTTGCTTTTCCACAATTATATGATGTTGTAATTTTATATGATGGTAATTTATCAGTATTAATATCTACATTACTATCTATTTCATCAATACCATCTCTTACTATTTTATCTATTTTATAACTATCATCCGATAATTTTCCAACACCAATTCCAAATTTAATCTGAAAATTAAACATTAATTTTGCAACCTGTATTCTTACTGTATCTAATAAATCAGAACACGCAAATATAATTTTAATATTTGAATTATTCATATTCTTAATATACTTACAAATTGCAGTAATTGAACTAGTCTTACCCAAACCTGTCAAAACCCTCAAATTAATCATAAATCCATCATCAAAATTATTCTTAATATCATTTATTAATTCAACTTGAGTTTTATATGGCTTTAATTTAATTTCAGGTATTGTCATATCATAATTTGTATCAAAAATTAATTTTGGATATTCATTCGCTATTTCATAAATATTATAATTACATAATGAATTTAATTCCTCTATCTTTTTTGTAAAATCATCTATCAAATAATCAGATAATTCAATATCATAATTTTCCAAATAAAATATTTTTCTAAAATTTGTCTTATTCTTCTTTAAATTATATAATATTTTCTTTGAACCCAATAATATTTCCTTTATATTCCTATCATTTGATTTTTTATGTTTCTTAATATAATAATCTATATATTTCATTAAAATTAATATTCTTAATTCAATATAATCTATTGACTTAATTAAATTCTCATATTCATAATCCACAATATTCTTCTCCTCAAAATAATTTTTTAATATATTCAAAATATCACTAATATTATTATATGAATTATCTAATGTAATCTGTATTTTTTTACTTACTTTTTTACTCTTCTTTACATCATTCTTTTTTATTTTATCAAAATTTATATATTTATTTAATTCATTCCTTACTCTCAAATAATAATCATTACCAATAACAATCAATTTAATTTGTTCCGTATAATTATCATTATGAATATCTTCACCTAAATCACACAAAATCTTATTTCTTTTAATATCCGCATTTGATAATTTTTTCTCAACTAAAGTCCATAAAATATCACTAAATTTTGATGATGATACAACATTATTATTTGACATTTTTAATCTATTTTAGATTATAATATTATTATTATAATTATATTTATATTTCAATTTTTTATTTTTATTTATTCAAAGCTTTTATATACATTTTTATAAATATTCTAACATAATAATTTGAATGTAATTAAATAATAATAATTTAAATGTAATTAAATAAAAATAATTTAAATGTAATTAAATAAAAATTATTTATACATTTATAATGAACACATATTTCAATAAAATAACCTCAACTATTAATCCTAAATATAAAATAAATGATACTATGACTAATAAAGGATTAATTGGGATTATTTTTGGAACAATATTACATTATCCTTTTGGTCCATTTTATCATGAGATGTATTTTACACATTACTATGAAAAAACTAATTCTGTTACATTATCACTAATGAGATTTGGTGTTTGGGGTCATAGTTATATGGGTTCTATCAATTATGAAATATATGACGATACACATTATATATTTAAAGAATGTAAAAAAAAGTTTGATACTGAAAAACAAAATGAAGAAAATATCAGAGAACATTATAAAAAAACATGTAAACAAAGTCCTTTCTGTAGCCTGGCTTTTAATAATTAAAATATAACAAAGATTATTTTATTCTTTTTAAATATATAATGATTTAAACAATATTTTTATTCAAAATTAAAATCAATATAATCTATCTTATTAATTATTTCATTATAACTTTTATTCATCACTTTTAATTGGTCTAATATCTGATCGAATGACGGATTTTTTATAAAATTTATACTCTTTAACAAATACATTTTATCACTGTAATTTATTTTAAAATAATCATCTAATGATAATAATCCATTATACTCATATTTTGCATCTCCAAGTGATATAATATTTACTATATCATTGTCATCCACTTCACTCATCATATCTTTTATCACATCCTTAAATGTATATGTTTTCCAATCCTTTGACATCTTTGTTGATTTATATCTATCTCTGGCTGAAATAATCTGTATATTTTTTTCTTCTATAACATTTTTTGTTATTGGCAAGATTTTTAAACATTTCTCTATCCATTTAATATTTGCATTTGTAACTATAAATACATAACCTTTTTCATCTAAGGACATTAACAAATTACTTATCAAATCATCCAATTCAATAAAATATAATTTATATTTTTCTATATCGTTCTCGTTTGAAATATCAATATTATTTGATAGGATGAACGAAGTTGGAAATAAACTGTCGTCAACGTCAACAAAAAATATATTAAATAATTCTATTTTATCATTCATATATTATTAAATATCAAAAATAAAATTTAATAAAATAATAAAAATAAAAAATTATATTAAAATATGGATGATGATTATATTAATTTAGATAATTATATAAAACATATTGAATATTTTCAGTTTGATTTAAATAATAAAAATCTTAAATTAAATCTTGTTGGTAAAGGTGAAGATATTGGTGATATTATTATTAAAGAAAATTTTGGAAAAAATAATGATTATACTATTTCTTCTTGTATATATAAATATGATGAAATCACTAACATTAAAAATAAGTTTATACCTCTCATAAAATTATACAATGAAAAAAATACTTGTGGAATTGGAATAATTCTTTATGAAAATATCTCAATTAATAATACTACTGATAATTTTGATGTTTTTTTTATTTATCAAACTAACAAATTTCATAAATTGAAACTTGAGAAAGATATTAATAAAAATAACATCATAGAAAAATTAATTGATAAATTATTAGATTTAAATATTTTTATTTTGTAAATATTTATTACATAATAAGAACTAATTAATCTTAAAATTAAATATAAATAAAAAATAAATAAAAAATATTTTATAATAATTATTAGAAACATAAAAATATGGAACCTC
>Ga0206130_10006408_pt1 | contig 13472 bp, 12 predicted proteins | sample Helgoland_Spring_9_FD_148637 | JGI IMG/M metagenome (GOLD analysis project Ga0206130, IMG submission 148637) | Pelagic subsurface seawater microbial communities from Kabeltonne, Helgoland, North Sea - Helgoland_Spring_Bloom_20160512_1 | ecosystem: Environmental > Aquatic > Marine > Epipelagic ... | reverse complement strand
TAAACTTACTGGTCAAATTCATAAGACCGGTGAGGTACATGACGGTGAATCAACTACCGATTTCATGGAACAAGAAGCCGAGCGCGGTATTACTATCCAGTCAGCAGCAGTAAGTTGTTTCTGGAAAGACCACCGTTTTAACGTTATCGATACCCCAGGGCACGTTGACTTCACAGTTGAAGTATACCGCTCACTCAAAGTACTAGACGGCGGTATTGGTGTATTTTGTGGTTCTGGCGGGGTTGAACCTCAGTCAGAAACTAACTGGCGTTATGCGAATGACTCAGAAGTTGCACGTATTATCTTCGTAAACAAATTAGACCGAATGGGCGCTGATTTCTATCGTGTTGTAGATCAAACCAAAAAAGTATTGGGTGCTAACCCACTAATTATGGTTTTGCCTATCGGTATCGAAGATGATTTTGTTGGTGTAGTTGATCTGCTTACTCGTAAGGCACACATCTGGGACGACACTGGCCTTCCAGAAAACTACGAGATCTCTGATGTGCCTGCGGACATGGTTGATAAAGTAGAAGAATACCGTGAAATGTTACTTGAAGAAGCATTAGGTCAAGATGATGACTTGATGGAGAAATATTTAGAAGGCGAAGAGCCATCTATTGATGAAATCAAACGTTGTATTCGTAAAGGTACACGTACTATGGAATTCTTCCCAACTTACTGCGGTTCTGCATTTAAAAACAAGGGGGTGCAAAACATCCTTGACGCTACTGTTGATTACTTACCTTGTCCTACAGACGTTGATCCACAACCTCTTACAGACGAAGAAGGCGAAGCAAATGGAAAATTTGCACTTGTTGACGCAAAAGAAACATTTAAAGCACTAGCATTCAAAATTACCGATGACCGTTTTGGTTCCCTTACCTTCGTGCGTATCTACTCAGGTACACTTAAGAAAGGTGATACAATTCTTAACGCGGCTACGGGTAAAACTGAGCGTGTTGGTCGTATGTGTGAGATGCAGGCTGATGACCGTAATGAGCTTAGCTCGGCGCAAGCGGGTGATATCATCGCTATTGTAGGTATGAAAACTAACGTTCAAACAGGTCATACACTTTGCGATCCAAAAGATCCTATCATCTTAGAAGCCATGGTATTCCCTGAGCCAGTAATCTCTATCTCTGTTACACCAAAAGATAAAGGCTCAACTGAAAAAATGGGTATTGCTATCGGTAAAATGGTGGCAGAAGACCCGACGTTCCGTGTTGAAACTGACCAAGATTCAGGTGAAACCATCCTATCGGGTATGGGTGAGCTTCACTTAGATATCAAAGTAGATATCCTTAAGCGTACATACGGAGTTGAATTGCAAGTAGGTGAGCCTCAGGTTGCTTACCGTGAAACGATCACTCAAACAATTGATGATTCATATACCCATAAGAAACAATCTGGTGGTTCTGGTCAATTTGGTAAAATTGATTACATCATCAAGCCTGGTGAGCCAAACACTGGTTTCACTTTCGCTTCTAAAGTTGTTGGCGGTAATGTACCTAAAGAATTCTTCCCAGCGATTGAGAAAGGTTTCAAGAGCATGATGGATACTGGCGTATTAGCTGGGTTCCCAGTACTCGATGTTGAAGTTGAATTGTACGACGGTGGATTCCACGCAGTGGATTCATCAGCAGTTGCATTTGAAATTGCTGCTAAAGGCGCGTTCCGTCAATCAATTCCTAAGGCTGGTCCTCAATTGATTGAGCCTATTATGAAAGTTGACGTTTTTACGCCTGACGATCACGTAGGTGACGTTATTGGTGATTTAAACCGTCGTCGTGGCATGATCAAAGATCAAGAAGCGGGCGTAACAGGTGTGCGTGTTAAAGCTGACATTCCTTTATCTGAAATGTTTGGTTATATAGGAAGTCTACGTACTATGACTTCTGGCCGTGGTCAGTTCTCTATGGAGTTCTCACACTACAGTCCTTGTCCACAAAATGTATCAGAGAAAGTCATTGCAGAAACTAAAGAGCGTAACGCTGCAGCTAAGAAGTAGACACTTCTGACGACTTAAAAAGCCCCATTATTTTTTATTAATGGGGCTTTTTTGATCTTATCTAGTCTTTTAGATTTGAATACTATGACTCGTGACCATATGATAAAGTTAAGTAGAATCATCGTGACAATACTTATTTGATATATATGTTTAACAACTCACATTCATCCCACCCAAATTTTAGGAAAAAACACATGAAATTGAACTCTTTTGCCTTATTGGCAGCATCCTCTTTATTTCTAGCTGCATGCGGCAATGATCAAAAAAGCGAAACCGAAACTACAATCGCACCAGCATCAGAGTCGATAACTGATTCAGCAACAAGTGATGCAAGCGATCCAGCTCTAGCAAGTCTTGAGCAAAAGCTCAGTTATATAGTAGGCACAAATTTAGCTGGCCAATTTAAGCGTGATGAGCTCACCTTTGATGTGAACGCATTTACTATTGCCGTCAATGATGTTATGGCTGGCACAGAGTCCCGTTTATCTCAGGAGCAAATCCAAGAGGCAGTCGCAGCAGTCCAGAAACAAGCTCAGGAAAAACAGCAAATTGCGCAACAAGCAGTTAGCGGTAAAAATAAAGCAGACGGCCTAGCTTATCTTGAGGCAAACGCTATGAAAGAAGGTGTAGTCGTAACAGAAAGCGGCTTGCAATATAAAGAAGTGGTATCTGGTGAAGGCGAAATACCCGCGTCGGATAAAACAGTCGTTGTACATTACAAAGGTACATTAACTGACGGTACAGTATTTGACAGCTCCTACGATAGAGGCGAACCAGCAGAATTCCCAGTGACAGGCGTCATTAAAGGTTGGGTAGAAGCATTACAGCTGATGAACGTCGGTGATAAGTTTGAATTGGTGATCCCCTCTGACCTTGCCTACGGAACAACGGGCAGTGGTCAAGCTATTGGTCCAGATGCGACATTATTGTTTGATGTTGAACTGATTGAAATTAAATAATTCTTAAATAATAGCCTTGTAAGACTCCTTACAAGGCTTTTATTTTGATTTAAACTGCACTTAGCATATTAAATATTCTAAGGTGCTTGCAGACATGAATTTCCAAGTACCGCCCAAAATTCTACACACCTCGCACTCTGACTATCAAAGCCACCAACAGACTTACCTGCATGACACTCTAAAATAATTGACTCATTAATATAACGACCATTAATCCGTGATTCTAGTCCAAAAGCCTTGAGCCATAAAATTTTCATTCACGCCAACTTAATATTTAACATGGGTTGTGGCGCCATTAAGGATAACCATACTGATTTCATTTGTGCCGTTATCAATGACGATGCCCGTAGCCGATACATTATTAACTAATGTAAAAAATGTATCTGTATAATTGGATTTTTCTTGAATAATCTGCCCAATTTTGAGTTCTAACCGCATTACCTAGTGCTAAATTGAGATGCTGAATAGCTCTGTGAGCAATTATCAAAGAGATATACGCAGCGCCTGAATTAGCCACCACATCCACTACTTGTTGTTCAAAAACGACAGAAGGAATCTATCAACACTTCTTTTGCTTGATTATGCGCCTGAACGCTAATACTTATACCATTGGCTGGGATGCGATCTACACCTTATGTATGTAGTAATCGAGCCATGTAGCTCACTCGCATATTATCGGTTGAAGTTTCGTTATCGGTACATCCAATGGAGAAGTCATCTCCTGACCTACTCCAGTTAGAAATACGGTATCAACATTTGAGCAAATCACGTTTTCACCCACAATATATGAAAACTGACTATGTTAGTTTTCATACTTAATTGACTGACAATGCTAAATCCAAAACCTTAAGCTGTTGCGTCAACAAAGACGCCTTGCAACATGTTCGGAGAATGTGAGGAGGTTTTTGGTGCAGCGATTGAATCCGTCACATCTGAGCCAGAACCACCACAACCATTTAGGACAAAAATTGAATCTAAAGTAGAATATTTATCTATTGAACAAATACATATTTAACGCCCGCCCATAATAAATACCTTTAGTATGAGCGGGCGACACGCACTGATCCTCACAACCCGGTTACAATTTAACGCTTAAATAACCGAGTTTTTTGTAACATCACTAAACCTAGAAGCAACAACCAACTGATCCCGCCACCGCCCGCGCTAGAGCCTGAACCGCCTCCACTTGGTGGTGGATTTACTAACGTATTAAGTGTTGGATTGAGGTTGGCAGCGGTATCAGCTGCCGTATCAGTAACCACTATGTCAGAAATGACAACCAAATTATCATCGGTAATTGGCACCTCATTATCTACATCTGTCTGTGTGTAACTGCGAATAGGCAATTCACCAAATGCACCGCCGCCATTCAACAGAGTTAGGGCCGCAATGTCATCAACCACTTGCATTCCGTCACCAATCACCTGACCAAAGACTGTGAACCCGCCAGCGTTTGTGGCCACATCTAAACTATTGGCGTTATTTGATAAATTAATAAACCATTGTGAAGTAGCGCTGTCTGGACTGCTGGTTTTAGCCATCGCGATAGTGCCACGCAGATTGGATAATTTAGGATCATTTGCTACAGGAGTACCTGTTGAAATGCTGTCTAACGAAAAACTATTTACAGCGACAGGGCCGTTATAGGTAAACCCTCCACCCTGGATCACAAAGTTTGATACAGAACGATGTACTACACTGTCTGCATAAGCACCGGAATTGGCATAACTCAAAAAATTCGCCACTGTTTTTGGCGTTGTATTGTCAAATAAATTGACTTCTATGATACCAAGCGAGGTACGAATTTCCACAACCGTGCTATGCACATTTAACGACATAAGAACAAATAAGGTTGAGGCAAAAATACTAAGCTTACTTTTAAAAAACATAATTAATCAGTTCTTCTTTTAGGAATGGTTACAGGATAAAATATATTCAAGATAATAAAAAGCTAACACTTACATCAATTTGTAATTGAAGTCAGTGCTAGCTTTACCAATGGCATAAGATTAAAAAGGGACTGGGTATTCTTTAAAAACCAGATTGATAGCTTTTATAGCTTCATCCGATAATGGTGTTTTAAACGCTGCTATATTTTCTGTTAAATGCGCCATGTTTGTTGCACCAATAATGGTTGATGTGACACCATCAACTTGATCACACCAAGCCAACGCAAGTTGTGATGGAGTGAGATTATAGGTTTTGGCTAGCTCTACATATCCAGCAGTGGCCCCATGAGTGGCCGGTGTATCCCGGAAAATGCCGTTTCTTTGTTCAAGCGTCCAACGACTACCTTGTGGTAATTTTCCATTTAGATACTTGCCACTTAACACGCCACCCGCCAAAGGTGACCAAGGCAGATAAGCGACATTTTCACGCACACAGTTTTCAATCAAATATGGCCAATCTTTAGCATGTAACAAGCTAAATTCATTTTGAATCGATACCATCTTAGGTAAAGCATGTTGCTGGCTCAATTTGAGGTAAGTGTTTATCCCCCAAGGTGTATCATCTGACAATCCACAAAAACGGATTTTCCCCGCCTTAACGCAGCTATCTAGTGCTTGTAGAATTTCCAACATCTCATTGGTTTCATGTTCAGAGTCAAAGCTTGAAAACGTTACTTTGCCCGGCCAATGTTTTGAAAAATGTGGTGATGTACGATTTGGCCAATGTAACTGAAAAAGATCGATATAATCGGTTTGCAAACGCTTTAGCGAGGCATCTACGGCCTCAATAACACTCTCACCACTAATCTTCGCACCACCACGAAGATAAGGTAAACCAGGCCCAGCAATTTTGCTGGCCAATATGATGTCTTTTCTGCGAGTAGAATTTTGTGCTAACCAACAACCAATAATACGTTCGGTATCGCCGTATTTCTCTCCCGATGGGGGCACTGGGTATAACTCAGCAGTATCAATAAAATTGACACCTTGACTAAGGGCATATTCAATCTGCTCATTAGCCTGCTCTTGAGTGTTTTGTATACCCCAAGTCATACTGCCTAAACAGACTCTAGACACCTGCACACCACTACTTCCTAGCACGCTATATTGCATATATACCCTCCCAAAATGTATTACTTAATGTTTAGCTAATTCTTTAAAGCTGTTCTCGTCATAAGGACCTAAGTTGTTCATCAAAGCTTTATAATATGAACTTCATAATTCCAATCCTTTAAATCGTTTGGCAATCTTATTGTTTGCAACGGCCAGTTTACGCATTAAAAAAAAACATTGATACTCCACATCATCAAGTACCAGTGCAAACGTCCCAATATCCAAACAATCTCCTTTAAGCAACTTTTGAGGTAATCTGCTAAAGCAAGTGTGTAGGGGTTCAATTAATACCCCAGAATTAATAAAGGGATATTCTAATTGATTGAACAAACCCAAGGAATTGAAGTTTGATGATTATCATATATCATCGCAAATCTCTTAAACCACAAAATTTATCTTTCACGTTGTTTAATGCATGTTTTGGCTAACGTCAAAAATTGAACATCAGCGAAAGCAGCTTTCAAATTTCATCGGGAAGCCTTTAAGTGCAAACATTATAGCTAGACTTGGCGAGGCATAATGGGTGGTATCAGGCACTTGTATTACCGCAATCAGTAATGTCCACGAATGTTTAAAATCGTTCCTGATAATGTTGACTCGGAGTATCCGCTCAGCCGCCCATATTTTTCTACAGCCAATAAAAAAGGCCACCTAAGTGACCTTTTTTGAATAAGTAAACGAGTTACTTATATGATTTTAGACACCACACCAGCACCTACAGTACGGCCACCTTCACGGATTGCGAAGCGTAAACCTTCATCCATCGCGATTGGGTGAATCAAATCAACTACGAATTTCAAGTTGTCACCAGGCATAACCATTTCTACGCCTTCAGGAAGCTCTACAGCGCCTGTTACGTCAGTTGTACGGAAGTAAAACTGTGGACGGTATCCTTTGAAGAATGGAGTATGACGGCCACCTTCGTCTTTACTGAGTACGTATACTTCAGCTTCGAACTTAGTGTGTGGATTGATTGAACCAGGCTTAGCCAATACTTGACCACGCTCTACGTCTTCACGTTTAGTACCACGTAATAAGGCACCCACGTTCTCGCCAGCACGACCTTCGTCAAGCAACTTACGGAACATCTCAACACCCGTACAAGTAGACTTAGTAGTATCTTTAATACCGACGATTTCTACTTCATCACCCGTCTTAACGATACCGCGCTCAACACGACCTGTAACAACTGTTCCACGACCTGAAATTGAGAAAACATCTTCAATTGGAAGGAGGAAAGGCTTATCAATATCACGCTCTGGAAGAGGGATATAGGTGTCTAGTGCTTCAGCTAGCTCTATGATTTTTGCTTCCCAAGCTGGGTCGCCTTCAAGCGCTTTAAGGGCTGAGCCTTGGATTACCGGTAAATCATCACCTGGGAATTCGTATTCTGTTAGAAGTTCACGCACTTCCATTTCAACCAATTCTAGTAATTCTTCATCATCAACCATATCGCATTTGTTCATGAATACAACCATGAAAGGTACGCCAACCTGACGACCCAACAAGATGTGCTCACGTGTTTGCGGCATAGGACCATCTGTTGCAGCAACTACTAAAATAGCACCATCCATTTGAGCAGCACCGGTGATCATGTTTTTGACATAATCGGCGTGACCAGGACAATCTACGTGTGCATAGTGACGTGTAGGTGTGTCATATTCAACGTGAGACGTTGAAATAGTGATACCACGCTCGCGCTCTTCTGGAGCGTTATCGATTTGATCGAATGCTGATGCATCGCCACCGTAAGTTTTTGCTAATACAGTAGTGATTGCGGCTGTTAATGTTGTTTTACCGTGGTCAACGTGGCCGATAGTACCGACGTTTACATGCGGTTTAGTTCTTTCAAATTTTGCTTTTGCCATTGTCTATTCCCCAGCAATATACATTAAAAATATAGTTTTTAATTGAGATGGGGGAGAGAATGATGGTGCTGATAGGCAGATTCGAACTGCCGACCTCACCCTTACCAAGGGTGCGCTCTACCAACTGAGCCATATCAGCATCTCACAAAATTGGAGCGGACGGCGAGAATCGAACTCGCAGCTTTAGCTTGGAAGGCTAAGGTATTACCACTATACGACGTCCGCACAATCTACTCTCATACCATATCAAGCAAAAAGTGGTGGAGGGGGCAGGATTCGAACCTGCGAAGGCTGAGCCGTCAGATTTACAGTCTGATCCCGTTGACCGCTTGGGTACCCCTCCAGATTGATGGTGCCGACTACCGGAGTCGAACTGGTGACCTACTGATTACAAGTCAGTTGCTCTACCAACTGAGCTAAGTCGGCTACATCAAGTGGATGCGGATATTAGAGTAATGATTGGGGTCGTGCAAGAGGGAATTTACAAAAAATTGCTTTTTTTATGTTGTTTGTTTAATTTAACGACTTAATGTGCAGTTTTCACGCTTTACGTACATAAATTCACCGGTGTTTTTTTGTAAGAAAAATCAAATTAAACGAAAAAGTCCTCTCAAAACCAGATTGGGAAAAGATAATATTTTTTTATCTTCTTTTAAAATGAGTGAATTTTGACCACCACCTGTCACTAAAACAAAATAATCTTCATATTTATTATTTAAATACTGCTGTGCCATTGTGACAAATCCAGCTTGTGATGCAAGACAACCATAACTGACACAGTTTTCAGTCGTATTCCCTATGTCCAAAATTGCAGGCATATTGTTGTCAGCAAAAACTTGTTGCGTGTTACTGAGTAAAGTTTCACGCATTATCGAAAAACCCGGAGCAATCCATCCGCCCAGATGTTTGTTTTTTACGACAATGTCACAAGTATTAGCTGTGCCTAAATCTATCACAGCCACAGGCAATCTGGTGATTTCACGTGCAGCCAAAATGGCTAACCATCTATCCACCCCTAAGGTTTTGAATTTTTCATAGGCGCATTGTATGCCTAAAGTTTCCGCTTCGGTGTGTATGATTTTGTAAGGCTTATTAAAATCTTCACACAAGCGCTCTAGCTCTGCCAATAAAGACAAATGTCCCACAGATGAAACAAGGACCTCACACGCTGAACTAATATAGGAAGATAAACCGGCAATATCTTGGCAGCACTTAATATCGGATAAGTCCGAGATATCATTCACCATGACATATTTAATTTGGGTATTACCAACATCAACTAAAAGAGCTTTAAATGGGTCTGACACTGATTTCACCTCCATGATAAGCTTTTACGCCTTGCTCTGTTTCTAGCAGAATAGCACCATTTTCATCGATTCCTTGGTTAATACCAGTTATTGATTGTGTACCAATAATGAGTTTTACGGCTTTGTTTGCGTAAATATCTAACGCTCGCCATTTGCTAATAAATGGTTTAAGTCCGTCTCTTTCAAACAATGTGAGGCTTCTAGCCAGTTCATTTATCAAAGTGCCAGCCAAAAAATTACGGTTAATTAATGGATCAGTTAATTGCGCAAGATCAATCCATGGCTGGTCTATTATTTGAACATTTTTTGGTAACGCTACATTAAGTCCGACACCGATAATGGCTTTACAGTTACAACCAATTTTTCCTTCAACTTCTATTAACACACCAGCCAACTTTTTACCTTGGGCATAAATGTCATTTGGCCATTTTAATTGTATACCTTGCACACCGCACTGGTTTAGCGCATCAACAATAGCCACTCCTATGGCCAAACTCAATCCGCCCAGCACAGAATATCCGCCAGAAAAAGACCAATGCATTGACAAATATAAGCTCGCTGCATATGGAGAAACCCATTTTCGACCATGACGCCCTCTACCTGCTGTTTGTGCTTCCGCTAGGCAAGTGTGACCATTTTCGACATCAATAGACTTATCTTTTAAGTATTGATTAGTTGAACCGATGACATTCAAAACTTCTACATCAGCAGAGTGAGTGGAGTCAAGTTGCTCTCTTATCTTTTGGGTATTTAATAGCATGAGCCGTTGAGATAAACAATAACCTTTACCTCTAACACTTAAGATATCGAGCCCTAAGGTGGTGAGCACTTTGATGTGATTAGAAATTTCAGCACTACTTATGCCTAATGTTACGCCTAGTGTTTCCCCTGAATGGAATGTATTGTCATTTAAAATCGAGAGTAAGTTACCACGCACTAATTCTGATGATTGACTCATAAAGCAACTGGCCCATTTTTACCTATTAGTCTGACTTCATTCTCTATTATGATGGAAAACTCGTTGAATACAGTGTCTCTTATATTACGGGCAAGCTGTAAAAGTTGTTCACCTGTACCTGAACCATCATTGGTTAATACAAGAGCCTGATCCGGATGGCAGCCAATGCCACCAATCTTTTTTCCTTTAAAACCTAACTGATCAATAAGCCAAGCGGCGGGTACTTTGACGTTATTGCTGTCCACAAAATAACTAGGAATAGACGGCCAAGTTTGCTGTAATTTATTATATTGACCCATAGCTATAACGGGGTTTTTAAAAAAGCTGCCCGCATTCCCAATTTTTGAAGGGTCTGGCAATTTATCCTGACGCACCTGAACAACTTTGTTAAAGATATCAATAGCACAAGGCTCTATTAACTCTTTCAACTCGCCGTAATGCATAACGGCCTCCCAACGCTTAGGTATAATAAAAGTAACACCAGTAATTACAATTTGGCCTGCTAAACGTTGCTTAAAAATACTGTCGCGGTATGCAAATTCACAACTAAGTGAATCCAGACTTTTATGGGTTTGTTCACTCAAATCATAATAATCAACTTGATGAATAAATTGCTTTATCTCAACGCCATAAGCACCAATATTTTGGATCGGTGCAGCCCCCACAGTGCCAGGTATTAAAGCTAAGTTTTCAAATCCATAAATTTGATGTTGAATACACCAAAGTACCAGTTTGTGCCAATTTTCAGAAGCCCCTACTTTAAGAAGATAGTGCGTATCTGTATGTACAAGGTCGACCCCCATGAAAGCAGGTTTGATGATGGTTCCTTGGTAGTCTTCCAAAAAAACCGTATTGCTACCCTCGCCAAGAATATAAAAGGCAGTATTATTTAATTGACTTAATTGAGCTTGCAGGTCAGCTGCAACATTAACAGACATGACATCATGCGCTAACAAAGGGAAGCCGAAAGAATGTAGAGACGCTAGTGAGTTCACAAGAGATGCCAAGAGAAATTTAAACTCTAGTGTAATCAAGAAAAAAGCTAATACCAGAAAATATCTCGTTCAAGCTTTGAAAATCATTCATTATCTAATTTGGACAACATATTTTACATTTACTAACTGAAAGATTGGCTATTCATACTGTGTTAAATTAAAAAATATCACTTAGTAACAACGATCAAGTACTCACAAAGCAATGAATAACGCCCAATGAACCTGCTCTCTATGTACATGCAAGTTCACACAATGTACCTATTTGATTGATGCATTTATGGTAGCACACTTAGTTAATACATTAGAGGGTCGCTGGAAATTGAACCATTTGGCATAACCGTAATATTTCTGCTTTTTTAATAAAATATGAGCCACTCATCAAACTTCTGAAGATAATAGAATTAATAACGCCTGCAGTATCTTGTTTCGAACTTTATTTCAAGCCTTTCAGTGAGTGTCGTCAGTCAGTAACAACACGCATCAATTCATCTTCACTACCAATGCTAAGCTTATTAAATAGTTAATTTTAAACGTTTTTGATTTACTGTTCACAGACAAGATAAACGCATCGAAGTGAGAGGTACAGCAATGCACAGAACAGCTACCGAATGAGACTCTTACATAGGGAAACCTGAACTATTCAGTATGGGACTATCAAGGATAGTAAAAGGGTGAACGATGCAGATGTGATTATCGAGGTGATGAGTTTGGGACTATCTCAACAGAGATGTATATATGTCTACTCTCGTTTTTTAAAATGCAGATATAAAAAAGGGCCACCCTTACGGATAGCCCTTTCTCTAAATGGGAGCCTGGCAATGTGCTACTCTCGCATGGGGAAACCCCAAACTACCATCGCCGCTAATGTGTTTCACTTCTGAGTTCGGAATGGGATCAGGTGGTGCCACATCGCTATTGTCGCCAGACAAAAACTGTTATCTATCAAGTTTTCACTCAATAAATCAATATGTATAAGCTGATACTCAACTTCCTAAGAAGTTAAGCCGTAATCGAGGCTAAAGAATGTCTCCAGTCTTACTCTATAATCTTGTCTTAATACTTGTCACTCATCAAACGCTTCATGTTTCTTATACCACTCTCTCGTTTATCGCACGCTTTTAACTTTAGCGAGTTAGATACTTGTCAGCAAAACCACGTATTGTGGTTAAGCAATGTATCACGACAACACGACAGTGCGTTTATAAAAAGCCACTTGGGCGTTGTATGGTTAAGCCTCACGGGCAATTAGTACAGGTTAGCTCAACGCATTGCTACGCTTCCACACCCTGCCTATCAACGTCGTAGTCTTCAACAACCCTTAAGGTACGTTAAACGTACAGGGATGACTCATCTTAGGGCTCGCTTCGCGCTTAGATGCTTTCAGCGCTTATCGATTCCGAACGTAGCTACCGGGCAATGCCTTTGGCAAAACAACCCGAACACCAGCGGTTCGTCCACTCCGGTCCTCTCGTACTAGGAGCAGCTCCCTTCAATCATCCAACGCCCACACCAGATAGGGACCGAACTGTCTCACGACGTTCTAAACCCAGCTCGCGTACCACTTTAAATGGCGAACAGCCATACCCTTGGGACCGACTTCAGCCCCAGGATGTGATGAGCCGACATCGAGGTGCCAAACACCGCCGTCGATATGAACTCTTGGGCGGTATCAGCCTGTTATCCCCGGAGTACCTTTTATCCGTTGAGCGATGGCCCTTCCATTCAGAACCACCGGATCACTATGACCTACTTTCGTACCTGCTCGACGTGTCTGTCTCGCAGTTAAGCTGGCTTATGCCATTGCACTAACCTCCTGATGTCCGACCAGGATTAGCCAACCTTCGTGCTCCTCCGTTACGCTTTGGGAGGAGACCGCCCCAGTCAAACTACCCACCAGACACTGTCCACAATCCCGATAAGGGACCAATGTTAGAACATCAAACCTACAAGGGTGGTATTTCAAGGTAGACTCCACATCATCTAGCGACAATGCTTCAAAGTCTCCCACCTATCCTACACATGTAGGGTCAATGTTCAGTGCCAAGCTATAGTAAAGGTTCACGGGGTCTTTCCGTCTAGGTGCGGGTACACAGCATCTTCACTGCAATTTCAATTTCACTGAGTCTTGGGTGGAGACAGCGTGGCCATGATTACGCCATTCGTGCAGGTCGGAACTTACCCGACAAGGAATTTCGCTACCTTAGGACCGTTATAGTTACGGCCGCCGTTTACCGGGGCTTCGATCAAGAGCTTCTCCGAAGATAACCCCATCAATTAACCTTCCGGCACCGGGCAGGCGTCACACCCTATAC
>Ga0206130_10006394_pt1 | contig 13487 bp, 20 predicted proteins | sample Helgoland_Spring_9_FD_148637 | JGI IMG/M metagenome (GOLD analysis project Ga0206130, IMG submission 148637) | Pelagic subsurface seawater microbial communities from Kabeltonne, Helgoland, North Sea - Helgoland_Spring_Bloom_20160512_1 | ecosystem: Environmental > Aquatic > Marine > Epipelagic ... | reverse complement strand
TTATATGTCTTACATGTGAGGACAGGATCTTGCGTACCATTCTTACGATTAGCCTTTATTACATGTTGATTAACATGAACTATAGTTTTCATTTCATTTTCTCCATATGTTTTTCCATGCTCTTAACATCTGAAAAACTTTTAAAAAACTTTTACTGTTCCAAATGAACAGTCCATTACTGTATTTTATGTCACCGCCAAATGCTACTAATTTATTTAAAATAGTGTGGTCTTTTGTGTCTAATTTATTACGTGTGAATATCATAATCTACCTTTAATCTAAATAAGAACTATTATCAACAGTCATTCGTCCCGTTTTATGGACGTTTCGTCGCAAAAGGGGGTTGACAGAGAATTTTTAGATTGCACTGCCAGTCCGTAAAATGTATACTCTCGTCATATATTTTTTTCTTTTGTCCTTTTCTTTTTTTTTCAGTTATATAGAATCTATAATATTCCACATAATAATAATCATACTAATCATTAATACGACATGAATACATAAATATTTTACAGTTACCCTCTTATTATTAATATCTTCTTTAATATCTAGCATCATGATAATACTTACTACTGCCAAGACTAAGCATGTATAAGCCAGAATGCTACTCATCATCATTCCAATAGTGTACTGTCTCAATCCACACGTACATTAAAGGGTATTCTTTTGTGAGCATTTGCTCATGTTCTAATGCATCAAGGCGATCATCATGCTCTCCCATAATGCTTACATTTCCCCTTTCATCTCTTGTTTTTACTATGTCACGCATCATTAATAATTCTCCAATTCTTTAAACTTAAAATTAAAAGAGGCCGAATCCACAAAAACATAATTACAGGATGTGTTTTTGCTCTTAGAAAATAAGATGGATTCAACATCACTGAACAAGTCTATTATAGATAACGTGTCCATCTCTGACCCTATTCTAAGGGTTCTGTATTCTTTCTTTATGTCTTTTATCAAGACCAATTCATACATTCTATTCATTACCTTACCCCCTCAAAATAACCTGTCTGTTTGTTGTATGTTGACATGTACCCGCTCAAATAGTCTGACCATGCCGTTATGAGTTGGTAATTTGACATCACACACTCCTCACTTAAACGGTCGTTTAATTGCCATAAGTATGAGCCGTTTAATCTTGTATCAGCCTGTTTGAATACTAACCCGTACTGCTTAGCACCTCTTCTTATTTCTGCGATAATCTGTTTATTTGTCATAATTTTACCTTTTAAAAATTCGCGTGATAGCATTAATGATAGCAGTTACCTGCTACCGAAATATAATACGGTTTTTGTTGCTTTGTTGTATCGACTTTCAACCCATTCAAAACTTGACGTATCGACTTGATAAGCGCGAGAGATATACCGCCCACATTTAGATTGAGATGCAGATATAAAATCCGCCCCCTTGTTTAAGGTTTCTGCTTTAGCGTTATAGAATTCTACCGCTGTAATCTTATTCATTCGCTTTTCTCCAATTGTTCTAATGCTTGTTGCAAGGTTTCCATTTCTGTAATTGTAAGAGGATAGGGATCATCAAATGATACGGCATATTTTCCTGCACTATAAAGAAAGGCAACCCCAACATTGCCAAGCTTACTACAATGTAACTCATATAATCCCGTCTTAATAAATTTTGTGCTATACATTAGTAACCTCCTTCTAGTTTTATTTGACTACTCATAGTGAACACTTCGAACGTAAGACCTTTTCTTACTAAATGCTCTATTATGTTTACCATTTCTTCGATTGTGTCGTAATGAATTATCATACTGCAAATCCCGATTGTATAGCTAATTCCTTAACTTTGTTTGTGCCTTTCAATTTAAGACCAATGATACGCCCTTTATCATCTTCAAACCGCCTGTCATGCTTGTCACCGTCAATAACCTTAACATCAATGTAGGTGCTAGGTACTTTACCATTAAAGACGACGGCAACATTAACCCCACTATCTAATACTTTTTTTACTGCCGTACTAGAATGATTCTCATGCTTAGAAAATGTAACATCAACATTATCTAAGATAGATAATTTCTTGGCTAGGTCCGGTCTTTTTGTATATTCGTAAAATTGTATCATAGGGAAGGTGTTATAGACTTCGGACCAATCTATATCACTAGTACCATTTAAGCGAATAGCGAGCTTCTTCCCTTGCTTTTTTGCTTGCGCGAACTTGCTAGCTATCTCCCCCTTGAGTTGAATCATGAATAAATCACGTTGATTAAAAAGTCTGTCTGTTCTGTTACGTCTAGCATTAACTGCCATCGCCATACCCATGCGACCGCTGTTAACTAAGCAAGATTCGTAACAACCTTTTGATCTCCCCTTGCATACTGACTTATTAAAGCTTGGGTCAAGATACATAACGGCATTAAGCCATTCATCTGATTGTGATTTATCTAATTTTGCACTGAATGAAGTAAGTAAAATTGTCATTGTTTTATTCCTATGATGAATGTTAAAAGATAATAAGTTTGGCATAAGACACTGATAGCAGTGCCCTATATCAACATTATTAATCGGTTATGTGTACCCGTGTAAAGCAAAATGCTGCTTAGATAAGTTAATCTGCTCCCTTGCTGGCATTTCTTCAAGTGTATCTATGTAAATGTTATGAGCCTTTTCTTGCTTTGACTCTAATCGTGACATCGCCGTGCTGTAAAGCTCTAAAGTATCCTCTAAGTCAACCAATGCATAATACCTACGCAATGCCTTATACGCTTTGTTAACCTTTGTATTATATTTTTTGTTTATCGCTTGAATTGTCATAATATACCCCTTGATTTAATTAAAATAATAAGCTGTTGTAATGTGTAGTACTGCCCTTTATATAAGAACATCAGTCTATCTCCCTACCCATATCAATGATAATCATAGGGGTAAGGAAACCTCTATTAAAATCTACCCAATAAATTGTATTGCATCCAGATTCTATGGACTTAACTATCCCATAAATAGGCTTTGAATAAGAGCTATAAGCATGAGCAAATCCCACTCTATGCTTATTATATACTTTATCGCCTATACTAATTTGCTTAGCCATTAGTTACTCCCTTTTATTTAATAAGTTTAATGATGCACCATACTTTTTACATATGATGCACGGTTAAACTCACTGGTATTAAGTGCCAGTTCGTTTCAATTCCAAGTTGTTAAAGAGCGTTTCAATGCGTTGTTTTGCGTTGATGTAATAACTATACATGATAAATCTAATACAACAACTCCGACCACTTGAATTAACCACTGGCCATACCAGTCATAATATTGTTAAGCTCTGATAGCAATAGAAAGAAACGCGTATGCGCGTATCATAGAAGAATAATAATAGTCAACTATTAATTCATCCATATGTATAAACATACAATACCCATAAAACGTCCTGTAAGCCATTCTAAGAGCATAATATTGAAACCCTAGCCTTACTATTCCTCGAAAGAGATTAGACCACTGTACAAATAGTAAACAGCATTATCTATAAGTTTGAGTGATACAAACAATAGCTATAGAAATATATATATATATAAGAGTAACAGAACAGGCATTGATAAATGGAATGGATAGGACTTGTACTATTCATTAACTATATACAATACAAGTACTTCGGCTGGTAATCCTTTAGGATTGCTAGACCTCCCACATCCGTGTGTAATTGTAATGTTATAACATAACGTATACCAGCTTCGCTGGATGATTGCCCCCAGCAGGGGGTTTGCTTCCCACGGTGTGTGTATGCATAACACTCCACAAATTTTTACAAAAATTAGCCTCGGTAATACGACTTTGCTTTTGCTCACCATGACTGAAGTCATGCTTCGCACAGTAGCAGTCGGATGATTAATAAATTTTATTTATGTAGACTTGCTTTATTTATAACTTCTATCTATACTAATCATAATGCTAACAACAAGGTCGTATGTAAACATACTTCCAATAGTTCTAGTGTAACTTTTCATGTTACACGTATGTGCAGACCTCTTTAAGAGGCTTTCTTGTACATTATTCTTTCAAGCTACGGGTATCGTAGGATGTGTTCCTCTTACCCTAGTATTCTTTTGGAGTTTCTTTGAGTATATTTAATTGGTTATCAGGAGGTAAGGCAGTATCAGAACCTATAGAAGCTGTAGGTAATGTTCTTGATGCTTTATTCACTTCTGATGAAGAAAAATTAGATAAAGAAATTATTAAGCAAAGACTCTTTTTACAACCTGCCCTTGCTCAAGCTGAAATAACAAAAGCACAAACACAGCACAGAAGTATTTTCGTAGCTGGTGCTAGACCCTTTATTCTTTGGGTATGTGGATTAGGATTCTTATTCTCTTTTGTTATTAATCCTATAATTCAGTGGATTATGCCTGAAGTAGGTTCTCCAGTTCTTCCTCTTGAAGTTATGATGGAACTCACATTAGCAATGTTAGGATTAGCTGGATTACGTACAGTAGAAAAGCTACAAGGTAAGGCTCGATGAGTCGTATACCTATAAGTCATAAAGATAGAATACGGGGTGAAGAGAGACATAGAAAAAGAGCTGACTTAAATTTATCTACAAATATTAATAACGAGTTAGTAGTTCTTAATAACAAGATAGATACGGAAATAGCTTTAAGACCTCTCTTTGATAACGTGGCAGACTTAGTCAGTAAGAGTCCAGCAAGGGGTTTAGTTGTATCAACAAGACGGTACTACGTAAATGAAGCCCCTGTGCCTAATATGGATTTTATTATTCTGTCTTCAGCCGATTATGGCGGAGTACCAGATGGATATGTAGATTTCTATGTAGCATCAGGAGATGTAGCTAAGAATATATCTAATGTACTAACAGGTAGTATGGGAGGTATGAGGTCAGATGGAGCAGATTACACTCCTAACCTCCAAGCCTTATCCGCTCAACTAAATCCTAAGAGAAGTTTATATATAGATAGTACAAGCTTCTCTCTTTCAGGTTTTATACTGTTTAATAACGGATTTAAAGAAGTATCTCATGCAAGTAATTGCGTAGTTACATTTTTAGGAGCAGGGGAACCTAGCTCAACAACAAAAGCTTTGTACAGCATAAACGTAGATATAAACGGGACAAGCACTAATGAGACAGTCCTTACTACAACAGCAGCCGTCACAAATAAAGGCGGTAATTCTTTCACGCTTATAGATGCAAGTTCCTTTCAAGAAGGGGATGCTATACGTATTAATAAGCATGTATGCATTATTACAGATATTTTTGGTAACGTAGTTTATACGGATAGAACTCTTCCTATAAGACAATTAGCTTCGGGTTCTGAAGTTTCTAGGTTAGATGTACCTAACACAAACTCTAGAATGGAAGGGCCAGCTTTAATTAAGTTTGCTCCAAATAGAACAACTCAATATTACGGAATGGGTGTACGAGCTAGTTATTGTGTAGGCATAACAATAAGTAATTTTAATTCTTTATATAATGCTTCTGGAGTAGCTGAGTTAGGATGCTGTGCAGATTCTTACTTGGCAGGTATATATCAGAAGTCACCTACGTCAGCAGGTAGTACAGGTTTATCATACGCTGGACAACTGAGTGATGGAAATGATAATACAGCTCAGAACTTAAGGAGTCAGGAGGGGAGACACTGCGCTTCTATATCCTTTAGTCACAGAAACAAAGTAATGGACTGCATAGACTTCCAAGGAACAAACGCCTCTTATTTAACGCAGCACAACGGATGTAGGGAAAATACATTCATCAACTGTGACTTAGTAAATTGTTCTTTCGGTGTGTACTTAGGGGGGCAATTTGCTGGAGCAGGAGCAGTAGAAGATTTAGCAGATGGGGATCAAAGTAACATTATCCAAGACTCTCGGTTTATAAACTCTCGTGGTCTTTATCGTATGACTCGGAAGAACAAAGCTGTTAACTGTCAATTTATAAATGATACAGTAACTTCTTTTAGAGAAGTCTTTGTACCACGTAGTAATGGTGAGTCTACTTTTACAATAGAAAATTGTGAGATTGATATTGTTAATACGATTTGTGATGTTAGTGTTGAATTTACTCTTAACATGAGAGGCGGATTTTACTCTAATACTAATATTGATACTCTATTTAAGGGGACAGTTATTTCAAACAACATAGCTAATATAGTTTTTCAAAATGACCCCACAAGTAGCGAACTCCCCTTTGAAGGGTCTTTATTTTAAAACAGGAACATTATAATGGCACGTTATACGACATCAGGACAGAAGACTTCATTAGAAGCTCTCAATGCAGAACTAGAAAAGATTGAGATTGGGCAGCAGGGTTTGTTATCTCGTTCAGGAGAAACTCCTAATCAGATGACTTCTTTTTTGGATATGAATAATAATACAATTATTAATCTACCAGAACCTACTCAACCTACTGACCCTGTACGTCTACAGGATATAATATACCCTTCTGGGGATGTTGTGCTAACTTCAGATTTGACAAAAAGTCCTACATCTGTAACAGGTGTTCTAAGAGCAGAAGATGCGTATGCTGCTACATCTATTAATTTTCATACAGGACATGCTCCCGATAAATCCGAAGTAGGTCTTGGAAACGTTGATAACACATCAGACGTAAACAAACCTGTTAGTGCAGCACAAAGTACAGCTATAGGCTTAAAGGCTGATACTACTGCTTTAACTGCACATACTACAGATATAAGTAATCCACATTCTGTTACACAGACACAAGTTGGGTTGTCTAATGTAAACAATACATCGGATGTCAATAAACCCGTATCTACAGCAACACAGACAGCTTTGGATTTAAAGGCTAGTACAACATCTTTAAATACGCACATAAATGATGCGGCAAATCCACACAGTGTAACACAAGCACAAGTTGGATTAGGAAATGTAAACAATACAGCAGATGCTGATAAGCCTGTATCCTCTGCAACTCAAACTGCTTTAAATCTAAAAGCCGATACGAGTGCTTTAACTACCCATGTGAATGATGTAACAAACCCTCATTCTGTTACTAAAACACAAGTAGGTTTATCGAATGTTAATAACACTTCTGATGCTAACAAGCCTGTAAGTACAGCGCAACAAACAGCACTTGATTTAAAAGCAGATAGAAGCTCCCTCAATAGACAGTCTTTGCTTGATAATCCCCTTTGTCACTTATTTAAAACAAATAAACTTGTCGAGACATCAGCACCTACAGGCACAGATAGTGACATAACATTTACAAGAGCATCTACTGCAACATATGTTGACCGATATGGCATTGTAAAAACAGCAGCAATTGATACTATTCGAGAAGAAAAAGATGGTTTTTTAATTGAGCAAGCAGGCACTAATTTAGTTCCATATTCTGAACAATTTGACAATGCAGTATGGATTAAAGCTTTGGGAGCTTCTATTACGCCCAATGTTACTACATCACCTGATGGCACTGTAACTGCCGACAAAATAGATTTTACAAATACAAACGATAGGTTATTTCAAGCTGTTGCAAATACTACTGCTGCATCATTTACATTTTCAATTTGGGTAAAAAGCACTGGCGCAGATAGAAGCATTAGTCTTAGGCTCAAAAATTCTCCAACGGCAACTAATTTTACAAAAACAAACTTCACAGCGACTTCAGAATGGCAGAGGTTCAGCGTAACACTTGCAAGTCTTGCTGAAAACTTGGTTTGTGAACTAATAAGTATAGCGGTGAATTTAGATTTTTTTATCTGGGGCGCACAGCTTGAACAATCTTTAGCTGCTACTAGTTACATACCAACAGTTGCAACACCTGTCACTAGAATAGCTGACAAAGCTTTGCTACCAGTTTTAAATAACGTAGTTACAAAAGAATTTTCTATTTTCGGAATTATATCCAATGCATCAGCAACAACAACAGGGAATAAATTTATTTTTAGAATGCCTGTCGCAACTGGTTTTCTTGCGTTATTTTACAATGCAGGCAGCCCAAATCAATTTAATTTTAGATATGATGATGGTAGTGCAGCAGCACAAGCAACAGTTGTAGTTACAGAAAATATAAAATATTTTGCATTAACTGTAGATGAGTCAAATGTAAAATTAAACATTAACGGCACAGAAAGTTCGGCATCTAAACTTTCAGACCCATCGTTATTATTAGCAAATAACGTATCATTTTTTGGACAAACGGGGGCTGCACAATCAAATGGAAATATAAAAGATTTTAGAATTTATGATTTTGCGTTAAACGCTAACGAAATAGAGTATTTATTGCCATGATTGATTTAATAACATATATACCAAACATTGAAGAATTTAGAGCAGAAGCACAGGCAAATGCTGAAAATGAAATACTAGGATTTAGTATTGATGATGATGGTAATTTATCTTATGACGTTGGCAAAATACCAGTTTTTTATCATGCAGATGGAAAGAGAACACTGTCATTAATACGTCTTTTAAATCAAGATGAAGTCGATGTTTTTGATTCACTAGATACGTGCCAAAGAATTGGCGTATGTGAAAATAGCGAGTATATTTTTGATGAAGGTGGGCAAGAAATATACGACAGTGTTTACGACAGAACAGTAGTTGAAATTACTGATGCTGATGGAAATGTAACAGAATATACGCCACCAGCAATACTAGGTCAGTTTGCATAGTGCATCAACTAACTTTATTGAATATAACAACAGTTTGGGGAATATAATGGAAACAATAATAGACGCAATTAATATACTTACAGCAATTATTGCATCAGCGAGTGCAATAGCAGCAATTACACCAACTAAGAAAGATGATATTTTCTTATCGAAGATTAAACCTTTTATAGACATAATTGCATTGAATTTCGGCAACGCTAAAAAATAAAAGTATAGGTAACTAAATGTCAAGATACGTAACATCTGGAACTAAAACAACTATCTCAACTCTGAATACGGAGCTAGAGAAAATTGCCACCTCTCAAGAAGACTTTCTCTCGCGTGTAGGTGAAGCACCTAACCAGATGCAATCTTCTTTAGACATGAACTCAAACCAAATTATAAATCTTCCGTATCCAGCTTTACCAACTTCTCCTGTGAGATTGGTAGATTTGGATTCTTTAGACAAGGATATAACACCTCAAGATTTTGGTGCAATAGCAGATGGTGTAACGGATGATACGGTAGCTTTACAAACATGGGCTAATGTAGGAGGTCTCCTTTATCTTCCTCGTGGCGTATACAAGATTACTGCTCCTATTAACATAACTTCTTGTACTACAATATTTGGAGAAAGCTCTGGTACAGGTACATTCAATGAAGGGTCTTTATTAAATGAAGCCGCTTTAGGAGCTTCTATTATTTCTATGGGTGCAGACTTTGTAGGGGAAGCTGGTTTTTCATATAAGAGAGACACAGCAGCTATCTATTCTGTTAGTATTCGAGATATTAAATTCTATACAAAAGGAAGTGATTCTCATTGTATACGTATCTATAAAGGATATGACCACGTAAATCTACAAAATATAAACTTCCTGCAAATGGGAGATAATTCTTCTGCTATTAAAATGACAGGCAATGTAGATGATACATTTAATGAGACAAGTCAAACTATCTTAATACAAAATGTTATGGGTATCCATGACTACGACAGAACTACAGCAACAGCACCTACATTTGAATTTATCCAATGCCAAGAAATGAATCTTATTGGTGTTAAAGCTTTTGGTGGCTCTCAAGGTAATTTACCAAATTGTTATGGTATACGTTTAGCTCGTTGTCGAGGAGTACAATTATATGGTTGTTCTTTTGCACACAGTCAAACAGGCGGTTTACTAATAGAAGCCGCAGGAAGACTTACTACAGGTATCGTAGTAGATGGTTGTACTTTTGAAAACTTGTACGACTACGCTATACGTTTAATAGGGGATGACCTTGTAGTAGCACCTGTTAATGCTATATCTATAAGAGCACCTCGTTTCCAATTCCCTTTAAGTTTGGGTATTTATTGTGATTTTGTAACAAATAGTACTATTGAAGCAGACTATGCAGGAATGCATTTAACAACAAATACTTTAAACAATGTAGTGACTACTCGTAATTTAGCACAAGTAACAGACTTAACTACGTCAATAGATAATACAATTACACAGTACGGTAATGTTTCAGACCAAGCTACAATACATTTAAACAAACAAGTAGTTCGATCTCTTACAACTCCTGCTTTTGGTTTACGTACTCCTAATGGAGATGAGTTTGGTATTAAGTGGTCAGCTACTGATACTACTAATTTTGGTTTAGAGCTTAACGACCCTCGTACTTCTAGTTTGTGGAGATTTGCGCCTAACAATGATTTTGTTGTAAGTAAAACTAATAGAGGTGTAGTACTACGTAATTTAAACGATGATACAGATTACCGTATTAGATTAGATCAAGAAGGTAATATTGTATCTCAAAGTTTAACCAATCCCTCAGATAGAAAAATCAACTCTGACATTCCTAGAAATATAACAACAAACGTCCATACATTAGAATTTAATGATACAGGTAAGACTATATGGATGGATAACCCTAATCCTAATACCTTATTTATTCCTACTTTTGCTAGTATTCCTTTTAATCCAAATACGGTAATGCAAGTAGTACAACTAGGCGTGGGTGGTACTTTTATACAAGCTCCTGTTGGTGTAACACTAAACGGTGTAGATAACGGAATTTTCTCTATACCAGCTCAATGGAAAGGATGTAGATTAGTAAATCGTGCAAATGATGAGTGGGCAGTTATTGTTAATGATTCGGAAGAAGTTAATTTTCAAATTACTTACGATGACCCTGCAGCGCAAACATTTACTAGACAAGCTACAAACACATATCTTAATAGAAAGAGTGCTAGTACAGTAACTTATATACTAGATAGTTCGACTTTCTCTTCGGGTGACAGAGTTTTGGTTAACAGGGTACGAAATGCAACTGGAGCTATAACAATAGAGACTAATACTCAAACGTTCTATACTCCTAATGGTAATGTAACATATCCACAAGTGTTAACTACAGGGACAGCAATGATACTTACCAAGACTAGTATAGGTTGGGATGTCACTGGCGATATTACATAAGGAGTAAGAAGATGTACAAAGGTTCAAATGGTATTTATTTAACTCAAGGTTTGTTCTATGAGTTTAACAATCCAGAAGCACCTTATACACTCCGTCCTGATGATTATACCTCTCGCAAGGGTAATAAGTACGTTAGCTTCGCAAAGGTGTATAGGGACAGTGTGGATGAATATGATGCTGCTATGACTCTCCTTAATAGTTGGACTCATTGGCAAAAACTCTGTAAAGAAAAATGGTTTCAAACAGGAGGAGTGAATGGCAGTAACTTTACAGGACTCAATGACTGGCGAGAAGAAAAAGAGAAGTCTAACGAATCTGCTGCTAAAAGGGTTCTTCTGGATGCTATTGCTGATGGTGATACTCAAGCAGCTTGGAAAATATATGACAAAGTTACTAAAAAGGAAGTTACGAAAGGTGCAGGTCGTCCTGAAAAGAAAGTACCAACTATTAAAGCGAGCAATGTAAGTAATATTGCAACTGAAATAAGAAAAAGGAATTTGGTTAATGGAACTTAGTACTTTAGCTAAATTTCTATGGATTCCAGCTCTAGCTGTTTTTACTTTCTTTGCAAAAAGCTACTTTAACTCCCTTGAGAAAAAGAGTGAGTCCCTTTCAAAGAAACAAGCAGACATTGAAAAAAGTATTATAAATTTAGAAATGGAATTAAATAAAAACTACTACGACAAAAGAGAAATTAAAGAACATATAGTTCTTCCTCTTATGGATAGATTTTCAGAAGTAGACAACCAAGTAAAAGTAATATCAGGGATGATGGTTGATATACATTCGGATATGGCAATCTTGAAGTATAAGATTCTTGGCGAAGAGTTTGGAAAGAAATGAGTATTGAACAACTAAAGAAAGATTGTGAGAGTGACCTTTTCTTTTATGCTCAAGTTATGTTTCCTAGTAGGTACTTTGGAGAAGTTCATGAAGAGATGTTTCGTTTCTTTCAGAGGTCTCTAGAAGAAGCAATGGAAACAGGTCAAGGCGATAATGCTGCGGCATTGATACCTCGTGACCACCAGAAGTCTTTTTGTATAGCAGTTGCGTCTTCATGGGCTATTACTAAATACCCTTGGTTTACTGTTACATATGTATCTTCTAACCCAACTTTGTCTGAAAGACAGTTGACAGTTATTAAGAATATATTTAAGAGTGATTCCTACAGAGAGCTTTGGCCTGAGATGCTTAACTACGAAGTTAACCCTCGAACTAAAGAATACGACCATAGGTCTTTAGGAACTTGGACTAAAACAGAAATAACTGTAGACCACCCTGAGAGACCTCGTAGTGAGAAAGACCCAACAGTTGCTGCTACAAGTGCTAAGAGTACCAACACAGGGGCGCACTACAAGATGTGTATCTTTGATGATTTGGTTACTAACGAGAATTACCGTAGTGCTGCTGAACGAGAAGATATAAAAGAAGTCTATCAGTCGTATGCTTCTATTGCCACTACAGGAAGTATTAAGTGGATGGTAGGAACAAGATACGGAGATAATGATTTATACGCAGCCTTGAAAGAAAAAGAATACGAGATATTTGATGATGAAGGTATTGTCACCGAGACTCGTCCATTATGGAAGTGGTTTGAGCGTAAAGTAGAAACTAGTAAAAGATACGATGGTACAGGTGACTTTGTATGGCCTAGAACTAAAATGCCAGATAGTAATTGGTACGGTTTTAATCAGACAGAATTAAGTAAAAAGAAGTCTGAAGCATTTAACTTAGAGCTGTATTACTCACAGTACTACAATGACCCTAATGCGGCTAGTGAAGCAAAGATTACAAGAGATTGTTTCATGTACCTCCAGCCTAATCTGTTAGAGCAAAGGCAGAACAGGTGGTTCTACGGAAATAAAGAATTAAAACTAGCTTGTGGTATGGATTTAGCATTTAGTGAAGGCAGTGGTGTTCGTAAAGTTAAACGAGATTACACATCCATTGCAGTAACAGCTTGGGATAACGAAGGGTACTTATACGTACTAGACCTTCAAAGATTCCAAACAGCTAAGGCAGAAATATATTATGAGAAGCTTATTACAATGCATGAGTATTGGGACTTCCGAGAAGTAACAGTAGAGACTAATGCTGGTGGTGCTGTAGTAGCTAATTTCATTCAAGACGAGATACGAAGAGCAGGTCATACGTTGGTAGTTAAACATCAACATAAGAACCAGAGAGAAGGTACAAAAGAAGAACGTAACTCTCAGTTATTTGAACCTCTTTACAGAAATAAAAGTGTTTACCATACGAAAGGTGGGTACACAAGATTGTTAGAAGAAGAACTTCACTTAACAAAGCCACCGCACGATGATTTAAAAGATGCTGTATGGATAGCTGTTAGTAATAGTAAACGACTAGCCAAACCTAAATTTGCAACAAATAAAAGAGAACGGACTGTTGTTAATGCTTCTAACCGATTTCTTAGTAGGAGAAAAAGAGCTTGATTA
>Ga0206130_10006390_pt1 | contig 13493 bp, 10 predicted proteins | sample Helgoland_Spring_9_FD_148637 | JGI IMG/M metagenome (GOLD analysis project Ga0206130, IMG submission 148637) | Pelagic subsurface seawater microbial communities from Kabeltonne, Helgoland, North Sea - Helgoland_Spring_Bloom_20160512_1 | ecosystem: Environmental > Aquatic > Marine > Epipelagic ... | reverse complement strand
TTAATGTTGAGCTTATTGTGCCAATCGCAATGGAAGAGAAGCTTCGCTTTGCTATCCGTGAAGGTGGTCGTACTGTAGGTGCTGGCGTTGTTGGTAAAATTATTGAGTAATTAAGGGTGAAAGAGTTTAAGTTATTGCATATCAGTTAATTGTAGAGGTGTAGCTCAGTTGGTAGAGCATCGGTCTCCAAAACCGAGGGTCGGGGGTTCGAGTCCCTCCGCCTCTGCCATTAAAGGTTGTAGTTCTAGAATAAACTGCTAAGTGGTTCGCAAATAGTACTAGTTTTAACAATCTAGTGTGTTGGAGTTTAATCAAAATGGCTGATATAAAGCCCGCAAAAAATAAAGTAAGTCCGGTAAAGTATGTTGGACAAGTTCGTCAAGAAGCCCGTAAGGTCGTTTGGCCAACCTCGCGTGAGACTATCACTACCACAATATTGGTTATGGTCATGGTAATACTAATGGGTATATTCTTTTTTATTGTCGACTGGGCGTTGGCAACAATCATTAAATTATTCTTGGGTCTTGGAGGTTCTGCATAATGGCAGCTAAGTGGTATATCATACAGGCCTATTCAAACTTTGAAAAGAGAGTGAAGGAAACCCTAGAGCGTGAGTCTGAGGAAAAGGGTTTGTCTCATCTTTTTGAGGAAATTTTAGTACCTACTGAGAATATAGTAGAAGTTAGAAAAGGACGAAAAGTAGAAAGTGAAAGAAAGTTTTTCCCTGGTTATGTTCTAGCTAAGGTTGATTTAACTGATGCCGCTTATCACCTTGTTAAAAATACGCCAAAAGTTACTGGTTTTTTGGGATCAGCCAATAAGCCGATGCCCGTTTCGGATGCAGAAGTGGCTAGAATTGTAGGTCAGATTCAAGAAGGTGTTGAAACTGGTCGTCCAACAATTGTATTTGATATAGGCGAAACCGTTAAGGTCATTGATGGGCCTTTCCAAAGTTTTAATGGAACAGTCGAGAGTGTTGATGAAGAAGCGGCGCGTTTGAAGGTTCTAATAAATATCTTCGGGCAAGGGACGCCTGTTGAATTGAATTACTTACAAGTCGAAAAACAGACTTAGTTCGTACTATATCTGTGGGAGGTTGTGCTAAGTCCAGCATTATAACCGTACCACAGACCCACAGATGTCATTACCGTGAGGGTGATGGCCAAGTCATTACCGTGAGGGTGATGGCCAAATTAACCGAGGCAAAAGCCTCAAATGGAGTGGAAAATGGCAAAGAAGATTTCTGGCTATATTAAGCTTATGATTCCTGCTGGATCTGCAAATCCTTCACCGCCTTTAGGGCCTGCACTAGGTCAAAGAGGTGTTAATATAATGGAATTTGCAAAGGCGTTTAATGCAAAAACTGAAGCGCTTGAAAAAGGTGTGCCTACACCAACCGTAATTACTGTTTATGGTGATAAATCATTTACGTTTGTTACAAAGAGCGCTCCTGCATCTTATTACCTCAAGAAAATGGCAGGAAAGAAAATGGGCTCTAATCATCCGGGCCGTGAAATTGCTGGAACAGTAACTATGGCTCAATGCAGAGAAATCGCTGAAATTAAATTGGCAGACTTGTCGGCGAATGATGTAGATCAAGGAGCGCTTATTATTGCTGGATCAGCCCGTTCAATGGGCTACGAAGTAACAGGAGAGTAGTTATGGCTGGAAAAAGAATAAAATCTGCTTACGCTGCATTTGACAAAAGTAAGGATCACACAGTTCTTGATGCTGTCAGTATTATTAAAAGTAATTCAAATGTTAAGTTCGATGAAACCATAGAACTTGCAATTAACCTTGGAGTTGACCCGCGCCACGCTGATCAAATGGTCAGAGGTGTGTGTAATCTCCCTAATGGTACAGGGCGAAGCGTCCGAGTAGCTGTATTTGCCAAAGATGCAAAAGCTGAAGAAGCAAAAAAAGCTGGTGCCGATGTTGTAGGTGCTGAAGATTTAATGGAGCAAATTCAGAGCGGTGATATGCCATTTGAACGTGTTATTGCTACTCCCGACATGATGCCATTGGTAGGGCGTTTGGGTAAAGTTCTAGGGCCAAAAGGTATGATGCTGGTGCCGATGTTGTAGGTGCTGAAGATTTAATGGAGCAAATTCAGAGTGGTGATATGCCATTTGAACGTGTTATTGCTACTCCCGACATGATGCCATTGGTAGGGCGTTTGGGTAAAGTTCTAGGGCCAAAAGGTATGATGCCTAATCCAAAGGTAGGTACTGTAACTATGGATGTAACCAAGGCGATTACTGATGCAAAAGGCGGTGCGGTAGAGTTTCGGGCTGAAAAAGCTGGAATAATTCACGCTGGAGTTGGCAAGGCTAGTTTTGCTGAAGATAAATTAGCGGAAAATGTTAACGCATTTCTTACAGCTATAGCTAAGGCGCGCCCATCGGGTGCAAAGGGTACATTTATGAAGAGTATTACGCTCACCTCAACAATGGGCCCGGGAATAAAAATTGATGCTGCTGAGGTTACGTCCTAAGGGTGGCTTTTAAAGAATTTATACAGGTTTACCTGTATATTTACCAGTCAGCTTTTGGCTGATTGGTCTGTCCAAGACTATCGGTGCTACTGATTGCAGTAGCTTAATAGCCGATATAGGCAGAGTTAAGACTGATTTTCCTCACTTTATGTGAGCACGTCAGTTCGATCCTCTGTTAATCCCTTTGGGGGGCAGAAGAAAGCCAATTGCTATATATAGCTATTGGTAAATAGAAGATCTTCGCATGGTGTGAGGGTCATTAACAGGGAGACCGCAAATGGATCGTTCTCAAAAAGAGGAACAGGTTAAAGAGATCTCAGAGATCTTTGATAGTTCCGGATCCGTAGTGATGGCTGAATACTCGGGCATGACTGTTGCGGAAATGACGGATCTTCGTGCTAAACTGCGTGAGCAGGGTGCGTCTATTCGTGTTGTAAAAAATCGTCTGGCGAAAATTGCTTTAAAGGGTAAGCCTTTTGAAGCTGCTGGTGACATGTTCACTGGGCCCGTAGCAATTGCTTGGGCTGAGGATATGATCAGTGCGCCAAAGGTGACAGTCGAGTTCGCCAAAGATAGTAAAGCATTTGCTATCAAAGGTGGGTTCATGGGTGATGAAGTATTCGATACCTCAGGTATTGTTGGTTTATCCAAGCTGCCATCTCGCGAAGAGTTAATTGGAATGGTTGCACAGCGATTGCTAGGGCAGGCTTCTCAAGTTGCTCAACGTCTTATGTCACAAGGCTCGGCTCTTTCCGGCGCTATTAAAGTGATTGAAGAGAAAGCGGCGGCATAATTATAACTATCATTCTCGCAAAATCGAACTGAAACTAACTTAAGGAAGCTAAAATGGCTGATGTAAAAAAACTCGCTGATGAGCTGATGGCTTTAACCATCCTCGAAGCAAAAGAACTAAATGACATTCTTGAAGAGAATGGCATTAAAGCTGCAGCTGCTGTTGCTGTTGCTGGCCCTGCGGCTGGTGATGATGCAGGTGGAGCTGAGGCAAAAACTGACTTTGATGTTGTGATGACTTCATTTGGCGGAAATAAAATTTCTGTTATTAAAGAGGTTCGTGCCATAACTGGTCTTGGTCTCAAAGAGGCAAAAGAACTAGTTGAGTCTGCACCTAAAGCTGTCAAAGAAGGCGTGCCTGAAGCAGAAGCAAATGAGATTAAAGAGAAACTTGAAGCGGCTGGTGCCTCTGTAGAGTTAAAGTAATCTTTTTGGTTATTGCTGGGTGAGACTTATGTTTCACCCAGCATCCTCATTTCGCCAGAGGTTAAAGGTGAAACCGGTGGGTACGGTATAAAATAGCCCAAAGGATTAAAAGAATAGTTGGAATTGCAGACCAACTTTCAAACAAAAAGGTGTCACAGATGTCGCTGACGTTTACTGGTAAAAAACGGATTCGTAAGAGCTTTGGAAGAATTCCAGAGGTAATTAGAATGCCCAATCTCATTGAAGTTCAAAAGAGCTCATACAATCAATTCTTACAAAAATCTATTCCACATGAAGAAAGGGAAATAGATGAAGGAATGCATGGAGTTTTTCATTCTGTCTTTCCTGTTCGTGATTTCTCCGAGCGTGCTGTCTTAGAATATGTATCTTTTGTATTTGAGCCACCAAAGTTTGATGAGGAAGAATGTCAGCAAAGGGATATTACTTACGCTGCACCTTTAAAGGTGAAGATGAGGCTTGTAGTATTTGATGTTGATGATGATACTGGAGCCAAATCTGTCAAAGATATTAAAGAGCAAGACGTCTACATGGGTGATATCCCGTTAATGACAGAAAAGGGAACATTTATTATCAATGGTACAGAGCGTGTAATTGTTTCTCAAATGCATCGTTCACCTGGGGTCTTTTTTGATCATGATAAAGGTAAAGGCCATAGCTCGGGTAAGTTTTTATTCTCTGCAAGAATAATACCATACCGTGGTTCATGGTTGGATTTTGAATTTGATGCTAAAGATATACTTTATGCAAGAATAGATAGGCGCCGCAAATTGCCAGCAACTTCAGTCTTGTATGCGTTGGGTATGTCCAAAGAGGATATACTTGAGCATTACTATAAAAAAATAACTTTTAAACGTAACAAAAACAAAGATGGTTGGACAAGGCCATTTAATCCTGATGATTACAGGGGAGCTAAGCTTCCAAGGGATATGGTAGATTCTAAAACTGGCGAAGTTGTTGCGCCTGCGGGTAGAAAACTTACCAAGCGTGGTGCTACAAAGTTGTCAGATGATGGATTAAAAAATCTATTGATTTCTAATGAAGAAATGGCTGAAAGATTTGCAGCTGAAGATATTGTAAACATGACCACCGGTCAAATTTATGCTGAAGCTGGTGATGAATTATCTATAGAGACAATCGAACTTATAAATGAAGCATCGAACTTATAAATGAAGCGGGAATTAGTGAGTTATCTGTCTTGAACATAGATTTTGTAAACGTTGGTCCTTATATTCGTAATACACTTGCTGCCGATAAAAATGAAAGTCGTGATGGTGCTCTTGTAGATATTTATAGAGTCATGCGACCGGGTGAACCTCCAACCACAGAAGCTGCAGAGGACTTATTTAATTCTTTGTTCTTTGACAGTGAAAGATATGATCTTTCTGCAGTTGGTAGAGTCAAAATGAATTTAAGAATGGGTCTTGATTGCTCTGATGAGATACGAGTTTTACGAAGCGAAGATATGCTAGCGGTAGTTGATACTTTAGTTAAGCTTAAGGATGGAATTGGGCAGGTTGACGATATAGATAACCTTGGAAATCGTCGAGTTCGTTCTGTAGGAGAGTTGATGCAGAACCAGTATAGAATTGGTTTGTTGCGAATGGAACGTGCAATCAAAGAGCGAATGCAGTCAGTTGATATAGAAACAGTAATGCCGCATGACTTAATAAATGCTAAGCCTGCTGCTGCGGTCGTGAGAGAGTTCTTTGGTTCTTCGCAATTATCCCAGTTTATGGATCAGACCAATCCTTTATCGGAAATTACTCATAAGCGTCGTCTTTCAGCCTTAGGCCCAGGCGGCCTAACTAGAGAGAGGGCTGGTTTTGAGGTAAGGGATGTACATCCCACACATTATGGACGTATTTGTCCAATTGAAACGCCAGAAGGTCCAAATATTGGATTAATAAACTCCCTAGCTACACACGCGCGGGTAAATAAGTATGGCTTTATTGAAAGTCCTTACCGCAAGATTACTGATGGCAAACTTCAGGGTGATGTTGTTTATATATCGGCTATGGAGGAAGCTCGTTTTTCTATCGCGCAGGCTAATGCTGAAATAAACTCTAATGGAGAGTTAGCTAATGAATACATTACTTGCCGTGTGAATGGTGATGTTACTTTAGTTGCACGCGAGGATGTGGATTTTATTGATGTTAGTCCTAAACAGTTGGTTTCTGTTGCCGCGGCTTTAATTCCGTTTTTAGAAAATGATGACGCAAATAGAGCTTTAATGGGTTCTAACATGATGCGGCAGGCAGTACCGTTGTTGAAGGCGGAGGCCCCTCTTGTTGGAACTGGTATGGAGTCAGTAGTTGCGCTTGATTCAGGTGCTACTGTTGCTGCTAAAAGAGAAGGTATAGTTGAGCAGGTTGATGCTAAAAGAATAGTAGTTCGTGCAACTAGCGAAACTAATTTAGCAAAATCAGGTGTAGATATATATAATCTTTTAAAATTTCAACGTTCAAATCAATCAACCTGTATTAATCAACGTCCATTAGTAAAGGTTGGCGATATAGTTCACATAGGTGACATAATAGCTGATGGGCCCTCTACTGACTTAGGCGAGTTAGCTCTAGGCAAAAATGTATTAGTGGCCTTTATGCCCTGGAATGGCTATAACTTTGAGGACTCAATATTAATTTCAGAGCGAATTGTTCGTGACGATGTTTACACCTCGTTACATATTGAAGAGTTTTCTGTTATGGCTCGAGATACTAAGCTGGGCCCTGAAGAAATTACTAGAGATATCCCAAATGTTGGTGAAGAATCCCTGAGGAATTTAGATGAAGCTGGCATTGTTGCTGTAGGAGCCGAAATTCACGCTGGAGATATTCTTGTTGGTAAGGTTACCCCAAAAGGTGAGAGTCCTATGACGCCTGAAGAAAAGCTCTTGCGTGCTATTTTTGGTGAAAAAGCTTCTGATGTGCGTGATACTTCTCTCAAGCTTCCTCCTGGTGCCTCAGGTACGGTTGTTGAGGTTCGTGTTTTTAATCGTCATGGTGTTGATAAGGATGAAAGGGCTTTACAGATTGAAAGAGAGGAAATCGAATTCTTAGGTAAAGATAGGGATGATGAGCTTACTATTTTAGAAAGATCAATTTATGACTCAGTTAAGAAGACTTTAATCGGAAAAGTTGCTGTATCAGGACCTCGTGGCTTTAAAAAAGGACCAGTAAGTGATGAAACTTTAAGTGATATACCTCGATCAGATTGGTGGAGAATTGGAATCGATGATGAAAAAGCTATCAGCGAACTCGAAGCTTTAAAGGAACAATATGATACCTCCAAGAAGCGCCTAGATGATAGATTTGAGGACAAAGTTGATAAGTTACAAAGGGGTGATGAGTTACCACCTGGTGTGATGAAGATGGTTAAAGTATTTGTAGCCGTTAAGAGAAAACTACAGCCGGGTGATAAAATGGCTGGTCGTCACGGTAATAAAGGTGTTATATCTAAAATTAACCCTGTTGAAGATATGCCTTACCTCGAAACTGGTCAGCCAGTAGATATAGTGCTTAATCCATTGGGCGTTCCTTCTAGAATGAATGTTGGGCAAATATTAGAAACCCACCTTGGTTGGGCTTGTGCTGGAGTTGGTAAGCTTATAGACGATGCGCTTGAAAATTATCGTTTAAGCTTATAGACGATGCGCTTGAAAATTATCGTTCTGATAATGATATTTCTGCACTCAAGAGTGCTTTAACAAATGTTTATGGAGATGAGATTTCATTACCCGACAAAAATGATGATATTTTAGAGCTTGCATCCAATGTTACTGGAGGCGTACCTATAGCCACCCCAGTGTTTGATGGTGCAAGGGAGCCTGATATTGTCAAGATGTTAGAAAAAGCAGGCTTGCATAGCTCCGGTCAAATGGTGCTGAATGACGGGCGTACTGGAGAAAGGTTTACCCGTCCGGTAACAGTCGGTTACAAATACTTGCTTAAGCTTCATCATTTGGTTGATGACAAAATTCATGCTCGCTCTATTGGGCCTTACTCATTAGTAACTCAACAGCCATTAGGTGGTAAAGCACAATTTGGTGGTCAGCGTTTCGGCGAAATGGAAGTATGGGCATTAGAGGCTTACGGTGCTGCTTATACGCTCCAAGAGATGTTAACAGTAAAATCTGATGATGTTGCGGGTAGAACAAAAGTCTATGAATCTATAGTTCGTGGTGATGATGCATTTGAAGCAGGTATTCCTGAAAGCTTTAATGTGCTGATTAAAGAAATACGTTCACTTGGTTTAAATATAGAATTGACTAATGGCTAATAATTCCAACCACTTTATAGGTTGGGCGAGTAGATAAATATTAACGGCTTAGGTTTAATACCGGTGCCAAATTAGAGGAAAAAGTTATGAACCAAGAGGTGATGAACATTTTCAATCCAGCGCAAGAAGGTCCTACCTTTGACCGCATTCGTATATCCCTAGCATCTCCAGAAAAAATACAAAGTTGGTCTTTTGGAGAAATCAGAAAACCAGAAACCATTAATTACCGCACATTTAAGCCTGAGAAGGATGGCCTTTTCTGTGCCCGTATATTTGGACCCGTTAAAGACTACGAATGCCTCTGCGGAAAATATAAGCGAATGAAATATAAAGGCGTTGTATGTGAGAAGTGTGGAGTCGAAGTAACTGTTACTCGAGTGCGTAGAGAGAGAATGGGGCATATCGAACTAGCAGCTCCATGTGCGCATATTTGGTTTTTAAAATCATTACCTTCCCGTATTTCATCTATGTTAAACATGACCTTAAAAGAGGTTGAGAGAGTACTATATTTTGAGAGTTATATTGTCACTGAGCCTGGTTTAACTTCTCTCTCCGAGCGTCAAATTTTATCAGAAGATGAATACCTAGATGCTCAAGCAGAATTTGGTGAAGATAGTTTCACTGCAGGGATTGGAGCTGAAGCTGTTCGTGATATGTTGATGAATTTGGATTTAGAGGCTGAAGTCGAACGAACTCGTTTTGATATGACAGAAACCGGTTCTGAATTGAAGCTTAAAAAACTATCAAAAAGATTAAAGTTACTGGAAGCATTTATTACATCTGGGAATAGGCCTGAATGGATGGTGCTTACCATAGTACCGGTAATTCCGCCAGAGCTACGACCTCTTGTACCACTTGATGGTGGTAGGTTTGCAACTTCTGACCTTAACGATCTTTATCGTCGTGTAATTAACAGAAATAATAGGTTAAAGAGATTAATTGAACTTCGTGCCCCTGATATTATTATTCGAAATGAAAAGAGGATGCTCCAAGAGTCTGTTGATGCGTTATTTGATAACGGGCGACGCGGAAGAGTTATAACTGGTGCTAATAAACGCCCACTTAAGTCGATGTCTGATATGCTTAAGGGAAAGCAGGGACGTTTTCGTCAGAACTTACTAGGTAAGCGGGTAGATTACTCAGGTCGGTCAGTCATAGTTGTTGGTCCTGAATTAAAACTTCATGAATGCGGTCTTCCAAAGAAAATGGCTTTAGAGTTATTTAAGCCATTCATATACGCGCGTTTGGATGCTAAAGGTTTGTCTGGAACAGTTAAGCAATCAAAAAAACTTGTAGAAAAAGAACGACCAGAGGTTTGGGATATTCTTGATGAGGTTATTCGAGAACATCCAGTTTTATTAAACCGAGCACCTACTTTACATAGACTGGGAATTCAAGCATTCGAACCAAAATTGACAGAAGGAAAAGCAATCCGTCTTCATCCACTTGTTTGTGCTGCATTTAATGCTGATTTTGATGGTGACCAGATGGCTGTTCATGTGCCTTTGTCTATCGAAGCTCAGCTTGAAGCACGTGTCTTAATGATGTCAACTAACAACATATTATCTCCTGCTAATGGCAAACCGATTATAGTACCATCCCAAGATATAGTGCTGGGACTTTATTATATGTCGCTAATGCGAGATGGAGAAAAAGGTGAAGGTATGATGTTTGCTAATATTGATGAGGTTGAAGCTGCCTTAGACAATGGTTACGTTACAGTTCACTCAAAGGTAAAGGGTCGTTTTCCAGTAACTGCTGAAGATGGTACGATTACTTATGAAGTTGCTGAAACTTCGCCTGGTAGGCTTAAGCTTGCTGAGTATCTTCCATCTCATCCTATGGTTAAATATGAGATTATTAATAAGATTCTAACTAAAAAAGAAATAGGGAAACTTATCGATACTGTCTATCGTCACGCAGGGCAGAAAGCTACTGTAATTTTTGCGGATAAAATGATGTCCTTGGGTTTTAGAGAGGCCTGTAATGCGGGTATTTCATTTGGTAAGGACGATATGGTTATACCTGAAACTAAATATACCCTAGTTAATGAAACTCAGGGATTAGTCTCTGATTTTGAGCAGCAATATGCCGATGGTTTAATAACAAAGGGCGAAAAATACAACAAAGTTGTAGATGCTTGGTCTAAATGTACAGATAAAGTTGCTGATGCTATGATGGATGAGGCTGCCCGTCCACGTAAGCGTATAAACTCTATATTTATGATGGCTGATTCAGGTGCGCGTGGTTCAAAAAACCAGATGAAACAACTTGCAGGTATGAGAGGCTTGATGGCTAAACCCTCAGGAGAAATCATTGAGACTCCTATTACGGCTAACTTCAAAGAGGGGTTAACTGTTATGGATTACTTTAACTCAACCCATGGAGCGCGTAAGGGTCTTGCTGATACAGCACTCAAAACAGCTAATTCGGGATATCTAACGCGTCGCCTAGTTGACGTTGCACAAGACTGTATAGTTACCGAACAGGATTGTGGTACTCAAAATGGTATTGAATTGAAGCCAGTAGTGGACTCGGGCGAGGTTGTTGTTTCGCTTGGTGAACGAGTTCTCGGAAGAGTTCTTGCTGAAGATATCCAGGATCCCCGCAATGGTGAACTTTTGTATCCAGCTAATACTTATGTTGATGAAGATATAGCAGCTGAAATTGATTTGTCGGGATTGCAAAATCTTCGAGCTAGAAGTCCATTGACCTGTGATACTGTTACGGGGATTTGTGCAACTTGCTATGGTAGAGATTTAGCTCGAGGAATAAAAGTTAATATGGGCGAAGCAGTTGGAGTGATCGCTGCTCAGTCGATTGGTGAGCCAGGTACACAGCTTACTATGCGAACTTTCCATATTGGGGGAACAGCTTCAGTCTCAGATAAATCTGTAACTGAAAGCTCTAACCAAGGTTTTATCAAGTACGATTCAAAAGAAGTTATTGATACTGGTTCTAGTTTTATGGTCAGGTCTCGTAAGATTGAGTTTTCAGTTGTAGATAAAGATGGCAAGGAGCTTGAGACTCATAAAGTCGATTATGGTTCACGTATTTTAGTAAAGTCAGGTGTTAAGGTGAAGCGCGGCGACCGCCTAGCAGAGTGGGATCCATATGCAACTCCAATTCTGACGGAAACGGGTGGCAAGGTTCGTCTACTAGATTTAGTGGATGGAGTTTCTGCTAAAGACGAAACTGATGAAGAAACAGGTATCTCTTCAAAAGTTATTGTTGATTGGCGTGCTTCTTCTAAGTCTGGTGATATCCAGCCCGTTGCTGTTATAGAAGATGAAAATGGCGAACCAGTAAAATTTGATAATGGAAACATAGCCCGATACATGTTAGCTGTTGGAGCAATACTTTCTGTTAATGACGGTGATGTTGTCAAACCTGGTGATGTTCTAGCCAGAATTGCTAAAGGTGGTGCAACTCAGCGCGATATTACTGGTGGTCTACCACGTGTGGCCGAACTGTTTGAAGCCCGCCGTCCAAAAGACGATGCTGTAATAGCTGATATTGATGGAAAAATTGAATTTACACGTGATTATAAAAACAAACGAAAAATTCAGATATTACCTGGAGATGAAAATATAGAGCCATCATCATACTTAATTGCAAAAGGCAAGCATATGTTAGTTCAGGATGGCGACAGTGTTAAAAAGGGTGACTACATTATTGATGGAAACCCTGCACCACATGACATTCTCTCAATCATGGGTGTCGAGGCTTTAGCTGAATATCTTGTGGATGAAGTTCAGGGTGTATATCGACTACAAGGGGTTCCAATTAATGATAAACATATCGAAGTAATAGTCCGTCAAATGCTTCAAAAAGTTGAAGTTACTGATCCTGGAGATACTACTTTGCTTCGAAATGAGCAAATGGATAAGATTGAATTTAATAAAGTAAATGTAGCATTGCTCGAAAGAGATAAAAAAGCTGAAATTGCCAAAAGTACCCCTGTTTTACTAGGTATTACTAAAGCATCTCTACAGACACGTTCATTTATTTCAGCTGCGTCTTTCCAAGAGACTACTCGTGTTCTGACTGAGGCATCTGTCCAAGGCAAAGAAGATATGCTTGAGGGTCTCAAAGAGAATGTGATTGTTGGAAGACTTATTCCAGCAGGCACGGGTGGAAATTTACGCAAATATCAGAAGCTTGCTAACGAACTGGACCAAAAATTGCTTGAGGAACGAGCAGCAAATGAGCCACAGCTTGAAGATTTTCCTGAAGAAATTAGTGGAGGCGCAGCTGAGTAGTTGGCTAATTGAATAAGTATTAAAAACCGCACAATTGAATTAGTGCGGTTTTTTTATTTTAATAATTTCATAAAGTAGTTTGGAGAATTGGGATGAAATATTTTTTGTTTTTTGTTTTTTGTTTTTATTTAAACGGATGCAACACTAATAAAGAAAATATTGCCTCAAGCTCAGTAGAGATTTTGCATGATGATATTCTTACTTTAGACACCCACATTGATATTCCATTAACTTATATGACTGAGATAGACCCAAGTGGGCCTACAGACTTACAAGTTGATCTACCAAAATTACAAAAAGGAAATTTGGATAGTGGTTTCTGGATAATATACACACCTCAAGACTATTTAACTGAAAAATCATATTTATCGGCTTTAGAAATCGCTGAAACAAGAAATAATGCTATTCATGAATTAACAAAAAAACATAGCGATTATTTTGAGTTGGCCTTTAAGGCTGATGATGTCAGCCGAATAGTTAGTGATGGAAAGTATGCAGTTTTAATAGGAATGGAAAATGCATTTCCTTTAGGCAAAACTTTAAAAGATGTGAAACTTTGGGCAGAAAGAGGTGTTCGTTATATGGGCATTACACATTTTGGTCACAATCAATTTGGAGACAGTTCTAACCCAAGTTCTGACAGAAATGAAATGACATCACGATGGCATGGATTATCGCCATTGGGAAAGGAATTGATAAAGGCTTTAAATGATGCGGGTATAATGGTAGATGTATCGCATGCTTCAAAAAGCACTATGATGCAAGCGGCGGAATTATCAAGAGTGCCAGTTATTGCTAGTCATTCAGGTGTTAAAGCTATTAGAGACCACCCCAGAAATTTAGACGACGAGCAGCTTTTGATGTTGAAGGAAACTGGCGGGGTAGTTCAAGTTGTTGCTTATGGATCATATATTAAGGGTTATACAAATGAACAAAAAAATCTAGAAACTACTATTGCGTTAAAATTTAATGTTAACTCCAAAGATGACTTTAACGCTCTTGATGAGGATGCTAAAATAAGTTTTGAACAAGCCAGAAATGAGTTACTGGCGATGGAGCCCCGCGCTAACGTGAGTGATTATGTCGATCATATAGATCATGTAGTAAAAATAGCAGGTATTGACCATGTTGGCATCGCCTCTGATTTTGATGGTGGCGGAGGTGTGATTGGCTGGCAAGATGCTTCAGAAACTCAGAATGTAACTGCTGAGCTAATTAAGCGA